>Ga0302324_100016650_pt1 | contig 14637 bp, 11 predicted proteins | sample Palsa_T0_1_FD_201949 | JGI IMG/M metagenome (GOLD analysis project Ga0302324, IMG submission 201949) | Peat permafrost microbial communities from Stordalen Mire near Abisko, Sweden - Palsa_T0_1 | ecosystem: Environmental > Terrestrial > Soil > Palsa > Peat permafrost | place: Sweden: Abisko...
TGGCGGCAAATCCGCCCACAGCAAGCGGCGTGACCGAGGCTTCTGAGCCGCCGGCAATCATCGCGTCGGCATCGCCGTGCATGATCATGCGCACCGAGTCGCCAATGGAGTTGGCCGAGGTGGCGCAGGCCGTGGCTGTGGCTGAGATGGGTCCCTTGGCGCCGTAGCGGATGCTGATCTGCCCAGCCGCCATGTTCACGATCACCGCGGGAATGAAGAAGGGCGAAATCTTGCGCGGTCCGCCGGCCAGCAGGTTGGCGTGCTCGCGCTCGATAATCTCAAACCCGCCGATGCCCGAGCCGATGAAGACCCCGATGCGGTCGGCATTCTCCGGCGTGATCTTGAGGCCTGATTGAGCCATCGCCTCTTCAACGGCGGCAAAGGCAAAGTGAATGAAGCGTCCCATCTTGCGCGCTTCTTTTTTGTCGACAAAATTGAGCGGGTCAAAGTTCTTGACCTCGGCGGCAAATGTGACAGAGAAGCCGGTGGTGTCAAAGGCCGTGATCGGAGCCATGCCGCTGGCTCCGGCGAGCAGTTGCCGCCACACCTCGGGCGCAGTGTTACCCACACCGCAAACCAGCCCCAGGCCGGTGATGACCACTCGGCGCGCCACCTGCTATTTGCCGCCTTTCGCGTTCTTCTCGATGTAGTCGATCGCGTCCTTTACGGTCTTGATCTTCTCCGCGTCTTCGTCGGGAATCTCGAGGTCGAATGCCTCTTCAAACTGCATGACCAGCTCCACCACATCCAGCGAATCGGCTCCCAGGTCTTCCTGAAAGCTGGCGCCAGGGGTCACTTCGGCTTCGTCCACCTGAAGCTGTTCGACAATAATCTGCTTAACTTTTTCTTCCACGGCCATGCGTGATATTCCTCCAATTTTTCTTTTCGCCTGGGGTATCCTTCGGGGCTTCGAGTCCGCTCAGGTTCCGCTTGCCTACAATACTGTTTGAGAGCGGCAAAGCACAACCTGTCTATGAAAAAATTCGCACCACCCCCGAAGTTTCAAGTCTAACGGGCGAGGCAGGGTGTGTAAAGGCTAGGACAGAGATCGGGGAACAGGAAACAGCCTGGAGCCACTTCAGAAGAAGCCAAGGATACTCTGATGAAGATGAGGCTTTGAAAGGGCACGACTTCAGTCGTGCCGCCAGCCAATCAAATCATCGTCGGGCTTTAGCCTCCGAGGGATGTCTTCGTCGAAAATGGCCCTTTTTCAGAGGTTCCCTCAATTGAATCCCACCGCAAGGTGCGCCCGGCCACTTCCCGGAGGGAAGAAGCGAGAGTAGCCCAGGATGGAGTCCGCCGCAGCCGACTTCAATCCTGGGATGGGAGCACAATGCCCCGGCGTCCCGGAGGGACGCCCCGAATTGCGCTTCAATCATGATCGCCGTTGAATTTCAATTCCGGTGAATTCCGCCCCCAAATGCACAGCCAACAGGCGTACATTAGGCGAAGCAGCGCGAGAGGAAATTTATGCAGGCTCTGATGGCGGGAATTGCGGCGCTTTTGGGTATTGTTCTGGGCTTCTGGCTGAGGGAATTCAGCGGCAAGCGCGAAAAGAATTTCGCCGAACGCCAAAACGCCGATCAGGCCGCACAACTGGCCGCTGTGCGCGCTGAGCTGACGCTGGCGCAGGCCGAAAACGCGCGCCGCGCCGGCTTCGAATCGCTGGCTCTGGAGCGGGATCGCACCATCGCCCAACTCGCTGCCGAGCGCGACAACTTGCGCGCAGAGTTGGCGGCTGCGGGCGCAACCGATCGCGCGCAAACCGCCCGCATGAGCCAGCTTGAAACCTCGCTCAACAACGAGCGCCAGAATCTGGCCGAAAAGCTGGCGCTGCTCGATATCGCCAAGCAATCGCTGGCCCATCAATTCGAAGCCCTCGCCGCGGACATTCTGGAGAAAAAGTCGAAGACTTTCTCCGAAGGAAGCCAAAAAGAGATCGGCAGCCTGCTCACGCCCTTGCGCGATCAGATCAAGGAGTTCCGCGACAAGGTGGAGCAGGCGCAGAGCGATTCAAAGACCGGCGTCACCAAGCTCGAAACACTGGTAGGCACGCTCAGCGGCCTCAATCAACAGTTGACCGAGGAGGCGCGCAATCTCTCCACGGCGCTGCGGGGCTCATCCAAGGCACAGGGCGACTGGGGCGAGCTCATTGTGCGCAACCTGCTCGAGAAAGCCGGCCTGCGCGAGGGCGAACAGTTTCGCGTACAGGAAACCTTCGACGCCGTGGCCTGCGACGACGACGGCCGCCAGCGCAAGTCGCGCCCCGACGTGATCGTCAATCTCCCCGGCAGCCGTCATCTCGTCATCGACTCCAAAGTCTCACTCAACGCCTACACCGATTCGGTGAACGCCGCAGACGACGCCGAGCGCAAGGCCGCCGTCAAGCGCCATCTGGCCTGCGTACGCAGCCACATTGACGAGCTGGCCACGCGCCGCTATCACAAGCTGCAATCGCTCGACACGCCGGACTTCGTCGTCATGTTCATCCCCATCGAGCCCGCGTTCCTCACCGCGCTGCACGAGGATGAAGCCCTGTGGCGCTACGCCTACGAGAAGGAAGTGCTGCTGGTCGGCCCCACCACGCTGCTCTTCGTGATTCGCATTGTCGATAATCTATGGCAGCAGGAATTGCAGGCGCGCAGCGTGCAGGAAGTGATGAATCGCGGCGCCGAGCTCTACGAAAAATTTGTCGGCTTCGTCGCCGACCTCGAAGCAATCGGCAAGAGCCTGCGCGGCGCCGACGCCAGCTACACAAGCGCGATGCGCAAGCTGAGTGAGGGCCGCGGCAATCTAATCCGCCAGGTAGAAATGCTGAAGCAGCTCGGCGTACGCACCAGCAAGCAGATGCCGCGCGGCCTGCTGGACAATGCCGGCGTCGAGGAGCAATCGCTGGCGCTGGCCGCGGAGGCTGATGAGGTAGGTGTTGCGGAGAACTGAGACACGATGAGAAAACCCGAACGAACTTCATCGCAAGCCGAACAACTTCGCAAGGTTGCGCTTGAAGCTTGGGCGCACTATCAGGCGACTGGGCTGCACCTGACCGCAGAGGAAGCCGACGCGTGGTTGGCAAAGCTTGAGGCCGGCGAAGAAGCCGAATGTCCCGAATGCCATACGTGATTCGATGCCGACACGCCAACTCGCTAACTCGCTAACTCGCCGGCCTGCTGTCTCATCTCCCCAAACGCCTCCCGCATCCGCTTCCACGTGATCGACAAATCTTCCGGCAGCACGCGCGTCTCGGCCACCGCCGTCATGAAATTGGTATCGCCGATCCAGCGCGGCAGCGCGTGCATGTGCAGATGGCCGGCCACGCCCGCGCCCGCGGCCTGGCCAAGATTCATGCCGATGTTGAGCCCGTGCGGGCGATAGAGCCGCTCCAGCACCTGCTCGGTCTGCCGCACCAGATCCATCAGCTCGTGCGATGACTCCGCCGTCATCCCCGCCAGCCGGTCGAGGTGCGCATACGGCATCACCATCACGTGGCCCGACGTATACGGAAACGCATTGAGGCAGATGAAACACGTGCGGCCGCGCACCACCAGCCCGCCCGCAGCCTCGGCTTCGTCGCGGCTCATGCCGTGGGCAATGGCATAGTCCACAGACGCAATCAGATTGCAAAACACGCAGCCCAGGTCGCCGGTCCACCCCGACAGGCTCGCCGCCACGCCGTTGCGCGCCGCTCCATCAGCCGACGTCACATAGGAATAGCGCCACGGGCTCCACAGCAGATCCATGCGAACATTCCCCCGACAGGAGTATAGATTCTCACGCCGCAAGCCCACCGCTGCACCGCTTCTGGTGCAACTGAAACTCTATCTGATTGACGCCGTTCATCCGTACTGCAAATCACCGCGCAACCTTCGGTCACACAAGCAGCCGGGCCTCATGTAAATGCCAGATTGCAATGCGGTACACCCAATCCGTTCGATTGACGCGGCCAAGCGCAGGTTGGTACACTCATGAGCGTAGCTTCCTGCGCGGATTCCAGCAGCGAGCTGCGGCCGACCTCCAGCCAGCCGTTGCCTGCGGGCGTTTCCCTAAGGAGACAAATCGCCATCCGTGCCAGCTTCAACGGCACCGGCTGACTTGTCTCCCAAGAAAGCACCGCCTCACACCGGATTTGAATTGGATGCGCGGTCACGGCAATCCCCGCCACGGCAGCCGCGGCGCGGGAGCCACCTCCCAGCGGCCGGCACGTTCTGTCGCGGGAGCTAAGGAATCGCGGAGCTGGCAGTGATGGCAAACGTCCTCAATCCTGAAACCGAGAGCATAACCCTGAACACCGAAATCGAAACCCTTGAGCCTGCGACGGAGCTGGAGCAGCCGTCGTTCGAATCCACGTCCAACCCTGAGACCGCTCACACAGCCGAAATTCCTGCGCTGGACGCCGATGCCCTAACCGAGCCTGTTGCCGAGGCCGCCCCGCCGGTAGAGATTGCCGCGGAGGCCGAGCCGGAACAAGCCCGCGCAACGGAAGTCCCAGAAGTACAAGTCACGGACGCACCAGTCCTGGCCGCACCGGTCCCAGACGCACCGCAGGTTGAAGTGGCCTACCAAACCAAGTCTGACGCCGCAACTGAAGCCGCGCCTGTTGAAGTGGCCGTCACAGCGGAAACGCCCGCAGCCGAGGCAGCCGCCGAGACCACGGCATCCGATCTTCGTGAGCTGACGGAGCCCGCTGAGGGTCCGCCGGTCATCGAGCCGGCCGAGGAGCCGGCCGAGGCCGCTGACGCCGCCCAGGAAGCATTCGTGGCGCACGATCACATCGAGGGCGCAGACGACTTTTCCGCCGCCCTGGCCGCCTTTGAGCGCGAGCAGGCCGCCGAGGCCGCCGCCGTCGAGGCCTATGGAGACAAGATCGTCTCCGGCACCGTGATCAAGCAGACTGACAAGCACCTGGTGGTCGACGTGGGCCTCAAGTCAGAGGGCCTGGTGCCGCTCGAGCAGGTGGTCGATCACACCGGCGCGGTCAGGTTCCAGCCCGGCGACGTGATCGAGGTGGTGATTGAGCGCGAGGAGCCCGAGGGCGGCTACCTGGTCAACTACGAGCGTGCCCAGCGCCTGCGCGTGTGGGACGTGATCGAAAAGGCCGCCAACGACAAAACGCCCGTGATGGGCACCGTGGTCAGCCGCGTCAAGGGCGGGCTCACCGTCGATATCGGCCTCAAGGCCTTCCTGCCCGGCTCGCAGCTTGAGATTCGCCCCGTGCGCAATCTCGACGGCTATCTCGGCCAGCAGATTGAAGTCCGCGTCATCAAGCTCAACAAGAAGCGCGGCAATGTGGTCGTCAGCCGCAAGGAGATTCTCGAGGAGGAGCAGAACGCCAAGCGTTCCACCACCCTCGAGCAGCTCGGCGAGGGCGCCATCCTCACCGGCACCGTCAAGAACCTCACCGACTACGGCGCGTTTGTCGATCTCGGCGGCATTGACGGCCTGCTGCACATTACCGACATGAGCTGGGGCCGGCTCACCCACCCGCGCGACCTGGTCAACGTGGGCGACGAAATTCAGGTGAAGGTGCTCAAGTTCGACAAGGACAAGCAGCGCGTCTCGCTCGGATTCAAGCAGCTCACGCCCGACCCCTGGCTTGACGCCTCTGAGCGCTACCCGGTGGGCGCGCATGTCAAGGGCCGCGTCCTGTCGGTCACCGATTACGGCGCGTTCGTCGAGCTCGAGCAGGGCATTGAGGGCCTGGTTCACCTCTCTGAGATGACCTGGTCCAAGCGCCTCAAGCATCCGTCCAAGCTGGTCAAGCCGGGCGACGAGGTGGAGACGGTGGTGCTGTCCGTCAACCCCGCCGACCGCCGCATCTCGCTGGGCATGAAGCAGCTCCTCGACAACCCCTGGGAAAACCTCACCGAGCGCTATCCCGCGGGCACAGTCGTCGAGGGGCGCGTGCGCAACCTCACCGACTTTGGCGCCTTCATTGAAATCGACGACGGCATCGACGGCCTCGTGCACGTCTCCAACCTGAGCTGGACCAAGCGCGTCAAGCACCCCTCTGAAGTCGTGAAGAAGGGTGAAAAGGTCAAGGCAGTCGTTCTCGGCGTGGAGCCGCAAAATCGCCGCCTCTCGCTCGGCATCAAGCAGCTCCAGCCCGACGTGTGGGAGAGCTTCTTCGCCACGCACAAGGTGGGCGACGTGGTGCACGGCAAGGTTCTGCGCACGGCGCAGTTCGGCGCATTCGTTGAGATCGCGGAGGGCGTGGAGGGTCTGTGCCACATCTCCGAGGCCGGCGACGACGGCAGCGGACACTCCAAGCTAGAAACCGGCCAGGAGCACGAGTTCAAGATCATCAAGATCAACGTGGAGGAGAAGAAGGTGGGCCTCAGCCTGCGCGCAGTCGGCCACGAGGCCAGCCGCGCCACGGTCGAGCACTACAAGGCCGACAACGCCCACAAGCCCGTCTCCAGCTCCACCACGACACTAGGCGATCTAATCAACTGGCGCAAGAACGAACGCTAAGCCCGCGCCTCAATCAAGCAAACACAACGGCCATCCCGAGAGGGATGGCCGTTGTAGGTTTCCGGCAACGGCTGCGGGGCCAAGTTAAGCCTTTGATCACATCTAATTCGAGGTGAAATGATCAATTAAATGTAAACTAGGTTGAACGATCACGAAGAAGGTCTAAACGCTCTCGCAATCGCTTGCAGAGATTTGATTGTGGGGTTAAATGCTCGAATCAATAAGATTCAGAAATTACAAATGCTTTCACGATCAGACCGTGCCCTTCCGCCCGAGCACGATCGTTGTCGGTCAGAATAATGCGGGCAAGTCAACAATCGTCGAGGCGCTACGTCTCGTCTCGCTCGTGGCTAATCGTGCAGAACATCTTCGCTTTTCGGCGCCACCCGAATGGGCCGAGGTTTTTCGAAATCACAGAGGCGTATCGCCGTCACTTGACGACCTAGACATAAACTTTGACGGCGTTTTTCACCGGTATAGCGAACCACCGGCGACCATTCTGGCAAAGTTCAAGAATGGGTCTAGCGTTGAACTTTTTGTCGGGCGCGAGAAAGGACAAGGCCGAGTTCATGGAGTGATTCGGAACGGCAAAGGAAAGATAGCCCAGACCGCGAGTGAGGCGGCACACGCAGGAATTCCTAGAATTGCTATCCTGCCACAGGTTGCTCCGGTAAGCAAGACAGAAACAATCCTGAATCCTGAACATGTACGGCGCAATCTCTTCACAAGCCTTGCCCCAAGGCATTTCCGCAACCAGATCAATCTTCTCCACGACTTTTATAGCGATTTTCGCCATATCGCCGAAGAGTCTTGGCCGGGTCTTCGCATACACACATTCGTCGGACACGGCGGAAACGGGGGCGACCCTTTACAGCTTCTCGTTCAGAACGATGATTTCGTAGCAGAAATATCCTGGATGGGCCACGGGCTACAGATGTGGCTTCAAACGATGTGGTTCTTGGCTCGGTCGCGCTCGGCGCAAGTGGTGATGCTCGACGAGCCCGATGTCTATATGCATCCGGATTTGCAGCGAAGACTTATCCGATTGCTCAAAGAAAGATTCCCGCAAACCATCCTTACCACCCATTCCGTCGAGATGCTTGCGGAGATAGATCCGAAAGAGATGTTGATCATTGATCGGAGACGGCAACAATCCGCATTCGCGGACACAATGCCAGCAATGCAAAGAGCGATAGACGGGCTAGGAGCTATTCACAATATTCAACTTTCGCGACTGTGGGGAACGAGGAAGCTCTTGCTCGTAGAGGGCGACGACATACAGTTGCTCAGGCGATTCTACGATCTTGTCTTCCCAGACAGATTGGACTCCCTGGCTGCAATTCCCAGTTTTCCAATAGGAGGGTGGGGCGGTTGGAACTACGCCGTGGGCTCGGCAATGTTACTTCAAAACGCGGGGGGAGAGGACATTTGCGCATACTGCATTCTCGATTCTGACTACCGCACTCCTCAAGAGATAGAGGTACGCAGAAAAGACGCTGTGGCTAAGAACGTTCGTCTTCACATTTGGCAGCGGAAAGAGATTGAGAATTACCTCGTTGTGCCAAGCGCAATTCAGCGAATAATTGCTGCGGGCTGCGCGGAACCCCCGTCCGTGGATGAAGTTGCAGCCAGATTTCAGGAGACGGCCGAGGCCAACAAGCACGAAGTTTACGACAACTTCGCGGAGTCGTTCCTGCTTGAGGACAGAGCAAAGGGATCAAAAACTGCAAACGCAAAGGCGCGGGCACTCCTTGATCCCATCTGGTCTAATGCACAAGAGTCACTTCATCGAGTGTCAGGAAAGGCCCTTCTCTCGTCGACGTCGGAATGGAGCAAGACTAAGTTCGGGGTTTCCTTCGGAATAGCGACAATACTGAGGGCACTGAGGAGGGAGGATTTACCGGCGGAAGTGGTTGCGGCGATGTCTTCCATTGAGGCGAACGATCAGTTTTCGAATGAAAGCTAGGCATGCAGCACGCCGACTTCCCAAGGTCCCGCCTTTGGGGATCGGGGAAACCACGAACCCGACACATCGCTTTCCCGCACATTGCTCTCAACTCAGGATTGTCGGTACACTAGCCAAAACGATGCCCGTACGGAGCATTTGGATGAGAGCCGTTCAATCGATCAAACGCGTTGCGCAGCCCGACCCATTGAATACAACCGTGCGCCTCGAAGAATTGGCCAGACTTGAAGACGGCTGGCTCGACGGCAAGGGCCGCGCCCCCGCAAAAAATGGGCTCGATTGGCTGGCGAACTCCTTCGACACCCGGTTCGACGCGAGCCTGCCGCTGCCCTGGCTCTATCCCACCGCCGAAGGCGGAGTTCAAGCCGAGTGGAGCCTGAACGATTGGGAGGTTTCGCTCGAAATCGATCTCGAAACGCAGCAAGGCATCTATCAGGCCCTGAATCTCAAGGATAATTCCTGCAACGAATCCACTCTGTTTCTCGGTAAGGCCGATGGCTGGAATCGCCTGAACGAAGCATTAAAGCAGATTGAGGCGCGTAAGGCCGAGAAGCGACCGCGTGCATCCTGATACCCCGTTGCTCCGCCAGATTCATCCGAGCTTCGTGCAACTCGGGCGGCCGACATCCCAAGCATTTAGGCCCACTCCGAAAGATGAATTCCATTTGTCGGTTGACGATGGCAGTAGGATTTACCCAAAGGCATCCTGGGAACGATTCACAAGCAATCTAAATTTTCATTCCACGGGCGTCATGGCGATTACGCTAGCTGAATGCTCGGCACAAGAACTCCCTGTCATCGAAGATGGGATTCCGTATCCGGAGCACTGCTCGATTGATTTCTCAAGTCTCACAAGAGGCACAATCGAGAAGAGGGCAAAGGTTCTGGTGCGGCATGCTATTCAACGCGATTGGTTGTTCAAAGTCCAACCAGTTTGAAGCTATCGTCGCCGGATGCCCCCGGTCCCGCCTTTGGGACCGGGGACAGACCCGACACTTCGCTCTCCCGAACATTGCTCTCAACTCCGGATTGTCGGTACACTGGCCGGGACGACGCCCGAATGGAGCATTTGGATGAAAGCCGTTCAATCGATCAACCGCGTTACGCCGCTCGACCCGCTCAATACAACTTTGCGCGTCGAAGAATTGGCCAGTCTTGAAGACGGCTGGCTCGACGGCCAGGGCCGCGCCCCCGCAAAAGAGCGGTATCCCGGGATCTCGTGCAATCCTGCGCCACTCGCTGGAACCATTGAAAACCCTTCACCCAAGTGCTCTAATGGAGCGATGAGCACGATCCTGCGCAAGTATTCAAGCCTGGACGAGATGAAGGCGGACGAGTACCGCTACTGGCAGAGCCGTCCCGCGCATGAGCGCATGGATGCCGTCGAGGACATGATCGAGACCGCATATGCGCTGAAGGGTTGGGTGATCGAACCCGATGTACCAAGACTACAAAGACCTTTTGTCCGCCTTTCATGCCCATGGCGTTAGGTACCTCGTTGTCGGGGCATATGCGGTCATCTTTCACGCGCAGCCCCGCTTCACCAAGGACATCGACCTGTTCATCAAAGCAGACCCTGCCAACGCGCGGGCAATCCTCGCCGCGCTCGCCTCATTCGGGGCGCCGCTCAAGGGGATTCAACCGAAGACTTCGCCCAGCCGGGAAGTTTCTTTCGATTCGGACACGATCCACACGGGTTCGATATCCTTCCCGAAATGCCCGGCGTTGATTTTGAAGCGGCGTGGGAACGGCGCGTCGAAGGTGTGATTGACCCGCGGTGCGGTCTCAAGGCGAGCTTCATCTCTGCTCCGGACCTGATCGCGGCGAAACTCGCGGCCGGAAGGCCTCAGGACCTCGCCGACTTGGCGGCGATCCGTGCAGCGATCGATGCGCAACAGTCGTAGGCGAGCCCGGCTCATAAGAGTGTCGGGTGCACCCGGTCCCGCCTTTGGGACCGGGGAAACCACGAACCCGACACTTCGCTTTCCCGAACATTGCTCTCAGCTCTGGATTGCCGGTCCACTAGCCGAGACGATGCCCGTATGGAGCATTTGGATGAGAGCCGTTCAATCGCCCAGTCTGAAGCAGAACCAGCAATTTGAAAACCAATTTTCAGCAAACGGCGAACTGTCAAACCTCAAACTGTCTCACTCCAGGGGTTCACCCCACGGGCTGTCAAGGCCGGCCACGGAATTTTTCTTCTAACCACCTCATTCGATTCAACATATTTCCATCGATATTTGCGTAGAATTACCCGGCTTACGCGCATAATCATCCATATGAGAGTGAATGCAGCGGATTCGGAGTGTGGTCCAAATCAAGCCCGGAACTCCCACCCCCGTTGCGAATCGGCTTATCTTAGCGGTTTTTTACCCCACCCCTCCCCCACTCTTGCCGCAACCCTCTGAAAAAGAAAAGGGTTAGGCAGAAAAAACCCAATTCGATCTATCGAAACAGAGAACTTCCCGCCCTCGCCGCCGGAGCGTAAATGGGCCGTCAGAACACAAGCACGTTGACAATGGTGTCGAAGTGAACGCCGTTCTTGCAACAATTCGTTACCTCGACGCGGCTGGAGGTCAGCGCAGAAGGATTGTTACAGTCGCCGCCCTGAAGGTCCGTGCAAACACTTACGGTTCCTGAGAAGAACGATACCCCGCCCGTTGCGGAAAGAATGCGGTCGTCGATTTTGAGGCCGAGGTCGAATACGTAGTCGCCGATAAACTTGTCGATGATCGAGATGCCACAAGGCGGCGTAGTGGCAGGCGCGCCGGAAAGAGCGGAATTGAAGCAACGCAGAATACTGCTTCCACCAAACGGGCTGTAAACGAACATGGCCTTGACCATTCCGCCGGCAGTGCTGGGCTGAAATGCGTTGCCGTCGCTGTCCAATTCCAGGCGCGATCGGGTTGAATCGCCGAAGAACAGGTTCTGTCCAGGACGGACGCTCAAACCCCCATCTCCTGCATTGGCTCCAGCGACGAAAGCGCCGGAACCGCCTGACTGGAACGCCTGGGTGGCAGCGGTGCCGTTATAGACGCTGACGGAGTTGGAATCTGCAGCGCCGGAGCTGCCAAAGTTCGCGAGCCCGGAGTTGAAGCCCGGGTTCCCTAAAACCTCGAAGGTCCTTTCCACCTGCAGGCCGCCGCTGAAGTTATTGAATGTGGTGCGCAGCGGCACTTGGGTGTGGTCCACGCCCACTGTCACCGCGCCGGTGGAAGGGATATTGGACACGAGCAGGCCCGTGCCGGCCGATAGGTTCGAAATTGCAATTGTGCCTGGAAACCCCTGGCCTGCCGCAAAAGCAATCGGCTGGGTAAAGGTGTTGGGCGCGGCCAGTTGCGCGTATATGCCGTTCAGTGTGGTCTCAAGCTGCGAGGCGGGAAATGTCTGTCCAGGAACGAAGTTGACGACGCCCGTGGGCGAGAACGACAGCCCCGTGGGCGCGGGAGCTGCGGAGCCCGATCCAAACAGCAGCCCCAAATTCGCGCTGGGAGAGGCGGTATTGTTGCCCGCCGGCACCGCGGCGAGGGCAAATTGCTGCGGCACGCTGCTGCCACTGGATGAGTTGAAGGCCTCGGCCTCTATCATGAACTGCGACGACGATTTGCCGCCGGACGCCGTCGCCGCGGCGCTGGGCGCTACCCTGACATTTGCCTTCGTATTGATGGAGCCGCTGGGCAAAATCTGCAGGCCGGTGTTGTTGACCCCATCGGTTCCTGAAGCATACAGCAGAGACAGCACAGAGCTGGCGCTGGCGGTGTTGTTCCCTACGGGCTGCACCTCCCAGGCGAACTTCTGATTGACGGCCGCTCCGCCGTTGAAGAAGCTGGACCCGTTCATGGCAAACACCGGCGAGTTGAATCCGCCCGACGCGGTTGCCGTGCCCAGCGCCGGCATCGAGACATTGCCCCGCAGCGTGGAAGTGCCGTTGACGTCGAGCGTGGTGGCGGGCGTGGCCGTATCAATGCCGACGCTGGTCCCGGTCTCGGCCATCGCCGAGTTGCCCAGCGTGGAAGTGCCAGTCCATAACGGTACGAACCCGGCAGTGCCCGATCCGCTGGGGCTCTGTTCGGAATGCACTTGCGCCGCAGAGGTTGCGATGGCCGCAATGGCCGCCTTCAATTCTTCGCGGGTCACAAAGTCCGCCCCTGGGCGCCCAGCCAGAGTCTCCGTATCCGCCGCCTTCAGCGCGTACGGCACGCTGACCATTGGCACGCGCTGCTGCGCAGCCTGCCCCGCGATCTCGACCTCCAGCCAGCGCGCTTCGCCCGTCCCAAACAGGCCCGCTGGAATTCCGTTGGGCGAGGCCGCGCCCAGCTCGGTCTGATAACGCCCGGCCTCATCGAGAGCCACGTTCTGCGTCTCCGACCACAGCGGCTCGCCGCCCCGCTCATCCTTGTAGACCTTGAACGCGAGGGCAACCGCCCCGCCGAGCGGCTTGCCCTGGGCGTCGTCCGCGCTGCCCGCAAACGCCACCAGCGCCGGCACAGGCGTGGGAGCCGATGCCGCCGGCATCTGCGCCGATTGCGGCCAGGCCGCCTGTGGCCCCACACAAATCGAGACTGCGACGACCAGAACGATGTGTTTCACTGAGACCTCCCATGGAGAACTTCTGAATCGGCCGAAGAGCGGGTTCCGCAAATCTCCACAGACCCATTCGCAATTGTCGCGTCACCGGCACCCGCACCACGCCGGCGCCTGAACGTAAGTGGCGTCAGAAAACAACCATGTAGACAAGGGTGTCGTAGTCAACGTTGTTCGTGCAACAATTCGTCACCTCGATGCGGTGGGTGGTCAGCGCGGAAGGATTGTTACAGTCGCCGCCCTGCAGGTCCGTGCAAACACTTACGGTTCCTGAGAAATCCCCTTCCCCGCCTGTCGCGGAAAGAATGCGGTCGTCGATTTGAAAGCCGAGGTCGAGTACGTAATCTCCTATGAATTTGTCAATAACTGCGAAGCCGCAAGGCGGCGTGATGGCAGCCTCCCCGGATAGAGCGGAACTGAAGCAACGAACAAAATGGCCGCCGCCATTGGGGCTGAAAAGGAACATGGCCTTGACCATTCCGCCGCCAGTCCGGGGCTGCAATGCATTGCCGGCACTGTCGAGTTCCAGTCGCGACCTGGTTGAATCGCCGAAGAAGAGGTTCCGCCCAGGAGCATTTTGGGGAAGAGGCAAGATGCGCATCCCCCCGTCTCCCGCCTGCGTCCCAGGGATAAAACACCCGCTGCAGCCTGACACAAACGTCTCATTTTCGCCGTCGCCGTTGAAGACCAACATGGAGTTGGAATCCGCAGCGCCGGAACTGCCAAAGTTCGCGAGTCCGGAGTTGAAGCCCGGGTTCCCCAGAACCTCGAAGGTTCTTTCCACCTGCAAGCCGTCGCCGAAATTATTGAACTTGCTGAGCAGCGGCACCTGGGTGGTGTCCACGCCCACTGTCACCGCGCCGGTGGAAGGGACGATTGTCGTGAACAGGCCCGTGCCAGGCGAGATGCTGGCAATTGTGCCTGGAAACGTCTGGCCTGTCGCAAAAGTGATCGGCTGGGTGAAAGTATTGGGCGCGCCCAGTTGCGCGTAGATGTCGTTTAGTGTGGTCTCAAGTTGCGATGCTGGAAATGTCTGTCCGGGGACAAAGCTGATTACGCCCGTGGGCGAGAACGACAGCCCCGTGGGGGTGGCACTGGCTGAGCCCGAGGAAAACAGTAGTTCCAGGTTGGCGCTGGGCGAGGGAGTATTGTTGGCGGCCGGCGCCGCGGCGAGGGCAAATTGCTGCGGCACGCTGCTGGCGCTGGATGAGTTGAAGGCCTCGGCCTCCATCATGAACTGCGACGACGATTTGCCGCCGGACGCCGTCGCCGCGGCGCTCGGCGCCACCCTGACATTTGCCTTCGTATTGATGGAGCCGCTGGGAAAAATCTGCAGGCCGGTGTTGCTGACCCCGTTCGTTCCGGAGCCATAGAGCAGCGACAGCACCGAGCTGGGGCTGGCGGTGTTGTTCCCCACTGGCTGCACCTCCCAGGCGAACTTCTGGTTGACCGCCGCTCCGCCGTCGAGGAAGCTCGACGCGCTCATGGCAAAGACCGGGGAGCTGAACCCGCCCGCAGCGGTCGCGGTGCCCACCGCCGGCATGGAGATGTTGCCGCGCAGCGTTGACCCGCCGTTGACGTCGAGCGTGGTGGCGGGTGCGGCCGTATCAATGCCAATG
>Ga0302324_100016651_pt1 | contig 14637 bp, 8 predicted proteins | sample Palsa_T0_1_FD_201949 | JGI IMG/M metagenome (GOLD analysis project Ga0302324, IMG submission 201949) | Peat permafrost microbial communities from Stordalen Mire near Abisko, Sweden - Palsa_T0_1 | ecosystem: Environmental > Terrestrial > Soil > Palsa > Peat permafrost | place: Sweden: Abisko...
CTTGACAATGCAATCGCATGGACAAAAGCCGACTTTCACAGCGGCTTGAATAAGATCGATATGTGCCCATTGATAACGATGGCCATGAACGTAATCTGCGATTTTACAGAGCAGAATTCCGTCCGGACGCAGGACGCGGTGGGCTTCTGCAACGAACGGCGGGTACATAAATGCGAAATTATATCCCTCCTTTTTTGGCGATTTTATGGTCAATCCAAACCGAGTGTTGAAGTCTTTCGATCTATCCTTGCCCTGGTTCGGGATATGTGGAGGATCATATACCACGACATCGAAGCTCGATTTGTCAAACGGCATATCCGTGTTGTCACCAATGACTGTTGGTTGGTGCTTGGCGTCAATGTCCATTCCGATAATTTTCCAATCCAGTCCCTTCCAAAATCTGCCCCCGTTCACTGTCGCGTCAAGGATATCTTTAGGTTCGCGGCGAGGATAAAATCGGAGCATTTTATCGAGCAATTCGGAATCTTCTCCAAACCAGACCGATGGCAACGGATCATAGGTGTTGGTGCGATTTACAACTTGAGCAAATTCAAGAGTCGGTTGGGAAGAATGTTCAAAATCCATTTTACAATGTCCTGTTCGATCGTTCATATTTCATCCTGCCCACATTTGCAATCGTTTTTAATTTCTTGCACTTATTGTGTCACAACAATATATTTGATGCAAGATATTTGTGTCACATTTATTATGAAAAAACATGCAGGCAGACCGAGGCTTGGCACTCAGAATGCTAAGGCCGTTTTCATTTCCGCCCGGTTCACGCCCATAGAGGCAAAGCAAATCAGGGAAGCAATCGCTAAGTCGGGATTGAGCAAGTCTGATTTCGTGAGAAAATCTTTGCTCAAATTTGCCGATATAGTTAGTGGCTAAGGTAGCGTTGAAGCCGTTTTGCAACGATCACCTCTCCAGCGTAGCCTGCCATTCTGTTTCCTCCTCCCCAAATGTGGTGTAAAGAAGACTCTGCCTGTTGTCTATTAGCACCCCTTCCAGCCGGGAGCAGACTACCACATTGAGCAACTTGCTCACAGCAGAAAGGGTGTGTCGTTTGTCTGAGGGGATGATTTGCGCCAATTTCTTTGGAGAAAGGCAAGCCAGAAGGAGGTAATACTCCTTTAATTCAGGCGTATCCGCGATGGCCTGTGGATGGGCGAACACTTCACTGGGTACGAAGTCAAGGAGTTGCGCGGTCTGGCGAGCCAGATTGGAAATGCAGAGTTCTTCCCAATCCCAAACTAGGTTTTTCCACATGGCGCTCTGGGCCAGTCGTCGCAATTCCGCAAAGCGGGACGCTTGCGTGCTGTGCCAGAAACTGCTCGACCGCGCCAGGAATTGCTGTTGGAGCGCTGGGGCAATGTCTTGATTCATACGTCTTCCTCTGGATTGTCTTTCACCGCATTTAACAGCGCGGATGTAAAGCGCGAAACGCGCTCGAGCAAGTCCGGACTTTTTCCATACTCGGCAATCTGCTGGACCACCGCGCTGCCCACTACGACGGCGTCGGCGCTTTGGGCAACAAGCCTGGCTTGCTCGGGACTGGATATGCCAAATCCAACGGCAATCGGCAATGCCGTGTGCGCGCGGATTTTGGCGGTCATTGCGCCGATAGTTTCGGAAACGCTTTTTTGCATGCCGGTGACGCCTTCGCGCGAGACGTAATAAATGAAGCCGCTGCCGCGCTTCACGATCAGTTCGATGCGCGATTCCGGCGTGGTCGGCGCGACAAGATAAATTGCGGACATGCCCGCCTTGGCCATGACGGCTTCGTAATTGCCCGATTCCTCCGGCGGCAGGTCGAGCGCCAGCAACCCGTCCACTCCGGCAGCGGCGGCGTCGCGGACGAACGCTTCCAAACCATGTCGGTGGATCAGGTTGAAATAGATGTAGAGGACAATGGGAATCTGGGATTCGCGCCGGAGGTCGGCAACGGTTTGCAAAACTTTAGTCGGCGTGGTGCCTGATTCCAAACCGCGCTGGGCCGCCAACTGATTGACAAGGCCGTCGGCCAGCGGATCGCTGAACGGAACGCCCAATTCGAGAATATCGACGTCAATTTTATCGAAGGCCAGGGCGAGACGCCGTGTCATTTCGAGGTTGGGATCGCCCGCACCGATATAGACGATGAATCCCTTTCGCCCGTCTTTTTTCAGCCGCGCAAATCGTGCCTCGATGCGATTCATTTTGCGCCTTTTATCCCCGTCAATACTTAGTGGTGGCGCCGGCGTTTGACGTTGAGTTGGGCCACTGCGTTGGCCAGCGCCGCGCTTACGATGGCCGCTTCCTCGTCGTTAATATGTTCGGCCAAGCGGGCCTCGGCCCGGCGGCGGGCTTCCTCGGCCTTGGCTTCGTCAATACTATCCGCCTTGATCGCCATGTCGGTCAGGATGGCCACGTGATCGCCGGTGATTTCCACGAAGCCCTCTCCCACGGCCAGAAAAATATCCTGGCCGTCCTTGCGCACAATAACTTCGCCCGGCGCAAGCTGCGTCATCAATGGGACGTGCTGAGGATAGATGCCCATCTCACCCTCGCTCCCCGGCAACGTCACCATCTCCACGTCGTCGGAGTAAGTTTGGGCTTCGGGCGTGACGATTTCCAGTTTGAGTGTGGCAGGCATTAGGCTTCTTTAATTTCGTCGATCCCGCCCTTCATGTAGAAGTTGCCTTCGGAGACGTCGTCGTGCTTGCCTTCCAGGATTTCCTTGAATCCGCGCACGGTTTCCGCCACCGGCACTTGCTTGCCCTCGCGCCCGGTGAAGACCTGCGCGACAGTAAAGGGCTGGCTGAGGAAACGCTGAATTTTGCGGGCGCGCGAAACGCTCAGCTTGTCCTCCGGGGAAAGTTCGTCCAGCCCCAGAATGGAAATGATGTCCTGCAAATCCTTGTAACGTTGCAGCACCTTTTGCACGCCGCGCGCGACATCGTAATGTTCCTGGCCGACAATTTCCTGCGTCAAAGCGCGGGAATTGGAGGAGAGCGGATCGACCGCCGGGAAAATGCCCAACTCGGCAATGGATCGCTCCAGCACAATCGTCGCGTCCAAATGCGCGAACGTGGTCGCCGGCGCCGGATCGGTCAAATCGTCCGCCGGCACGTACACCGCCTGAAACGAGGTGATCGAACCTTTCTTGGTCGAGGTGATCCGTTCCTGCAAATCGCCCATCTCGGCGGCCAGCGTCGGTTGGTAACCGACGGCGCTGGGCGTGCGGCCCAGCAAGGCCGAGACTTCGGAGCCGGCCTGCGAAAAGCGGAAAATGTTGTCAATGAACAGCAACACGTCCTGGTTCTTCTCATCGCGGAAATACTCGGTGATGGCCAAACCGGACAAAGCGACTCGCAAACGGGCGCCCGGTGGCTCGTTCATCTGGCCATAGACCAGCGCAATCTTGGACTCGCCCAAGTTCTTCTGCTTGATGACGTCAGCCTCGGACATTTCGTGGTAAAGATCGTTGCCCTCGCGCGTGCGTTCGCCGACACCGGCGAACACGGAGACGCCGCCATGCAGTTTGGCGATATTGTTAATCAATTCCATGATAACGACAGTCTTGCCGACGCCCGCGCCGCCGAAGGCGCCCACTTTGCCGCCCTTGAGAAACGGGCAGATCAGGTCAATCACCTTGATGCCGGTGGTAAGGACTTGCGGAGAAGTCGATTGATCGACCAGCGGCGGAGCAGCGCGGTGGATGGGATAATACTTTTCCGCCACGACCGGGCCGCGTTCATCAACGGGATTTCCGGTGACATCGAAAACCCGCCCCATGACGCCGGGGCCGACGGGCATGGAAATGGGCGCACCGGTGTCGGTGACCTCCAGGCCGCGTTTAAGGCCCTCGGTGCTGGACATGGCGACGGTGCGGACCCAATGGTCGCCCAGATGTTGTTGCACCTCGAGGGTGAGCTTTGTTTTGCCCGCTCCCGGAACATCGAAATTCACTGTGACAGCGTTATAAATGGAAGGAAGGCCCTCGGGGAAATCGATATCCACGACCGGCCCGATGACCTGCACAATTTTGCCTTTATTCATGTTGTTAATTTAGCGCGTTTTACCTGCAAAGAGCGCAGAATCTAAGAGCAGAGGGGCGGAAGTGTCAAGGGCCTTTGATGATTTTTCTCTAAAAAACACGGCAGGCTCATTCCTTCGGCCGACTCATATTCGCCGCCGGTAAGCCCGTTATATCTCTCGGATCCAGATATTGCGGAACCGGACGGGGTTTCCGTGGTCCTGCAAGACCAAGGGTTGCTTGAGCGGATGGGTCTCGTATTTGGTCGGTTGCTGGCCAGTTGGACCTTTGATCTCGACGTGGTCCTGCACCAGGACCCCGTTGTGCAGCACGGTGATAGTGGCCGCCTTCGACAATTTGCCGCTCTCATCGAAGCGGGGCGCGTGGAAGATGACATCGTAGGATTGCCATTCGCCGGGTTTGCGGGAGACGTTGACCAGCGGCGCATATTGGCTGTACACGGCGCCAGCCTGGCCGTTGAAGTAGGTCTTGTTTTGGTAGGAGTCCAGAATCTGGAGTTCGTAGCGTCCTTGGATGATAACGCCGCTGTTGCCGCGGCCCTGGCCTTCGCCGCTGACTTGTGCCGGTGTCGCCCACTCGATATGCAGTTGGCAATCCCCAAACGGCTGTTTCGTAACGAGGTCGCCGGTCCCGTTGACCGTCGCCACCCCGTCTTTCACCTCCCAGGCCGCTTTGCCCCCGCCCTCGCTCTGCCATTGAGACAAGTCAGTGCCGTCAAAGAGCACAATGGCGTCCGCCGGAGGCGGTCCAGGGTTGATGACGTGAGGTTCTTCTTCTGCCCGGCCGGCCAGAGCGAGGCCGATAATGGGCAAAACCACCAAGGATTTCAGAAGTGCTGTTTTAAGTTTCATGGCTATTCAAATATCAGAATGCTTGCCATTTTCAAATTGAGAATGTGGACGGCAACCGCGATTGTCTTTCCCGATCATTGTCGGCAGGCGGGTCAGGAACTCGTGACGATCACTGCCAAGGAGGTTCTTGACGAAACCGGTTTGAAGCAGGCACGTTTCACTCCCGCCATGACGGATGAGTCCTACATCTCTCCCGAAACGGAAAACAGTGTCTGGAAGAAACCCGGCCCGAAATCCGGGCCTTTTTAAGCAAAACTCTCCGATGGGAGCGTCGTCACTTATTGGTGGTATCGCTTCATTGATCAACCCGCCTTGCAGGACGCCGATTTGAGCGATGCGGAAAAGGAACACTTGCAAACTGTGGCCGAACAGATTCACTTCCATTGGACCAAGAACAAGGATTACTTGCCGCCGCTTGGGATGGGAACTCTGGCCACGCTCGATTCATCCCCCATCGTCACACCGCCGAATGGATTCGAAATCGGCTACGTTCCCATCGTAACCCGGCAGACCCCCGCGCTGAAGACAAGAAACATCCAACAGCACATCCATTTTCTCGAGAACCGCGCGCGAAACCGTGAGTTTTTGGACAGTGCGCCTTAGGCCTCTTCATGGCGCCATGAGGCGGAAGAATTGGGCGGCGGGGTTGGTGGGGGAAATTGTCAAGTAGAATGTTCCGTTGCTCTGGAGAGCCGGGGCGGTCACCAGGCTCCACACGGCCGGCGGCGCCAGATTGGTGGCGGAATATAATTGATAACCGGTCGAGGGGACCGGCCACGCAATCACATACGGATTGGCCGGGGAACCTTGGATGCTCAACACGGGCGCGTTGGTCCGCGTGCCCAGGGCGGTGGCGGCGAAGCTCAGGTTGTCGACGGCCAGGCCCTGGGCCTTGCCGGTGTCATCGGCCATTTCCCACACCAGCCACAGGGCCTCGCCCGTTGGCCAACTGAGGATGGGCTGGTTGGTCACGGCCAGCACGGCTTGGTTGGTGGCGGCCGTGCCATCGACTGCCGCGCCGCCCACGTCCCCGGCCACGGTGGGAAAGGAGACGTTGAAGGCCGGGAGCGACGCGGTGGCTGCGGTGGACATGGGCGCGGTGGCGGTGGGATCGATCAAATAATAACATTCCAGGGTCTTGGGGAGGTTGGATTGCCGCCACACTTCGCCGGTTATTTGCAAGTTGATGTAGTGCAGCGTGGCGCCGGTGTTGTTGATGAATTTCGCGCCGAAGGCCGTGTAGCCGGTGCTGCTGGTGGCCAGCAGGCCCAACGCCCGGTTGGAACTGTCGGGCAGCCCGAAACTGATTTGTCCGCCGGTGGTCTGGTCGCCGTCGGTGGCCCCAAAGCGCGCGCCCACGCTGGCTACCGGGTCGGCCAGGCCATACCAGCCGGCCAGGGCGGCCAGACCGAGGCCGCCGGTGTTGCCGGCGGGCGAGACCGGAAAGGCAAAGTCAAACGGATTGGCCAGGGAATAGGTCACGCCGTTGATGGTCACGGGATTGGCGGTGTTGACCGAGGTCGCGCCCGGATCGGGCAGGGCATCAAAATCTTGGGTGTAGGTGGAACCGGCGCTGTTGTAGGCGATGAAGGAAGAAGGCGGCGGGCCGCTGTTGCTGTTGGAGGCGCCGGGCGTGGGCGAATAGAACTGCACCCGGACGAAGCTTTGGCCGTCGGGCAGCGAGCCGTAAGACCAATTGGCCGGCAGGTTGGTGTAATTGACATAGTCCAGCACCTGGGCCTGGCCGTTGAAGACGCGGCTCAAAGCCACCGAGCCGTTGCTGCCGCCCAGGATAAAGCTGGTGTGCAGTTGACTCAAGGTGGAGAGGTTGGTCTGGCCGTCGGCAAAGATTACCAGAAATTGGCCGGGGCTGATGGCCGCGCCGGAGGGGAAAACCCAATTGGTCAGATTCGCATAATTTCCGCTCAGGTAGAGGCCAGTCAAAGCAATGGCGTTGGTGCTCGGATTGTAAAGTTCCAGCCAGGGGGCGTGTGCGCCGGCGCTGTTGGTGAGGCCCGTCAGATTGTCCGGCTCCACTTCATTGATCCAGAGCGGCGGGAAGGGCGGCAGGCTCTCGGCCACGCTGTTGCCGGAGTCCGGGGTGAAGAGCGTGGAGGGCAGATTGGTTTGGCCGGTGCTCCAGTTGCCCTCGCGCCAATTGTCCTGGTGCGAGTCGATCAATTGCAGGGAGACGCCGGGGATGCTGGCATTGGCCGGCCAAGGTAAAACATCGTCAAACTGCACTTGGGCCACAACCACATTGCTGGCGCCGCTGGGTTGCAGCAGGGAAAGAAGCTGGCCGGGCGACAAGGCGCCATCGAATGTGTCAAACACAAGGTTGGTCGCCCCGTAGGCCGCGGCAAAGGCCGGGACATTCTCCGCCAGCACCAGGAAACCCAGCGGCGGCAGCAAGGCGCCGGACGGAAAAGTGTAGGACAAGCCTTGCAACTGCCAGCCGGACAGATCGTAAGTGACGTTGGAGGAGTTGTTGAACAATTCCACGTACTGCGCATTGCTGACCGACGGGTTCCACATGATTTCGTTGATGGCCACTTGTCGGACCGGCGACGGGATCGTCCCGCTGTAGTTGACGGTCACCTGATTGCTGGTCCCGGCAATGGGCTGGCCGGTGTGGTCTATACCTACGATGTTCAAGTAATTGGTTCTATTGGTCAGCGGCATGGTGATGGTCCAGTTGGTCAGGCTCGTCCAGGTCAAGGGATAGGCCACGCCGTTGATCCAGACAAAGTCCACATTGACCGGCGCCCCCCCGGAAATATAGGCGACGTTGTTGCTGAGAGTGACGCTGGGATTGACGGAGAAGCCGGTGGCGTTGACCGCAGCAAGCTGCGAGGCGATGCTGGTCTGCGCCTGGGAAAGCCACGGTTCGAGGTTGGCGGTGGGATTTTGGACGTTGAGGCCGTTATCGGTGAAGGCGTTGTATTTGGCCATGAGCAGCGGTCCGCTGTTGGCGACGCTGAGAGGGCCATTGATCAACTCCTGCATCGCGCGCCAAAACATGCGCAGAAAGGTGGGATTGTTGTAAATATTTTGCATGTTGGAATCTTGACCGTTGACGCTCAACAAATTTTGTCCCGGCCCCCACGAACCGTTGTTGCCGAAAACGGTTTCCAACTCCCACATCAACAAGGTGTACTTCGTGCCCTGCGTGCCAATGTAGCCGAAAAGATTCTGGGCGTTGGGCGAGCCAAAGGAATCCCAGCATCCGGCGGCGTGGACCCCGGCGAACACACGCATCCAGTTTTCCATGTTCGCCATGTTTTCCAGGTTGGCCACATAGTTGGGCGTGCCAGCAGAGTTGGCTGCCTCCACCAGGGAGAAGACGTTGGTGAAGTCACTGTCCGAATCGGGCGTGCGGCGCATTTCATAATTCCAGCGATAACGCGGCACCTTAAAGGCGCCTCCCGTGGTCTTGTACGGCATGATGTTGCACCAGGATTGATTGTCGAAGTTGATCGAATCGCCTGAAAGGAAGGGCGCCATCTCAAACCACGGCTGCATTTTGAAGAGGAAGCCATCGTCGTCATTGGGGAAGTGTTCTTTGACGACATCGCCGTTAGGCACCTGGGTATCTTCCATTAACGTGGTGAATCGGTTGCCGTTGATATAGAGAACCACATAGCGCTTGTAGAGCCACGGCTGCCCCAAAGCACGCTGGAAGGTGAAGGCGAGCTGGCTTCCCTGAAGGCTCGTATCAGCGCCTTGATCCCCCGGCGCAACAAACTTTTTGTAATCCGTCACGCCCAGATACATATCGTCATCATTAAATTGCCATTCGTAACTGCACACACCGCCCGCGGGAGAACTAAAGTCCTGATGATAGGGACTGCTGCTATACCGGCCCCCTATATTGTAGATCACGCGGTTGTTATTGACCAACGTGCAATCGTTCTTCCAATCCCGGCTCAAGTCGCCCAAGTTGGCCCATCGGTTCACGTTGGTCTGCGTGAGCCATAAATGACACACGCTGAAACTGCCGCCCGGATTGCCGTCGCCGAAGAGAACCACACATTCGCGCGGCAGTTCGTTGTCATCGGGGCGCAAGGCCGGAAAGCGCGTCGCCGCCCCCAGGCTATCGGTGGCGGAAATATAAAACGCGGCGACTTGATTCGCGGCTTGGCCCGGAATGGTCGCGCTGTAAACACCGTCCCCTGCGATGGCGTCGCCTCCCGTGCCTTTGTCGTTCATCGGCACAGCCGTATAAGCTGTCGCCGGATCCAGGCGGTAATAGAGCGTCAGGTGGGTGATGCCATCCGGATCATGCACCTGCGTCGTCACCACCGCATTCTGGTTGGCGGCCGGAAGACTTGGCGTGTGGGTCACATTGTAAATGGCCGGCCCCGCATTGGTCACGTATTGGCTGTTGAGTCCGCCCGGCGTGCCAAGGTTCGAGGGCACAGGGATCTTCGCTGTGGCTTCGAGCCAATTGCCGTTCAAACGGAGAAGCGGCTCCGGCCAGCCGCGCTGCCAGCGCGCCTCGTACCGCAGCGTCACCGTGTCCCCGACCGCCATCGAATTGGCATTCAAAGCGACTTGACAGGAATTGTCCCCGGTCCAAACCCTGTCGCTACAGCGCATGTGCAGGGAATAACTGCTTTGATAACCGCTGTTCTCCAGGCTGGAACAGGCCAGGCAACCGTTGATGGACCAGTCGGTCAAGCCCAGGCCGCTTTCAAAAGTGCCGTTGGAAACGTAGTTGACCCCGTTGTAAAGGACTTCGATGTTATCGACCAAACATTCCCCGGCGTCCAACAGGCCCATTTGCGCGTAGTCAATGCTGGGATCGTAATTGGCGCCGTTGTCCAGCACGCCGGTGTTCTCAATGAGCACCCAGGAAGACTTCTGCGTCTCGTCGCTGTCGGCCCAGTTGGCCGCCAGACGGTGATTGGAATGCGGATTAATCAATTCCAGGCTGCTGCCGCCGCCGGCGGACCATTCGCCCCAGCGCCCCCCCGTGCCGTAGGTCACTTGGTCTTCCTCCACGTAAATGGAATTGGTCCCAAAGTAAGACTCGGGCTGGGACAAGACCACCAGTTCGCCGTCGTGCGACAACTTTCCGCTGTAGTTGCCATAGGTGTTGCCGCTGTTGAGATTGGTGTAGTTGGCCAGCAAATTGGCGGTGTTCTTGCCCACCACCACGTAGCCGTTGGGGCCAATGACCGCGTTGGGCGGAAAGGTGAAGGTGACGCCAGCCACGAACTGCCAGCCGGACAGATTGATCGAATTGGTCCCCTGGTTGTAGAGTTCGATGTATTGATCGTCGTCGTGGCCGCTGATCGGGTCATACATCAATTCGTTGATCACGAGGTCGCCAATGACAATCGCGCTGTTGTTGGCGCCCGGCGTGTTGGTGGTCAAGGCGTAAAAATCATTGGCCCCATCCGGCCAGCGGCCATAGGAAACGCCGTCGGCCTGCGCCCCGAATTGCACGGCGTCCAAAACGCGGCTGCCATCCGGCTTGATGAAGTACAGCGTTTCGCCCTGCCCGTTTAAGGTGAAACCGAATTGCGATTGCGTGAAGGAAACAAAGCCCGCCGGGCCGATCACGGTGTCGGCTGGAATGACAAATTCGTTGGTCGCCGAATCATCGGTCAAAATGCAACCCGATACGTCCACGCTGTTGGCGCTGTGATTGTAAAGCTCGATGAATTGCGGCACGGCCGGGTTCTCCGTATGCGGCAGAATTTCATTGATGAACACGCTCCGCAACGGGCTGGGGGTGAACGGGTCCGCCCGGCCCGGCGAGCCACCCACCGCGTCGCTGATGTCCCAGGCCCGCCAATCGCCTTCGCCATAAGTCGGATTGGCCAGCACGAGGGAGTGGCCCGTGCCAGAGGCCGCCACCGGCCAGGGATAAACGTCGGTATAGGGCACCGTCAACAACACATTGCTCTGCTCGTCCAACAGTTGGAGGGTCTCGGCATGCTTGAGGCTGCCGTGATACGGGCCAAAAACATTGGAGGTCAGCCCATACACATTGGCCATGCTCTGCGGCGAAGCGGCCAGCACGAAAAAGCCGCCGCCGGGGATCAGCGTGTTGGTCGGAAAGGTGTAATTCATGTCCGCACACGCCACCGTATAGCCGCTGATGTCCTGGAAATACGGGTTGGAATTGTAAATCTCCAGAAACTCCACGTTGTTGCCGTCGGTGCGGGGCGCGGGCTTCCACATGATTTCGGAAATGACAATCGCGGTGTTGCGGCTGGACGGCCCCAACGGTTCGTGGGGATTGACCGTCGCCGCCACCACCGCGCTGGCGGGCGTGTTTTCATATTCCTCAAATTCCGCCGTGGTCAACTGGTTGGTGTTGTGACTGGCCACAGCGAGACCGAGATAAATCTGTGCGGGCATCGTAATAGTCGCGCTGCCCAACGGCGTCCAGTTAGTCCCGTCATAACTGCCAAAGCCGGTGAACACATTACCGACGCGATTGAGCCGCAGCCACGTATTGGGATAGTTGACCGGAAAACTTCCCGCCGTGGCGGCCTGGGCGTTGGTGGCCGTGCGATCGGCAAAGAAATCACCGACGATGCTCGGCGTGGCCAAAGCAGCGGCGAACGGGCTGCCTGCATTGAGGCTGGCGCGGGCCATCAACCCGGCCTCGGCCCAAAGATCGGACAAACCCAGCGCGGCCAGACAAACCGTGACGTCAAAATCGCCCGCCTGGAGCTGATAATCCAAGTTGAATTGATCGCTGGTGCCGCCAATATAGTTGCCGGCACCGTCAATAAAGGTCACTCCGTTGGTCGTGTAGGTGTCGGTGGAAGCGATGACCGGACTGCCGATGTCTTGCGGAGCCAAGGGCGAGGCCGTGAAACTGGCCAGGGTGTTGGTGGCAATCGTATTCGGCGGCAGGGCTCGATCACGTATGCCGTTGATGACGAGCGGATAGTTGCTGCCGTAAACCAACGGCGCCGTGGCGAGCAGAACCGACTCGTTGTTGGTGGCCAGTGAGGCGGCAGTGATGGCAACGCCATCGGTAAACGCATAATTGGCCACGTTGGTGGCGTTGGTGACCGCAACCGTTTTGGAGAAATCCAGTTCAACATTCGTTGTGGCGATATTAAAGACTCGCAGAACCACCGGTGGATTCGTGTCCAGCGTCACTGAAACCGTGACCGGCGCGCTCGTGGACGTACCGCGACTGTCGCTGATGATCACGCTGTAATTGCCAGAAGCCGCCAGTGTGAGATTAGTCAGGACCAAAGAGCTGTTGGTGGCCCCAGGCAAAGCCGATTCGTTTGTTTGCCATTGATACTGAAAGGGCGACACGCCGAGGGCCAGCTCGGTAAGCACAACCGAATCGCCGACAAACAAATTGGTGGAAGGCGAGGCCGTCGGGATGGTGGCTTGTGGTGGGGCCGCCACTCCATTAAAGTATAGATTCAGCACTTGGTCTTGGCTTAACGAGGAGTTGAAAATGGCCACTTCGTCCATAATCCCGTTGAAAGTCCGTCCACCGTTGCCGCCGTCCGCAGTATCACCGCCGATCAATGTGGTGGTGTTGAAGGCCTCGGCGGTGCTGGCAATGGCGTTGGTGGCGGATTGGACTCCGTTTGTATTGCAGAGATAGATGATGGCGTTCTCCGGCGAGATGACCAGGGCGACAAACGACCACTGTTGCAAAGGCGGCACCAAGCCGGACATCCAGGACCAAGTGTCCGAGTTGTTTTGGTTCCACGTGTAGCCTAATTGCCCGCCGGTGGTGAAGTTGAGGCCCGACGCATCCCCGCCCGGCCGGCAAAACACCAAACCGCAATAAGAGCCGGGAGTTCCAATCGGGTAAACCCACGCGCTGAGGGTGACGGTGTTGGTGTTCAAATTCAATTCCGGAAGGATGACGTATGAATAGGCAACGCCGGCGGTGAACTGCGCCGCTGTGTTGAAGGATTCAAATCCCGCAAAGCCGGAGGCGGGATCCGGCCCTGGAACCCCGTCCGCGGCGGCTGAACCGTAAACCCCGTTGTAGTTTCCCATCATGTCAACCGCCGTCAAAGTTCCGCTGGCGGTGCTGTTGGTTTCGTTGAGCCGCCAATAACCAACGGGATTGTCCTGTAGCACCGCGCTGACGAACGCAGGGGAAGCCAACACCGTCAGCTTAGCCACACTGCTGGCCACCGGACCTCCCAGGGAATTGTTGGCGATGACCTGGTAGCTGCCCGAATTGGCCGTTTGCAGGTCGGTAAGTGTCAGCGAGGTATTGGTGGCGTTTGGGATGTTGGTCATGCCGCCACCTGTATTGGCCTGCCATTGGTAAGCAATCGGCATTGTGCCGTTGAAAGCGGCCGAAAATGTCTGTTCGTTCCCAACGAAATCCACCGCCGTCTTGGGCGTAACGTCAGAAACCAGCACTGGAAGGTTCTCCGCGACCAGGTTCAGAACGGCCACCGGGCTGGTAGATGCACCATAAGCATTGGAAACCACCACATCGTAATTGTAAATGCCCGCGCGAAGGTCGCCCGTGTTGATCGTCAAATTGGGACTGGTCGCCCCGGAGATATTTGCGAGGGCGCCTCCGCTGCCGCCGTCCGTCTGCCATTGATAGTAAAAGGGAGAATGTCCACCGGCTTCCTCGGTCAATGTCACCTCCGTTCCCGCGTAGATGGGCGTGTTGGTGGGGGAAAATACGGGCATGGCGGTGACCGGGGGCACCATGCTGATAATAATTTGAATCCCCATCATCGCAACATTGCCGTCAGGGGTCTGTCCGGTTATCGTAAAGCTGGCGCCTGTGACGCTGGAGAACTCCACAAGGTTGGCTTGCATCTGGGTGCCTTCGGCTAACTCTGTCGTTTCAGTGTCCAGGGTGTAAGGCGGCACGCTGTAACCGTTTCCATTAAAGACCGCCCCCCAATACGTTTGCGTTCCCAGAGTCAATCCATAGCGACGATTAGGATTATCATCGTTCAGCATATAGACAAAAACATCATATAAAGGATAGGGAACACCTGTCACCTCCGCTGTGTACCCATCGCCACTCCAAAATCCTCCCGACATCAAAATTCCATCAGGCGTGCTTTTGTTGTCGCTCGAACCATACTGGCCGGCAACATAGGTGACATTAACTGTTGCGGCGGTTGAAGCGCCTGTGGAATCCACCAAATTAGTCGCGGTGCCACCGGAACCCATGTCATCCACGTTCCAAAATTGTTCCGGAACATAACCGGCCGTTTGTGAAGGGGTAAGCGTTTCAGAGCCTTGGCCACTTCCTTCAAATTGCACGCTGATGGCCGGCTGGGCATCTGTCTGCACGGTTGTCCCGGCGGCCCATGCAATAGCACCGAGTATGGTGAGGAGTTGTTTCTTCATGTATGAATTCAGACTAGAGACAGATATTTAGATTGAACATAACAGAAGAACGGAAAGGAAATTTGGCATTTCTTGGTAATTATTGGGCAAAGATTTCGCAGGAGTCCGGCATTTGGCGAACCACAATAAAGTGAATTCTCCCCCAAGGATCGAGATCACTTGCTCACCTTTGTGATAATCAATAGACTCTGCCCATCAATATCCAACCGCCCGGGGTCGTCAAAAATCCCCGCCCGATCAGCAAAAATGCTCCGCCCTTGCGCTCCCGCCAAAGGGGGAGTACAAAAGCTCCCGCTGCCTTTATTAGGTCCTGACATGCTTTCTACTTTTAATAGGCCATTCCTGGAACGGGAAGTCAATGCTCGATTTCCCGGGTCGAAGTGTTTTTTGGGGATTGATTGGAATTTTGCGATCCGA
>Ga0302324_100016654_pt1 | contig 14635 bp, 16 predicted proteins | sample Palsa_T0_1_FD_201949 | JGI IMG/M metagenome (GOLD analysis project Ga0302324, IMG submission 201949) | Peat permafrost microbial communities from Stordalen Mire near Abisko, Sweden - Palsa_T0_1 | ecosystem: Environmental > Terrestrial > Soil > Palsa > Peat permafrost | place: Sweden: Abisko...
CGAACCGAACAAGTGAAGCACCACAGAGGAGGATCGATGTGTCCACTATGTATGTCATCGATTGCCCTGACGGTCTGCGTCGGTTCGACCGGAATTGCAGGCACACTGGTGGCGCGAACCCTGGCGCGTATCGCCAGCCGGGCGAACCCACAACCATCCGAAAAGAAGGAGACCCATTCATGAACACGAATCTAAATGCGCATTCGAACGTTGTTTCACGAGCCGAATGGCTGTCAGCCCGCAAGGAATTGCTGGCGGCGGAAAAGCTTCTCACCCGCCAGCGGGACGAGATCGATCGCCGGCGCCGGGAATTGCCCTGGGTCAAGGTCGAGAAAGACTACCTCTTCGATGGACCCGGCGGACGAAAGAGCCTGGCGGATCTGTTTGAAGGACGGAGTCAGCTCATCGTCTCTCACTTCATGTTCGGTCCCGACTGGAAAGAAGGCTGCGTGGGGTGCTCCTTTCGCTCCGACCATGTGGAGGGCGCTCTAACGCACCTGGAACACCACGATGTGTCTTTGGCGACCATTTCACGAGCGCCGCTCCCCGAGATCCAGGCATTCCAGGAGCGCATGGGATGGCGATTCAAGTGGCTTTCGTCGTACAGCAGCGACTTCAATTATGACTATGGCGTGTCGTTCACAAAAGAGGAAATTGCGAGCGGGAAGGTCCATTACAATTACCAGCTCCGTGATTTTGTGATCGAAGAAGCGTCCGGCATCAGCGTGTTCTACAAGAACGCCCAGGACGAAATATTTCACACCTACTCCACGTATGGGCGCGGAGACGAGATGCTGGATACGACCTACATGTATCTGGACCTGACGCCGAAGGGCCGTAATGAGACCGGACCCCGCTACAATTTAGGTGACTGGGTGCGGCACCATGACCGGTACGATGCTGCAGGCTTTGTGAATGCCGGCGGGCGCTTTGTTGCGAGCCCCTTTCAAGAGCCTTCGTGCAAATGCGAGGGAGAAAGCGATGGAGTTGGCCGATAAAGACGGGCGAGTGGACGAGGTGGTGGAAGCCACTTATCGTTCTGAATCTCGCCGCGTTCTGGCTACGCTTATCCATTTGCTCGGGGATTTTGACCAGGCGGAGGAAGCCCTGCACGACGCCTTCATGGCGGCGGTGGAACAGTGGCCGCGGGATGGTGTGCCAGCCAACCCGCGCGCCTGGCTGGTGTCGACCGGACGATTCAAAGCGATCGACACTATGCGCCGCCGGGCCAGGTTCGATGAGTCGGTGAGCGAGCTGGCGCACCGGCTTGATGGGGAAGTTATGGAGCCGGCGCTATGGGACGAGCAGAGTATCGAAGACGATCGGCTGCGGTTGATCTTCACTTGCTGCCATCCAGCGCTGCCGGCCGATGCCCGGATCGCATTGACCATGCGCGAGGTTTGCGGTCTCACAACCGAAGAGATCGCACGCGCCTTTCTGACCGCTGCACCGACCATTGCCAAGCGCATCGTGCGCGCCAAAGCAAAGATACGCGATGCACGCATCCCCTACGAGGTGCCCAGCCAGAGTGAGCTTGCGCCAAGGCTGGACACAGTGCTCCAGGTTATCTACCTGGTGTTCACCGAGGGGTACTCGGCATCGTCGGGTGGATCGCTGACGCGGCCCGATCTTTCCGGCGAAGCGATTCGCCTGGGGCGTCTGCTGGTGGAATTATTGCCAGAGCCCGAATCACAGGGACTGCTGGCACTGATGCTGTTGCACGAGTCGCGTCGCGGTGCGCGTACTTCGCCCGAGGGCGACCTGGTGCTGTTGGACGACCAGGACCGCTCGCTCTGGAAACGGGATCTGATTGATGAAGGGATTGCGCTGGTGGAGCAGGCAGTCGCGTCCAGGCGGTTCGGTCACTACACGCTAGAGGCGGCGATCGCGGCAACGCATGCGGAAGCGCCTGGCGCGGCGGCGACGGATTGGGCACAGATTGTCGCATTGTATGATGCGCTGCTGTCAGTAAATCCGTCACCGGTGGTAGAACTGAACCGCGCGGTTGCGGTCGCTATGCGGAATGGGCCGCACGCCGGGCTCATGCTGATCGACGCTATCCTGGCGCGCGGCGAGCTCGAGGATTACTACCTGGCCCATTCGGCGAGGGCCGATTTTTACCGGCGGCTGGGAAAGGTCGAGCAGGCCCGCGCCTCTTATGAAAAGGCGTTGGAGCTTGCGCGGCCGGAGGCGGCGCGGCGCTTTCTGGCGCGAAGGCTCACGGAGCTGCTATCGTTTCCGCGGCAGTGACAGATCCAGGTCGGCGCCGGTCAATTGCTTCGCCAGCAGGATGATCTGGCCCTGGTGCATTTGCAGGTGGCCTACGATTCGATAAATCGCTTCCAGGATGGTCATCGGCCCCCAGCCCCCGTTTGGCTGAGGATCGATCATTTCCAGCAGGCGCGCCGGCCGAAGCGACCCGATCACGCTTCGGCATTCTGCAAGGGTCGCGGCAAAGCAGCGGCGAACCTCCTCGCAAGGCTGAGCGGGTGAGAGGGTGAACTCTTCGTCTCGCACACGTACATCCGGCTGGCCGCCGATGCCGTGCAGGAACCACTGCCGCAGATTGCCTTCGAGATGAAGCAGAAGGTTGGCAATGGAGTTTTCGTGGTCCCCTCCACGACGCCACATCTGCTCATCGGACAACTTGTCGAGACAGCGATTGATGTCGTCTTCTGAGAGCTGCATCCGCTTTACCGATGCGGCAAGAAATAGTTCACTGATCTGGTCGGGCATAAGAGTTAAATCATAGTCGGCTCTTTGTGAGTTCTTCAAGCGCCACAGTAGCAACGAATTGACTGATGGGAGAGAAATAGATGCATCGCAAACTTTTCGGTATGGTGGCAATCCTCGCGATCCTCATCGGATCGACCGCCAAAGGCCTGGGAGAAAACGGCGATGAGCGCGGGCAGCTACTCAAAGTGAGAGAGGCAGTCTGGAGAGCCTGGTTTGCTAACGATGTGCAGGCGCTCAAAGACCTTGTGCCCCCGGGGACCATTGTCATCAGCGCCGGTGAGTCCGAATGGAAGCACCAGGCGGAGGTGCTGCAATCCGCGGTTGACTTTCAAGCGCAGGGCGGCAAACTCATCCGGCTCGAGTTTCCGCGCACGGAGATTCAGCGCTTTGGCGAGGTGGCGATCCTGTACAGCGCTTATGTCGTTGAAACAGAAATGAAGGGAAAACGCTCCGTCAGTTCGGGCCGCGCTACCGAAGTCTTTGTGCTGCACGATGGACACTGGACGAACCCCGGCTGGCATACCGATGGCGAGAAGTGATGGCGCTTATCAGGCTGAGGAGAAATTCGGGACCAGGCAGGAGAGGCAGGGGCTAAAGAGTCTGCGTGAGAACTCGGTCCTGGAAGGGCACGGCATCAGCCGGGATGTGTCGTCCCTCCGGGACTCGCCTCTCAACCTTAGCCTACCCGGCACTGACGTGCCGGGCTACAGACTGTGCCGGGCCCGTTCGACAAACTCAGGGCAGGCTCTGCGGGACTATTTTGTTGCGGCCCGTAAATGGCACTGCCATAGCCCTGGTGTACGTATCTTCTAAACATCAATGGGATTTAAGCGTTTGCATGAGAACTCGACTTTGTATCAAGGCACGACTTTAGTCGGGCCATAACCGTTTGAGAATATGCAGGACTTTAAAGCCCTGCGTGAGAACTCGACTTACAAACTGAGTCCCGAAGGGACGGCTGAGAGTAGCCCCGGACGCTAGTCCTGGGTTAGGCAAGAGCCACGAACAGTCCCGCAGGGACGGCTGAGAATGTCCCAGGACTCCAGTCCTGGGCGGATTGTGAGTTCTCGCGTAGAGTCGTCAGCCCCTTGGCAATCCCAGGACTGGCGTCCTGTGATTTTCTCAGCCGTCCCTGGCGGGACTGTTCCTGGATGTCATCTCTACCCAGGACTAGCGTCCGGGGCTACTCTCAGCCGTCCCTTCGGGACTCAGTTTGTACGTCGATTCACGCAGGGGCTTAAAGCCCGGGAATATTGCAAGGTTTACGGTCCGAACTAAAGTCGTGCCCTGATACAAAACAAAGCTTTTCCTAGCCCGCAAAGTTGTTCCCTGAGAGAAAATCGACTCTAAAGGCCGTACCTTCAAAACCTGGTTTTTCAGCAGCCTCTTATTCCAGTGCCAAGTTAATCGCCTCGACCATCGACTCATAGTCATACGGGCCGTCATGTCTTTGGCCATGGATGAAGAACGTCGGTGTTCCATTCACCCCACTGCGTACGCCGCCCGAGAAATCGGCCTTTACTCGTGGCTCGAACTGCTTTGATTCCAGGGCCCCGGTTAGTTCTTCGGGATCAAGATTCAGCTGCTGTGACAGTTCGAGAAGCAGATCGTCGTCCAGCCGCCCCTGGTTTTCGTAGAGCAGGTCGTGCATTTCCCAAAACTTGTGGTGAGCGCCGGCGTACTCTGCCGTTTCCGCAGCCGGCCGCGCGTAAGGATGTATCTGGGTCAGGGGAAAATTGCGGAAGACAAATGACAAGCGCTTGGAGAAATGCTTTTGCAGGCGCTTGACGATGGGGTAGGCCTGCCCGCAGGAGGGGCACTGATAGTCTCCGTATTCCACAAGAGTGACGGGCGCTTTCGGATCTCCCTGGATATGATCTTTGGCGCTTACGGCCACCGATAGCTTGGTCATACGGACGCTCCCAATTCTTCCAATGCGGTCAGAATGCCATCAGCACCAGGGTTCACGGCTACTGGAGACAGATAGCTCCAGGCGATGACCCCGTCTTTGTCGATGACAAAGAGTGCTCGCTCGCTGAAGCCGGCTTCCTGAAGGTAAGCTCCATAGGCACGGGAAACGGCTCCTTTGGGTTCAAAGTCGGCGAGCAGGGGGAAACGGAGATTCTTCGCATTGGCGTAGGCCGCGTGGCACCACGCTCCATCCACAGAAATGCCGACCACCTGCGCGCCGTAGTTCTGGAATTCAGGCAGAACCTCGTTGTAAAGGGCCATTTGATCACCGCAAACCGGGCTCCAGTCCGCAGGATAGAAGGCCAGTATCACTGGTTTTCCACGCAAGTCTTTCAATGAGAGCTTTTTGTCGGGGCTCTCGGGAAGGGTAAAATCCGGGGCCACGGTCCCGGGGGTCAAAATTCCAGCCATGAAGTGAATCCTCCATCATGTGATGCGTAAGAATAGATAATGCCTCGTTTTGTTGAAAGGACAGCGCGGATCATTTTGCCATGCAGAAGACACAAAGTGAAAAGGGAGAGATTTTTCGCGCGCTCCACCAGCGCGCGGGCGCATTCATCATCCCGAATCCGTGGGACATTGGGAGCGCGCGGATGCTGGCCCACCTGGGATTTGAGGCGTTGGCGACCACCAGCGCCGGCTACGCCTTTTCAATCGGGCGGCCGGACTACGGGGTCGGCCGAGAGGCGATGATCGGCCATGTTTCGGTACTCGCCGCCGCAACAGAGCTGCCCCTTAGCGCCGATCTCGAGAATGGATTTTCGGATGCTCCTGAAGGGGCCGCGGAAACGATCCGCATGGCAGCAGCCGCGGGAGCTGTGGGCGGCTCCATTGAGGATGCGACGGGAAACGCGGAGCGACCGATCTATGAGCCAGGGTTGGCGGCGGAACGGGTGCGCGCGGCCGCAGAGAGCGGACGTGGGCTGGGTTTCCCGTTTACCCTCACAGCGCGCGCGGAGAACTACCTGCACGGCCGCCGCGATTTGAAAGACACCATCACCCGGCTGCAGGCCTACCAGGAAGCGGGCGCCGATGTTCTTTACGCGCCGGGGCTCACCAGCAAAGAGGAAATAGCCACACTGGTCAGGTCTATGGATCGCCCGGTGAATGTATTGACGGGGATTGCAGGGATTGCAATGAGCCTGGCGGACCTGGAGGCGATTGGAGTCAAGCGGGTCAGCGTTGGCGGCGCTCTTGCCCGTGCTGCCTACGGCTGCTTTTTGCGCGCCGCGCGAGAAATGCGGGAAGAGGGGACCTTTGGTTTCGTAGAAACGGCGGCGGACAGCCGGGAGATCATAGCCGCCTTTCAGGATTGAGGCGGGAGCGTATAGGCGAAGTCGTAGGAGTGTTTGCCGTCGGCGATGATGATGTTCATGGTCCCCGTTATCCCCGCAAACTCACCCGTGCCCGAGTCAGGCACGACCGATACCGTCAATTGGGGAAGCCTCGGACCATGAGACCAAGGTGGTGCAGAATGAAGCTGCCAGTACGAGCATGGAGCGATCCCGTAACCCGCTCCACGGCCACGTAGACACCTGAGCCCTTCACTTCCGTCATGCCGGTCAGCATTTGTCCTCTGCTGGTCGCAACCAGGTCGCCATGGAACTGCTTCTCGATCAACATGCGGCCTAAAGGGGTTAAGCCTTCAGGTTTCTCTTCTGATGGCTGCGGAATTATGTTCACTTGGAATGTTCCGTGGGCAGGTTGCGTCATTCACTGAACCTTTCTTGCGTTCGCGATACTCTCATGAAGAATAACAGTGAGGAACTATTACGATGTCTGAGCAAGCGTTGGTCACAGCAGCATTGAGTTCATGGAAGGGCAACATCGACAGAGCCGACCGGCTATTTTCCCCTCTCAATGAAGAACAACTGCAAAAAGAAGTAGCGCCCGGAAAGAACCGGTTGATCTATCTGTGGGGTCATCTGACTGCCGTCCACGATCGCATGCTGCCTCTGTTGGGCTTCGGGGAACGGCTCCATCCGGAACTCGATCCTATCTTCATTACCAGTCCCGATCGAACGATCGCGAAGCTGCCGGCGGCTGAAGAGATAAAAAAGTCATGGAGTGAGGTCAACAGCCGATTGTTAGCAGGATTGGAAAGTCTCTCCCCGGCTCAATGGCTGGAAAAACACAGCTCTGTTTCGGAGGAGGATTTTGCCAAGGATCCGTCACGCAATCGATTCGCGATTCTGCTCAGCCGAACTTCGCATATTGCGTTCCATGTGGGGCAGACGGCACTGATCCAAAAGTGATGAGCGCGCGGACGAACCCAGGTCTCCTAAGGAACAAGTCTGCTTTCCGTAAGAGGTTGAAGGGTGAGACCTGGCTTTCCCACCCTTCGCAAAGAACGCGAAGGATGGGGCACCCGTCGATTGTTGCCGGGGATAGAGCCCAAGGGAGCGGACGATGTTCCGGCGAGGACCTATTGCGGGGAGAAACCCAGGTCTCAAAAGCGAGACCTGGGCCACCCACTTATTCTCGCCAACACTAAAGAGGAAGCGTTCTTGTGTGCGCCCCTTCGTGCTCCAGTAGCCAGCGCTTTCGTTCCATACCGCCGCCGTATCCGGTGAGGGAGCCGTTGGCGCCGATGACGCGATGACACGGCACAACGATGCCGATTGGATTGGAGCCATTGGCTAACCCGACTGCACGAACCGCGGCTGGGCGTCCTATGCGCTGCGCTAGCTTGCTGTAAGATTCGGTCGCACCGCGGGGTATATCTCGCAGGGCACTCCACACAGCACGCTGAAAGGGCGTACCGGCTGTCTGTACCGGCAGGTTATCAATCGCGCCCAGCTCGCCGCCAAAGTAGTTCTTCATCGCGGCCGCGAGATTGCTTGGACTCGTGGCTGGTTCCAGCGTGAATCCGTCCTCTCCGTAGTGGAGTCTCAAGAGACGGCGCATGCGGGGTTCATATTCGGTCCAATCGACAGCGCGTAGGTTTTTGTCGCGGTCGGCAACAAGCAAGAGCTCACCAATGGGCGTATCGATCCGCTCGAGGAATAATTGCAATTTATCAGCCATGCACCTCTCCTTGATCGTCTTTCGTGTTTGCGTTCGCGGCCCATAGGTGTTGTGCTGCATACGCACGCCACGGGCGCCAGGCCTCAGCACGGCTCAGCAGTTGGGCCGAGCTTGGGCGATTTCCATCGATAGTTTCGGCACCGCGCAGCAAGCCGATGTCAGAAGCGGGAAAAGCATCCATCTCACGTAGAGCGCGCAGGGCGATGTATTGCGCTGTCCATTCTCCGACTCCTCGGATCGAGCGCAGCCTGACGATCGCTTCTTCAATGGTTCCAAAGGGCCGGAACAGATTCGGATCCGCGACCGCCGCCTCTGCCAATGCCCGCAACGATGCTTGACGGGCCAGGGGCATGCCGAGCCCAATCTGCCTGGCGAGCGCGAGACGTTGCGCGACTGGAAAGACATGGGACAGCGCGGGATGACCGGCTTGCCCCGGTGGCACGGGCTTGCCATGCAGGGCCACCAATTGTCCTGCTAACCGGCGCGCAGCAACGACGGTAATTTGCTGGCCGAGAATTGCCCTCACCGCCAGCTCAAAGCCGTCCCATCCGCCAGGCGCACGCAAACCGGGACGCCTTGCCACCAGGAGCGCCAGCCTGGGATCGTGAGATAAGTGCGCGTCGATGGTCTCTATATCCGCGCCCACATCGAATACCCGTTTGACCCGGGCGACGATCGCAGGCAAAGAAGCAACGTTGGGAAAACGGATGGTCACTCCAAGACTCTGCCGTTGTGGCAGATGGGTGACCTCTACACTTCCAGTAAAGCCATCCAGTTCCACAGTGCGGAGGTAAATTCCCTTTTCCACTACTTCGACACCCGGGATCGCACGCGCTGACAGGTAGGCGAGCATGGATTCCCAGTCATAGGGTGCCCGGTAACGCAGCCGCAACGTTACCCCGGCTTCGGCACTTTCTACGCTGGCTCTGCTTTTGCGCCGCAGGGCGCTCGGCGGACGGTGAAACAGATCGCGGAAGATCTCATTGAATCTTCGTACACTCCCGAATCCTGCTGCGAGCGCGATTTCCGTCATTGGCATTTGGGTTTCATGAATGAGCTGCTTGGCGAAAAGAACGCGGCGTGTTTGCGCGACGGCAATCGGCGATGCTCCCAGGTGCTGAAGGAAGAGCCGCCGCAGCTGGCGCTCCCCCAGACCGAGACGATCCGCCAGCTTTTCTACGCTCGCGCCGTCGCCATCGAGCGCTCCATCGGTAATGAGAGCCAGGGCGCGCGATACGGTATTGGAGGTTCCGCGCCAGGAGGCCATGTCTGGAGCCGTCTCAGGACGGCAACGCAGGCAGGGACGAAAGCCGGCCTGTTGCGCGGCGGCTGCCGAAGGAAAGAAGATGCAGTTTTCAAATTTCGGTGTGCGTGCCGGGCATACCGGCCGGCAATAGATACCTGTCGAGGTCACACCGACAAAGAGGAAGCCGTCGAAGCGGTGATCCCGGCTTTGCAGCGCGCGATAAGAAACGTGTCGATCAGGTAATTCCATAGGCTGATTCTCTCACCAGCACGGATTGAGGACTGGCGCTTTTCGGACATGGTCACTTGGGCCACCCAATCAGTTGGTCCGCGGGCCTTTTCATCTACTTAGTCACTAAGTTGCAAGTGCCGGTGATTCTTGCGCAGCCCGTGACTGGAACGAGCCTGGTCTATCTGGTAGGAATCAGGATCTGTGAGATCAACTGTTCTTCCGGCGTCGTTCGCGGGTCGTTCACGTAGTTCTCAATAAAGTAGTCGTCGCGGAGTGGCAATTTTGTTTCGGTTATAAGCTCCACAACGCGACCCGTTGCGCGTCCCAGATTCGAATATGGTCCGGTCAAGACAAAGCGACTGTATTTGCCCCCGTTGAATTCCATGTAGGCGATCCCCGCGGGTAACTTTGCAGGCGGCTCCGCGAGCGCCACGCCGGCGCGGTATATCTGCGGCCCCATCTTATAGAGGCTCAGATATCCAGTGATCTGATTGTTTTCGGCGATGCGGGAAACGGAGGAGTGCAGGTTTTGCCACGCTTCAGGAGCATTCGTCTGGAAGGATCCGATTTTCTCGACGTAGACGTAGTGAGTTTTGGGCCACTCCACAATTTCGGGTGTTTCGGTCAGATTCACGAGTTTTTCCTTCGTTTGGGATAGGGACCTGAGCTTCCCGGCAAAGATATTGACTTGCCTCGTCGCGGTCAAGTCAACTGTATTTGTTGACATTGTCAAGTATCTCGACAGACAATCATGAGCATGGCGTCCTCTCAAAAAACGTCCCCTGAGGTGAGCGGCGAAGTAGCGAAGTTTCGCCACTTCAACCGTACGTATACGCGGTACATCGGAACCTTAAACGAAGGCCTGTTAAACAGCGATTACAGCCTGGCGGAAGCGCGTGTGCTGTACGAACTGGCTACTCGCGTGGCGCCTAAGGCGAGCGAGATCGCCGAGGGTCTGGGAATGGATCCCGGATACCTGAGCCGGCTCTTGGGAAAATTTGAGCGCGACGGGTTGCTGGAGAAAAAGACCTCCGAGAAGGATGGCCGCTTTGCGGAGCTTACGCTCACCAGCCGCGGCAAGTCGGTGTTCAAAAAACTGAACGCGCTTTCTGAAGAGCAGGCACGCAACTCTCTTGAGAGTTTGCCGCCCACGGCTCGCATGGAACTCATCCACTGCATGCAGACCATCGAGAAGGTCCTGATGAAGGTCGACCGGAACCGGATGCCGTACGTCCTGCGACCCCACCGTGTGGGCGACATGGGATGGATCGTCCACAGAGAAGGACTCGGTTACGCGGAACAGTACGGGTGGGATGAAACATTCGAAGCACTGGCGGCGAATATCGTGTCTGATTTCGTCACCCACTTCGACCCTGGCCGGGAACGATGCTGGATCGCCGAAATCGATGGCCAGAATGTGGGGCATGTTTTTCTGGTCAAACATCCGAGCCAACCGCGCACGGCGAAGCTTCGCCTGCTGTTTGTCGAGCCAAGTGCGCGAGGTATGGGTCTTGGCGATGCTTTAGTGACTGAGTGCGTCCGCTTTGCACGCAGTGCCGGCTATCGAAAGGTTGTTCTTTGGACGCAGAGCATCTTGACGACTGCGCACCGCATTTACCAGCGAGCCGGCTTCCGCCTGGTGAAAGAAGAGCCTCATCACAGCTTCGGCCACGATCTCGTTGGACAGGAATGGGAACTGGACTTGGGCTAGGCGGCCGTAAGATCGTTCGCGAAGTAGGCTGAGGAATTGACCGTGGTCACGTTGGGGTGATTGGCAAGTCAACTACGGTTGCTAAAGGCTTTATCGCCTGGATGGTGTCGCCTGCGTTGTTTTCGGCCTCAATGGACCGGTTGATTCGCGAACGATCAATTCCGGCTCGACGGCTACTTCCGGTGGACCCTTGGTCTCAGAAGGTCCGAGTTGTTGGAGCAACAAGTCGACGGCGAGCGCACCCATATGATGAAGGGGCTGACGTATGGTCGTCAGGCTGGGGGTCTGGAAGGCAGCCTCCTTGATATCGTCGAAGCCCACTACCGATACGTCCTGAGGAACGCGCAGCCCGGAATCGTGCAGTGCACGAATGCAGCCAATGGCTGCAATATCGTTGAATGAGACCACGGCGGTGAAGCTGCGCTGGTGATCGAGCAACTGCTTTAGCACCGGATATCCCAGCTCAGGCGACGTCAGATCTTTTTCCAGCTGAATGGTCATTTCTGGCCGTATGGCGAGTCCGAGATCCTTCGCCACCTCAACGATACCTTGCCACCTTGCATCGGAATCAGAGCTATAAGGCTGCCCACGCATGAAGGCAATCGTGCGGTGGCCCAGGTCGTAAAGATGGCGCAGCGAAAGCTCCGCGGCGCGATGGTGATCGAGCACTACGTTGGTGACTCCAGCCGCCCGGCGGTGCCCGGCTATGGCCACAACAGGGAGCGGCAGCTTGTGGACCAGGTTGGTATCAATTGAGATCAATCCCTCGGCGCCGCGACTGATGAGCATTCGAGGGTATTCCTCAATGAGATCGGGCCGGTGACGATGATGGGCAATGAAGTAGAAATATTTTTCGTCCAGGAGCCGGTCTCCGATGCCGGTCATCACTTCCGCGTGATAGCCGTCGGCGAGCACTGGAACTAAAATGCCAATCGTCATGGTGCGGCGATTTCTTAATGACCTGGCTAGAAAGCTGGGCTGGTAGTTGAATTTAAGCGCGGCTTTGCGGATGCGGTCTCGCGTTGCTTCCGGAATGGAACGTCCCGGAACGTCATTAAGGACGACCGATATGGTGGTGGGATCGAGGTTCAGATAAGCGGCGAGAGTCTTGAGACTAACGCGTCCGTCAGCCTTGCTGTCGTCTTGCTTGCGCTTGGCCATTCATGCAGCAAGATAGCAGCAGGGGCCGTTCTAGACAATAGTTTGTCTAAATACCGCTCATCCGGGAACGATTCCCTGGTAGGTCCAGCCCATTTTATTACCCCTGCCGGCGCTGCTGCTTATTTAGCTATAGCGTGCGTTTGAACAAGGGCGTGGCTAACGCGAGCGTGCCCATGCCGAAGCCAACCAGGAAGAGGACGTCCCAGCGGATCGCGGTGAAGCCACCATCCTTGAGCAGGATGGCTTTGAATCCGTGCACGGCGTAGGTAAAGGGGTCGAGGTGAGCGATCACCTGCAGCCACTTGGGCAAGCCTGAGACAGGCGAGATGGCGCCGCTGGGGAAGAAGAGGAGGGTATTCAGCACGCCAAACATGGCGCGGGGTACGAGTGGATCCTCGACGCGCACCATCATCAGGAACATCATGCCGTTAAAGGCAATCGACGTGGAAAGGATGAGCAGCAGGAGGAGAAAGGCCGTCACCGGGTTGAAGATGACACCCAGGCCGGCTAAGAGCGAACCAATGACTGTTAAACAGATACCCGACAACGTGGCCTTGATGGTTCCCGCCAGGTTCAGGCCGAGAACCAACTCCAGGCTGGTGATGGGAGTTACCAGATAGCCCTCGTGTACGCCCCGTGCTTTGTCATCGATATACAACATGCCGCCACCAATCATCACCGCCACATACATGGCGAGCGCGATGGAGCCGGCAAGGAGATACTTCATGTACTCGACGTAGGGGTAAAGCTCGACGATCTCAAGCGCGATCTGCTGCACTACCTTTGGCTGAATAACGGGGGCATTCAAGGCCTCGACGAGCGATTGCATCTCTGCTTCGAGGCTGGCGCTCATGGTCTGATCGCTGTTGTCCACCACCAAGCCGATGGCTGGCGAATCACCCGCCAACACACGGCGCGAATATTGCGCGGGAATAATGACTGCGCCATCGATCTTGCCGGTGCGCACATCTTCCCGGGCCTTCTGCTCGTCGTTGTAGGGGACGGTGGTGAAGGTGCGGATATTCGCGGCGATGGAATTGAACGCCTCTTCGATCTTGAGCGCCTGCGAACCGCGGTCGTTATCGACTACGCCCATGCGCGCGCCGCGAATCTTGCCGCCAAAGGCGTTGCCCAGGATAACGAGCTGCACCAGGGGGAGCGTCATCGAGACCATCATTAACGCCGGAGAGCGAAAGAACTTGCGCATCTCCCGTTCTACAATCGCCATCATTCGTTTCATGGTTGCATCCCTGGGCGGGGCGGCATGACAAAGCCCACCGCCTTGACTTGTTCGTCTCGAAGCTGACGCCCGGTGTAGTGCACAAAGACATCGTCGAGGGTGGTGTTCTGGACGGTCAGAGACTTGATCGTCTCGCCGTACTTGTTGACCATCTCCACTAATTGGGTGGTGGTCAGCGATCCGTTCGAGGTGAGCAGGCGATACATTCCCCCGCTTTTTGATTCAACCGCAGTCACGCCCGCTAACTGTTTCAGCCGCTCCGGCCACTCCGGGGAATCGTGGTTGAGATGCGCTTCCACCACGTTGTCTCCAGGAACGCTCTCTTTGAGCGCCATGGGCGTATCGAGCGCTACCAGCTTGCCGTGATCGACAATGGCGATGCGGTCGCACAGGCGATCGGCTTCGTCCATGTAGTGAGTGGTAATGAGCATGGTGAGATCGTGGGTGTTCTTGAGGTGGTTAAGCATCTCCCAGACGGCCACGCGGGAGACGGGATCAAGGCCGGTGGTGGGCTCGTCAAGGAAGAAGATGCGTGGATTGTGAACCAGACCGCGCGCGATCTCAAGACGACGCCGCATGCCTCCGGAGAGCGTCTTGGTTTGTGCCTTGCGCCACTTGAGCAGGTCGACGGCCACCAGAAGGTCGTTGATATTGCGCTCGCGCTCCGCTTTGGGAACCTCATAGAGCTTGGCGTAGATGGAGAGATTCTCTTCGACCGTAAGATCAATGTCGCTGGTGAGCGCCTGGGGAATTACGCCGATGACTCGCCTGACCGCATCGGGTTCGCGGGAAACGTCGTACCCGGCAATGATGGCCTTGCCGCTGGTTACGGGGATGAGTGTGGTCATCATGCGGATCAGGGTGCTCTTGCCGGCGCCGTTGGGCCCCAGCAGGCCGAAGATTTCGCCTTTGGCGACTTCAAAGGTGATGCCCTTGACTGCTTCAAAATCGCCGTAGCGCTTGACGATGTTTTCGACCGCGATGGCTGCATCCGGCCGGCTCATGGGTTCACCAGCTTGTTTTTCGGGACGTACACGTCGGCGAGCATTCCGGGAACGTAACGCATGCCGGGGTTGTCGATGCGGAGCTTCAGGCGGATGGTCTTGATATCCCGCTTGCGGCGGCTTACGTCGCGTTGGGTGGCGAAGTCGGCTTCTGCCGATTTGGAGATTACTTTGCCATAGATGGTGGCTCCGCTGGGCATCACGACCCGCAGACTGTCGCCCAACTGGACCGAGTCTGCTTCGGTTTCAGGCAGGGGAGCATAGATCCAGGTCTGGGTTAAATCTGTGATGGTTACGATGGGCGTGCT
>Ga0302324_100016655_pt1 | contig 14635 bp, 14 predicted proteins | sample Palsa_T0_1_FD_201949 | JGI IMG/M metagenome (GOLD analysis project Ga0302324, IMG submission 201949) | Peat permafrost microbial communities from Stordalen Mire near Abisko, Sweden - Palsa_T0_1 | ecosystem: Environmental > Terrestrial > Soil > Palsa > Peat permafrost | place: Sweden: Abisko...
CCCGCGGCTTAGCCACGGGCGCTCGAGGAGGGCCGGTCTTCTCCTGCGGACATGTGTGTTCGATCTTGTCCTCGTGATCGAAGCACGCGAGCAGGCTATAAAATGGGTTGTCTTTTAGGGCTGGCGGTAAGTTGCGCTGGTATTACCCGCAGATGTGTTTGACCAGACCACTACAGCTGCCAGCGTCACCAACGCGACCCAGTACAGATCCGCCCCCAGCAGATGCAGAATCTGCATCCACACGGGAGCGAGCAGAAGCACATCGGCCACTCCAAGCGCGAACTGAAATCCCAGCAGCGCCAACACGATCCTTGCAAGTCTCTCGGCGCCAGCGCGCCTGGCCTGCCCAACAAGCCAGATCACAAAGCCAGCCGCTATCACTGCACTGACCGGGTGGACTCCGCGCAGCCGCAGGAGCCAAGGCGATCCGGCTGCAAAGTCCTGGGCGAACGCAGCACGCAGAGAAGAGGCAGGGAAGAGCGTATCCCCCAGCGCGGCCAGCGATCCGCTTACTCCCACGACAAGGGTTGCGGCCAGCCCGAGAATGGCCCAAAGCTTCTTTCCTCCTCGCGCGCCAAGCTCACGCCACATCTGTCCTGTGCTCAGTAGCCGTGACGTCAAAGTTAGCGCTGCCAGCAGCAAAAGTGTGTTGCTCAAATGCACAGACAGCACCACTACCCGGCCCATGGACTGATTCCCGGTCACATACCCTAACTTCACCAGCAGCGCACCAAGAAACGCCTCATTCAGCAGGAGCACCATCGAAACCACCGCCAGTACCCTGGCCGCTTGGCCTTTCAGTGTTCTGCGAAAGGTCCAAACCAGCAGACCGATCACGAGAAACGCTGAGCCACCTGTCATGCAGCGGTGCGTAAACTCGATCACCGTATCCACTCGCGGCGAGAGCGGAATTACCTGCCCATTGCATAGCGGCCAGTGGTTGCCACAGCCTGCGCCAGAGCCCGTAGCCCGCACGAGCGCTCCCCACAGGACTACCAGCACGTTATACCCAACCACCGCCCACGCGTAACGAACGAGTGCCGTGGGCGCGCGCTTTACCTGTACTGCAGCAGCCGTAGCCATGTCTTCATTCTACTCAGTCCTGGGTGGTCAAGACAGCAGGGTTGTTCTCCGTCTGCATTCAAGCAAGCGCGCCACTATCCGTTCGCCAATTCCTTGGCCCGTTGCGTCGCTCGCTTCACCGCTTTGATCAGCGTCACTCGCAGCCCGCCCTCTTCCAGCTCCAGAATTCCGTCCACCGTGCATCCTGCCGGGGTCGTCACTGCGTCCTTCAGCAGCGCCGGATGATACCCGGTCTCGAGCACCATTCTCGCCGAGCCCAATGTCGTCTGCGCTGCCAGCAGCGTAGCGATATCTCGCGGCAGGCCAACATTCACGCCGGCCTCGGCCAACGCTTCGATGATGATGTAAAGAAACGCCGGCCCTGAGCCCGAAAGCCCTGTCACCGCATCCATATGCTTCTCATCGACCACGACAGTCCGGCCCACAGTCTGGAAGATCTTCTGTGCGATCGCCATCTGCTCTGCTGAAACAAACCGTCCCGCACAGAGCGCAGTGATTCCTGCGGCCAGCATCGCAGGCGTGTTCGGCATCGCCCGAATCACACCTAGCTCACATCCTGCGGCGTCCTCAATGCTTCGCGTCTTTACCGAAGCGGCGAACGAAAGCACAAGCTTCTGCGGCGTTAGTGCGGGCTTGATCTCTTCAATCAGGGCGGGGACCTGGATCGGCTTGACACCCACCAGAATCACGTCAGCCTGCTGCGCCGCGGCAAGATTATCCGTCGTGACCTCGATACCAAACTGCGCCGACAGCGCCTGCGCACGCTCCGCATGATGCACTGTGGCGAAGATCTGTTCTGGGGTCACCAGGTTGTTCTTCAGGAACGCCTGCAGCAGGATACCGCCCATCTTTCCTGTACCGAGAATGGCAACCCGCAACCCCGGTGTCGCTGCAGCCGAAGCCGCAGGAGAAGGAACAGCAACCGCGTAGCTCTCATCGCTCATCTCCAAAGGCTACCAGAGACTACTTCTTCTGCGTCACAATCCACGCATCGACCCGCTGTTCCAGTACATCCATCGGCAGCGCACCTGAATCCAGCACCTCATCATGGAACGCCTTGATATCAAACTTCGGCCCCAGCGCTGTCTTTGCACGGTCCCGCAGCTCCAGGATCTTCAACTGTCCCATCTTGTATCCCAGGGCCTGTCCGGGCCAGGCGATATAGCGGTCGACCTCCGCCTGAATATTCGTGTCGTCCATCGCCGTGTGGTCGTGAAAGTAGTCCACCATCTGTTGCCGCGTCCAGTGCTGCGAGTGAACGCCGGTATCCACCACCAGCCGGATCGCCCGCCAGATGTCCGCCTCCAGACGCCCATAGTCGCTGTAGGGGTCCTGGTAGAAACCGATCTCCTTGCCCAGCCGCTCGCTGTAGAGCGCCCAGCCTTCGGTGTAGGCCGTGTAGTCCAAGTGCTTGCGAAACTCCGGCAGGCCAGTCAACTCCTGCGCAATCGAGATCTGTAGATGGTGCCCGGGAATTCCCTCATGATAAGAGACCGCCTCCACGGTGGTCAGCGGCCGGTCAGCAAAGTTGTACGTGTTTACATCCACGCGACCCGGCCGTCTTCCGTCGGTGCTGCCCTGGTCATAGAAGGCCGCTGCCTGATCTTTCTCTATGAAGGCCGGCATCGCGACGACCTCCAGTTGCGCCTTTGGCAACCGTCCGAACAGCTCCGGCAGCTTAAGCGTCATCCCTGCGATGTAGCCGCGGTAGTCATCGAGCAGAGCGTCTTTCGAGACCGGATGTTCCTTCGGGTTTGTCTTCAATGCCGCACTGAAGCTCTTCAGGTCCGCAAACCCGAGCTTATGCACGATCGCCAGCATCTCTGCTTCGTCGCGCTTTACCTCGTCGAGCCCAATCTGGTGAATCTCTGCTGCGGATTTATTCAGCGTGGTGCTCTGCCGTATGCGAAACGCGTAGTAGGCGTCCCCATTTGGCAGCGCCCATGCACCCGGATCCTGTCGTCCCTTTGGCACATACTCCACCTGCAGAAACTTCGCGAACCGCTGATACGCAGGAAGCACCTGCGTTGAAATCGCCTGCAGCACCTCGTCTGAGATCCGCTTCTGCTCCTCCGCGCTCACTGTTTTGGGAAACTTCTTCAACGGCAGAGCAAACGGACTCGCCTCGGGCTTCTGCTGCGCCAGCTCCTGTGTCTGTGCCAGCACCTTCTCCATCAGATACTGCGGCGGCATCCGCCCTTCATCGATGCCCAACTCCATGTTCGTCATGATCTGCGAGAACGCCTTCGGAATCTTCTGCAGCCGCGCAATGTAGTTGTCGTAGTCCTTCACCTCGTCGAACTGGAGGTGTGTTACCAGCTGCGGCAGGTCCGTATGGAAGCCGTTGAACTGGTTCACGGGCATCTCCCACTCCTTGAACTTCGCACCCTCCTCTGCATCGATCAGCGATCGCAGCATCAACTCCGCAGACAGCTTCTCCTGTTCGGGCAGCCCTGTCGTATCGATCAGGCTCAGCTTCTCAACGTATCCCCGGCCTCGCGCCAGTGACGCGTTTACCTCCTGGGTCGAGTAGTCCGTCAGCTGATCGTCATAGCGCTTATCGCCGAGAGACGAAGCAAACTCCGGCGAGTGCTTTAGCTGGCTCTGCCATATCTCCGCGAACAAAGCCGAAAGCGCCTTGCTCCGCTCCTCTACGGACTCTGCACCAACAGCGGGAGTCTGCGCCTGCAGCTGCGCTCTCAGTGGCGACACACTTAAGCAACCAACCAACGCCAACCCAGCCGCCAAACCCAGAGAAGTCTTCTTCATAAAAATCGCCGCCAACATCTTCATAGACAAGTTCTACCCCTGCTATCGAGTGTATCGCTCCTCTTTGACCTCCCTGAGACTTCGGCTCAGTGTCGTCGCACCATCAGCATAGGCGCGAGCCTCCAGCATTCTGTAAAGCGTCGACCGGCTGATTCCCAATATCTCCGCCGCTCGCAGTTTATTACCCGCGCAGCTCTTCAATACGCGCAATACATGTTGTTCGACGACGTCCTGCAACCGCGCGGTCCCAAGTGCGTCCACCATCGTTGGCTCCTCCTTGTTGTTTGTCTCCTCCAACTGCGGCAGATCGTCTGCCTCAAGTACCGTCCCTTCGCATTGGAGAATGCTCTGTCGCAACACACTCTCCAACTCCCGCACATTTCCCGGCCACAGATGCGCCTCAAGCCGCTTCATCGCACTCTCGCCAACCTGTCTGACATCCTTCTCAAACTGCAGCACGAACCTGTCGAAAAGTAGCATCGCCAGATACGGAATGTCTTCTCTTCTCTCCCGCAGCGGCGGCAGCGCTATCTCCACCATGGCCAGCCGCTGATAAAGCTCCTGCAAAAACTGGCCAGCGGACGCCAAAACCTTGAGGTCCTCGCGGGTCGATGCGATCATGCGCAGATCCACCTTCCGCGAGGCGGCCAACCCATTCTGCGAGCCGTCCTGTCGCCGCAACGCCCTCAGCAACTGAGTCTGCGCCTGCAGCGGCATCTCCCCCATCCGATCGAAGAATAATGTCCCTCCCTGGGCCATCGTTACCATGCTGTCGATGTCGGCGAAAGATGCCGCGGTCATGCTTCTATCGGAGCCGCCCTCCGAAGGTTTTCGTATGCGGTAGTGGACAAAGGGGCCGGCCGCGCCCGGACTCCGACGATGCAACGCCCTTGCCACTAACTCTTTCCCCGTCCCGGCCTCTCCACTTATCACCACCGTGCGAAAGTGCGGCCCAATGCGTTGCACCTGCATGCGCAGACGCGTCATCGCCGGACCGACTCCGGCCATCTCAAGCTCATCGCTCGCAATGGCGCGCAGAGGAGGCATGCAGTCGATCTGCGACGTCTCCGCGAGGATCGGAGCTAAAGCAGCTGCACAATCGCGATGACCAGCAACAAGAGCAGAAGGAGATCTGAAGGTCGTCATATCTGCCTTTATCGGCAGAGCCAGCCTTTCAATGAGCCAAGAACGGACAGAGCCGGAGACCGCATTGCAGCGGGTCTCCGGCTCTGTCTTGGTCCCTTGTGTTTTTTTCGCTTAGGCCGTTGTTGTCGCGCAGTAGGTATCGAATGCGCGCGTCAGCTCCTGTGCAATCGCCGGCGCGGTCGAGGTCTCGATCGCCGAACGCTGCATCAGGTACACCAGCTGTCCATCGCGCAGAATCGCAATCGCGGGGGAGGTCGGCGGATGTCCACCAAAGTAGCTCCGAGCCTTCTCCGTGGCCTCACGATCCTGGCCGGCAAACACCGTCACAGAATGGTCTGGTTTCGCGGCGTGCTGCATCGCCAGACGAACGCCCGGCCGCATCTTGCCAGCCGCACAACCGCAGATGGAGTTCACCACCACCATCGTCGTTCCGGGCTGCGCCACGGCTGCATCTACATCGGCTGCACTGCGAGCTTCCTTCAAACCGGCGCGAGTAAGCTCCTCGCGCATAGGAATCACCATAATCTCTGGATACATAAGCATCTCCCTTTGAATCTGCGAACCTGAATCGTCAAACTGACCAAACACTGTCTCTTCCGATTGTACGGTCTCACCCCCTGCTGCGCCACTCGCACCAGTCGCAGAGGCGTCCAGTGTTGTACTCTCTAACCCGTGCCCCCTCCGACCCTACTGATCCAGGAGCAGATCCTCCTCGCCCCGTACACCACCTTTCGCATCGGCGGCCCAGCGCGTTTTTTTTGCGAGGTCCACACCGAGGCCGAGCTGCTCGAAGCTGTACAGTTCGGCCGCCAGCGGCATCTGGCGATCTTCGTTCTTGGTGGCGGCAGCAATCTCCTCATCAACGACAGCGGCTTTGACGGCCTGGTCATCCATATTGCCGTCGCCACACCGACGCAGTCCCACGCCGAAGGCACTGCGGTCGACACCACCGTTGCAGCGGGCACCGGCTGGAACAGCTTCGTCCTGCAGATCTGCGAGCAGGGAATCAGCGGCATCGAGTGCCTCGCCGGCATCCCCGGCACCGTCGGCGGCACGCCCGTACAGAACGTCGGGGCCTACGGGCAGGAGGTCGCCGACACCATCACGCAGGTTCGCGCCCTTGACCTTGAAAGCTTCGGGTTCGCCACACTCACACGCGAGCAGTGCCGCTTTGCCTACCGCCGCAGCCTCTTCAACACTACCCATCGCAACCGCTACATCGTCACCCAGGTCACCTTCCGCTTCGACCGTACCGCGACCCCAAAGCTCACCTACCCCGACCTGCAACGTCACTTTGCCAGCCAGGATCAGGCCCCCACGCCGATCGAGATCTACCACGCCGTCCGCGAGATCCGTCACGGCAAAGGCATGTTGATCGTCGAAGGCGAGGCTGACTCGCGCAGCGCTGGCTCCTTCTTCAAGAATCCCATCGTTCCCGAGTCTGCCCTCGCTGTCATCGCGGCCACACTGAATATTCCTGCGGAGAAGATTCCCCACTGGCAAGCCGATCCTGGCAGTATCAAGCTCCCTGCCGCTTGGCTTCTCGAGCAAGCTGGCTTCCGCAAAGGCTTCACCCTTGGAGCCGCCGGAATCTCCTCCCGTCACACGCTGGCCCTCATCAACCGAGGCAACGCCACCTCCGCCGACATCGCCGCCTTACGCGACACGATTCAACGCGAAGTTCACCATCGCTTTAACGTCCAGCTTGAACAAGAGCCAGTCCAGCTAGGTATCTAATGAGGTTTCCGCGCGAAGCTGACCCATCAATCGCAGGCGTTCGTCGCATAGCACCTCGCTCACGGGTCCTTGCTGCACGACTCTGCCGTTCGCTATCTTGATGACCTCAGCGCCGAGCTGGAACGCCTCGCCAACGTCGTGTGTTACGGAGAGGACCGGAGTCTTCCATCGCACGAGCCACTCTCGCAGCTCAGTCAACAGATCGTCCCGCACCGCGTGGTCCAAGCCGGAGAAAGGCTCATCGAGCAGCAACAGCGCTGTACCCGGTCCGGTATACGTGATCGCGGAGACCACCGCACGCGCCACCGACACCCTTTGCCTCTCACCGCCGCTCAGATGGTGGGGCATTCGGTCTGCCAACTCCTTCAGGCGAAACAATCCCATGACCTGCTCCGCGATCTCTATCGCATCCTGAAGCTTCGACGTCCAGCCGTTTCCATATATGGCATTCTCTCGCACCGTCATGTTGGGAAAGAGCCGAGCCGTCTGTCCGGCGCTGCGCACGGGACGCCGGTGAGCAGGAACAAAGATATCCGAGGCGCGATCCACCAACACCCTCTCGCCTCGCGCGATCGAGCCCGCGTCCGGACGCACAAAGCCCGCAATCGCTCGCAGCACAGTCGTCTTGCCGCTGCCCGAGGGGCCAAATAGCACAGTCCACGGCTCCGTCAGCGCGAACCTTACATCAAGCGCAACTGTGCCCACTCGCTGCTCCATTCTGACCGTCAGCAGGGGTTTCGAGCTATCGGACAACGTCGGCCTGCCTTCCATCGGTCTTCCGCATGCCTGGCAAAAGATAGATCACTAGCAGTGCTGCCATTGCGAACGCCATCAGCACCAGAGCCGTCCGATTTGCCGCTTGATAGTTGCCGTCCTGAACCAGGTCGTAGAGCGAGATCGAGAGCGTTCGCGTAGCGCCTGGAATATTTCCACCCAGCATCAGCACTACGCCAAACTCGCCGACTGTGTGAGTGAACGCGAGAATCGCACTTGTCAGCAAAGAGGCACTGGTCATTGGCAGTACAACCGATAGGAACACCTTCGCGGGGGCCGCTCCAAGCCCCGCCGCAGCTTCGATAAACCCTCTATCTACCGCATGAAAGCCAGCCACCAGCGGCTGCACTGCAAACGGCAGACTGTACAACACAGACCCCACCAGCAACCCTGCAAAGCTGAACGCCAGCGGGTGTCCCAGCAGACGAATCAGCAAGCGTCCTGGCGCAGTCAACGGCCCCATCGCCACCAGTAGATAAAAGCCCAGCACCGTAGGCGGCAGTACCAGTGGCAACGCCACCACAGCCTGCACCAGAGCCCGCGTCACTCCGCGTCCCGACGCAATCCACCACGCCAGCGGCAGCGCGATCACCAGCAGAATCGCCGTCGTCCCCAGGGCCAGCCGCAACGTCAACCAAAGCGCCTCAAAATCCATACAGCGCCAGTCTATGACATTGGAAGACATCGAAAGACTCTTGTCCTGCCGGACGGGCCTCCTGCGCGGAGGGCGGTCACTTCGTGGCGTGTGTACCGGTCAAGGCAGGATAAGCGACATGGGTCCTCCCGTTGGTCGGGATCATCATCTTCCGAACAACGGGAGGACCACAGAAGATCGTTGTTGCAAGAAAGGTATACAAGCCACGAAGTGGCCGCCCTCCGCGCAGGAGGCCCGTCCGCAGGACATATCCTTACTTCACCGCAGTCAAGCCCAGCTTCGTCAGATTACCCTGCACCGCCGACGAGGTCAGCCAGTCCAGAAAGGCATGCGCCTCCGCCTTCCGGTCCGACTTCGCCATCACCACCGCACACTGCTGGATGAGCGGATACGCCATCGTTGGCACCAGTACGTAGCTTCCAATCTCCTTGAAGTGTTCCGTATTGGCCGTTGTCAGCGAGATCAACCCCAGCTGCGCGTTTCCCGACTCGACAAACTGCGCAGTTTGCGCAATATTTTCGGCGACCACGAAGTGCGGCGAGGTCGCGTCGTACAGCTTCAAATACTTCAACGCGCTTACGGCCGCGCGTCCATAAGGCGCGTGCAACTCATTGGCAATCGCAATCCTGCTCACTCGCGGATCGGTCAGCTTCTCCATGCTCAGCGGCTGCAGCGGAGAGTCCTTCCGCGCCCACAACACCAGCGTCCCCTTCGCGTAGGGAGTTGGGGACGTTCCATCCGCCAGACCTGCGGCCACGACCTTCTCCGGATACACGAAGTCCGCCGCGAGAAAGATGTCCACCGGCTCGCCGTTCAGGATCTGCTCGGTCAGCGTCGCGGACGAACCAAAGCTCGTCACGAGCTTGACGCCGGTCGCATGCTCATAGGCCTGCGCCAGCACCGGCATCACCGGTTGCAGATCCGCAGCAGCGGCCACGCGCAGCTCTCTCTGGTTCTGTGCCCAGGCGTCTGAGATGGCAAAGCAGCCACCCCACATCATTCCAAGGAACACAAGCGCGGCAGACGCACCGCGCACTTTACGATAGGCTAGGGGAGACCATGAAAGTCGCATCACACCAGCTTAGATGCACCGAGTGTGCCGCCGTCATCGCAAAAGATGAGGCCAGCAGCAACTTTCGTTGCCCACTCTGCAACGGACTCTACGAGGTCGTCTACCCGTGGTCCGCGATCAAACCCGGCACCACCAACGTGGCCGCCAATCTACCCAATCCCAGCGCCCTTCGCTGGCTCTGGCAGGAGCGACGCTCCTCCACCATGCCGGTCGATCAGTCCGGCGTCTGGCGCTTCCGCGACCTGCTCCCCATCGTCGACGATCTTGAAAAAGTCGTTACCCTCCGCGAAGGCAACACTCCGCTCTACGATCTGCCGCGCTGCGCTAAAGCCGCTGGCATCGACTGGCTGCTCACCAAGCACCAGGGCATGAATCCTACCGGATCCTTCAAAGACACCGGCATGACCGCTGCTCTTTCGGTCGCCGCACAGCGCGGCTTCGAATGGGTCGCCTGCGCGTCTACTGGAAACACGTCGGCTGCGATGGCAGCTTATGCAGCCCGCGCCGGTCTGCGCAGCATCGTCTTTATCCCCGAAGGCAAGATCGCCTGGGGCAAGCTCTCGCAGTCGATGGACTACGGCGCGCTCACCATCCAACTCAAGACCGACTTCGACGGCTGCGTCAACATCCTCGGCGACCTCGTCAAGCGGTTCCCCATCTACCTGCTCAACTCCGTCAATCCCTACCGCCTCGAAGGCCAGAAGACTCCAGCCTTCGAGATGGTCGAGCAGATGGACTGGCAGGTTCCCGAACATATCATCGTGCCCGGCGGCAACCTCGCAAACTCCGCCGCCCTGGGCAAGGGCTTCTCCGAGATGTATCAGCTTGGCCTCATCCCTCGCAGACCCAAGATCAGCATCATCCAGGCAGAGGGCGCCAACCCGCTCTACCGCTGGTTCATCGACTCCAACCGCATCATGAATCCGGTCACCGCCGATACTCGCGCCACTGCCATCCGCATCGGCAATCCGGCCTCCTGGCGCAAGGCGGCGGCGATCATCGACGAGCTTGGCGGCTGGTGCGAGCAGGTCTCCGAGCAGGAGATCGCCCTTGCCAAGGCAGAGATTGGAGCCGAAGGCATCGGCTGCGAACCTGCCTCCGCCGTCACGCTTGCGGGACTCAAAAAGCTCGTCGCCCTAGGCAAGATCACCCCGGAGGAGCGCGTCGTCCTCATCCTCACCGGCCACACCCTCAAAGACTCCCAGTACACCATCGACTACCATCGCGACGAACTCTTCACCGACGCCGAGAAGGGCCAACTAACTCCTGCTGATCAGGTTCGGCACGCCGCTCTGCGTAAGCCCCCTATCGTCCTTGAGGCCAACCCCGACGTCGTCCTCCGCACCCTCGAATCTCACATGAACCAACCCCAACCGGCATGACCGCGCCAAGTCAAAAGAGCGTGGCCGGTCCGCTCCACCTCCGCCTTCCAGCGACCTCGGCCAATCTTGGTCCCGGCTTCGACACCCTCGGCCTGGCCATGGCCCTCTACCTCGCCATCGACGCCACCCCAGCCGACAGCTTCCACATCGATGCCACAGGCCGCGACGCCGACCTCTGTGCCTGCCTCGAAGACAATCTCATCCTCACGACCTACATCGATGTCCTTGCCAACGCTGGCCGTATGGCACCCCCGCTCCATCTGCAACTCCACAACGAGATCCCCCTCGGCATGGGCTGCGGCTCCAGCGCTGCCGCACTCGTTGCCGGGGTCCTTCTCGCCAGCCACTTCGGCAACCTAAGCTGGACCAGCCAGCAGGTTCTCGAAGAGGCATTCCGTCGCGAAGGCCATCCCGACAACGTTGCAGCGTGCTGCCTGGGAGGAATGACCGTCTCCGCCATCTCAAAAAACGGCTTGTTTACAGCGACCTGCGGGGAAAACCTGGACTGGAACTTGCTGTTAGCCCTCCCATCTTCCAGCCTGGCCACGCAAAAAGCCCGCGCCCTGCTCCCGTCCTCTTACTCTCGCGAAGATGCTGTAGCCAACATCCAGTCCACCGCTCTGCTCGTAGCCGCCTTCTCGCAGGGGCGAGGCGATCTCCTACGCACCGCCATGCAGGATCGCCTCCACCAGCCCTACCGTATGGAGGCCTGCCCTTTACTGCCTCTGCTTCTTCCCCTGGCCGAAACTCCGGGCGTTCTCGGCGTGGCCCTCAGCGGAGCCGGACCCTCGGTTTTGCTTATCGTTGCAGGCGGCGAAGGCCCCAGGCTTCCCGAACTTATCCGCAAGGCCGCCGGAGATCCTGCACTCGAGGTCATACAGACAGCTATCGCTAAGGGTGCAAGCTATTCATAACGGGCTATTTCAAGGCCCATCAGCGCTTAGGTGCAATCTTGACAACATGGTAACGGTAAGAAAGTTACCCAAAAGTTACCTAAGATTTCTTTACGTCAGATGAAATCCCTCGTACTTTATGCGTGTGGGCAGTTCTGGGGAGGGCTGCTACGCTACGCCCGTTGACCTTCATACGAGGGTCCGGGCGTTCGCTTTTTAAGTCCACTTTAGTGGTATGAAACTACTGGCGTGCCAGAGCATCTAGTATTGTGGAACATGCGCTGACTTGTAGGGTTTCGAGGTCAGACCATCTGGAGGAAAGTCAATGGCAGGACAGTACGTCACGGAAGTAAACGATGCAAACTTTGAAAGAGATGTCCTTCAGTCCGAAGAGCCCGTGCTCGTGGATTTTTGGGCCGCCTGGTGCGGTCCCTGCCGCGCACTTGCGCCCGTCGTCGATGAAGTAGCCACCGCCTATCATGGCAAGCTCAAGGTCATGAAGATGGACGTTGACTCCAACACTGCGACACCGATGCGTTACGGTATTCGCGGTATTCCTGCCCTCCTGATCTTCAAAGGTGGCAAGGTCGCGGAGCAGATCGTCGGCTTTGTCCCCAAAGACACGATCGACAAGTCAGTCATCAAAGTTCTCGCGTAAAGCGGTAAGCTCTACGCAAGAACAGCCCGGCGACTTTAAGCGCCGGGCTGTTGCTTTGTGCGCTACCCATCTGGAATACAGAAGAGTTTTCATCCATGCAGTAGAGGATCGAAGCGATGACGAAGCAGATTAACGTAGAGCGATGGAGTGTAGTGTCGTCGAAGCCGTTCAACGAGATATTGATGGTCATCGATGCTGCCATCGGGCATCCTGACCTGCCCACGCTGCGCAAAGCGATAGTCGCTGCGCAAACCTATTCTGAGATGGAATCAGCAGTTCGTGGGGCGGTTGGTTCCACCAATTTGATGCAGTTCATGCGGTTCGATCTGGGCGAGATTATAGCCAAAGGAAGAGAGAGCGACTCTCCCAGGATACTGCGTCTTCTGGTTGGCAATCCGCTCATCATGAGGCAGATGGCTGAGCTTGTGCCGGACGCCGGCTCCTACGCCCCCGTAACGATCCTGATAGACGAACGAGCGGACGGTGTGCACCTCTCCTACGACAGGATGGCCAGTCTTCTCGCTCCCTACAAAAATCCAGAGGCGCTGAAGGTCGCAAACGATCTTGACCTAAAAGTTGAAGCTCTCCTCGCCGGGGCTGCCAGCTAGCTAGAGCAGTCGGCTCAGCAATAGATCCCGCAACTGAAGAATTCGCAAATTTAAACTGACGTGTTCGAAGCTTCGTCCCTTTGACTCGGGCCGCTCAAATCTTCGTGTGCCAGATACGAGAGGGACGGCGGATCTCGTCTTGGCCGTCGTAGTTCTCCTCTCATACCCCCACTCCCGTTACACTTGCCATAATGTTCGAATGGATGCTCTTCCGCGTCATCATGGTGGCCTTCTTCATCCTGGCCAGCAGTTTCTTCGTCGCTGCCGAGTTCGCCCTGGTCAGCGTCCGCGAGACGCGCATCCAGCAACTCATCGCTCTCGGCCGTCCCGGCGCCCGTACCGCGCTCAAGCTCAAGCACACCATCGACGAGTTTCTCCCTGCCGTACAGCTTGGAGTCACCGTCGCTGGTCTCGCTCTAGGCTGGGTCGGCGAACCCGCCGTCGCCCAGATCATCCTCGCCATGGCCGCGCAATCGCTGCATGCACTTCCCGCGCACGCCCTGCTCTACGCCCACACCCTGGCCGTCATCCTCGCCTTCTCCCTTATCACTTACTTCGAAGTTTTACTCGGCGAACTCGTCCCCAAATCTCTCGCCCTCCAACGCGCCGAACGCATTGCCCTCGCAGTCGCCGGCCCCATGGACGTCTTCATCCGCATCACTCGCCCTGTCGTGAAGCTGATGAACAGCTCCGCCTCGCTTGTCCTCAAACTCTTCCGCGCGCCGTTGCGTGGCGAGGGCGCGGTCCACTCCCCGGAGGAGTTGAAGCTCATCGCTACAGCTACGCGCCGCATGGGCCTCCTCCCCGTCTTTCAGGAGGAGATCATCCACCGCGCCATCGAGCTCAACCACGTCACCGTTCGCGAGATCATGACCCCGCGCGGCAAGATCTTCTCCCTCCCCGCAGACATGCTGATCGAGCAAGCCTCCGCTCGTATCGTGGAGGAGCAGCACTCCCGCGTCCCCGTCTACGATCCTGCAGCCGGCCTCGAACACATCATTGGCATCGTCTACTCCAAAGACGTCTCCCGTCTCATGCACTTCCGCAGCGTAGCTCTTTCGCTCGGCGGCAAAGGCGAATCCGGCCTCACTCTTCGCCAGGTCATGCGCGAGCTCGACGTTGTGCCCGAGACCAAGCTCGCCATCGAACTCCTCCAGGACTTTCAGGAGCGCCGCCGCCACATCGCCATCGTCGTCGACGAGTTCGGTTCCACCGTCGGCCTCGTCACCGCCGAAGACGCCCTGGAGCAGATCGTCGGCGAGCTTGACGACGAGTTCGACATCGCCGCTCGCGCCACCCTCTTCAACACCGCCGGCGTCATGTCGCTCGACGGCAGTACCACCCTCCGTGACCTCGGCACCCAGCTACACTGGAGCTTCCCCCGCGAACCCGGCGTCGAAACCCTCGCAGGCTTCCTCCTCGCGCATCTCGGCCACATCCCCGTCGCGGGCGAACGCGTTGATCACGAAGGCCGCCGCTACACTATCGCCGAGATGACCGGTCGCCGCATCAGTCGTGTCAACGTCGAGACCCTGCAGCGCTCTCTCACCCAACCCACGACCGACGAGATCAACAGCCGGGAAGCCACCGCATGAGCGTAGCGACCCTCTGGCCACCCGTACGCCGCATTCTCCTTACCCTCCCGGTCCTCTGGGTCGTCGTCTCCGTCGTCTTCCTCTTAATTCATCTCGTCCCCGGCGACCCCATCGTCCAGATGCTCGGCGAAGGCGCCACCGCATCCGACATCGACACCCTCCGCCACTCCTACGGCCTCGACGCCCCGCTCAGCCAGCAGTACAGCCACTACTGGCACGGCATCCTCCACGCCGACCTCGGCCAGTCCCTGCGCCTCCACGAC
>Ga0302324_100016656_pt1 | contig 14634 bp, 12 predicted proteins | sample Palsa_T0_1_FD_201949 | JGI IMG/M metagenome (GOLD analysis project Ga0302324, IMG submission 201949) | Peat permafrost microbial communities from Stordalen Mire near Abisko, Sweden - Palsa_T0_1 | ecosystem: Environmental > Terrestrial > Soil > Palsa > Peat permafrost | place: Sweden: Abisko...
GGCATCCGGATCGTGGGTGTCGGCGGTGCGGCCATGGCGGCGCAAGGTCTCAAGAGTCTTTTCCCCCTCGACGACACCGCCGTGATGGGACTGCGGGAGGTGGTGCCGCGGATTCCCAAAATCCTGTGGCGCGTGCGGGAGGCGTCCGACTTTGCGCTGGCGACCCGGCCCGATGCGGTCGTGCTGATCGACAGCCCGGATTTTACGCATCGCATCGCGCAGCGCCTCAAGCGGATCGATCCCTCGATCCGCACCGTGAATTATGTGGCGCCGCAGGTCTGGGCGTCGCGCCAATATCGCGCGCGAAAAATGCGGCGCTATTTCGATCTTGTCCTGGCGCTTCTGCCGTTCGAGGCGCCGTTCTTCGAGGCACATGGCGTGCATGCGGCCTTTGTCGGACATCCCGTGATCGAACGCGCGGCGCGCATGACGGGCGGCGACGCGTTGCGCGCGCGTCTGGATATTGCGGCGAATGCGCCCGTCCTGGCGGTGCTTCCCGGCAGCCGCATGAACGAAGTGCGCTTGCTGCTGCCGCCGTTCCGCGAGGCGGTGGTGCGCCTTGTGAAGGCATTTCCGGATCTGGTCTGCCTCCTGCCGACAGTGCCGCATGTGGCGGCAGCGGTGCGCGCAGGAACTGCGGATTGGCCCGCGCCACTCCACATTCTGGAAGGCGACGCGGACAAGTTTTCGGCCTTCGACGCGGCCGATGCGGCGCTCGCGGCGTCGGGCACCGTGACGACCGAGCTCGCGCTCGCGCAAACGCCGATGGTCGTCGCATACCGGTTCGGCTGGCTGACCTATGCGTTGGGAAAGCCGTTCGTCAGCGTCAAATTCGCGACGCTGGTGAACATCATCCTCGATCGCGAAGCGGCGCCGGAATTCATTCAAAGTCGTTGCACGGGCGCAAATCTTGCCGAGGCGCTCGAGCCGTTGCTCAGCGACACGCCGGCGCGCGCCAGGCAGATTGAGGAGCTCGACGAGGCAACGGCGCAACTGGGCGTCGGTGGCGAGCCGCCCAGCCTCCGCGCGGCACGCGCGCTGCTCGATTTTGTGCGCAGCGCCCGCGAGACAAGCTAGACCATTTTCGATTTCGCGACGCGCCTGCGTGACTTCTTCGCCGGTGCCGTGCGCGCAAAGGCGGCGCTGGCGGCGATCCAGCGACCGAGCGCGGCGCGATCTGTCAGCATTGAACCCGGTACCACAACGTAAGACTTGCTGGGCGGCGCGTCGGGCTCGTACTGAAGCGGCTTGGCACCTTTCAGCTTCAGGAGTCTGGCGCGATCGGCTTCGCCCAGCTTCAGCGCCAGCCCGACATCGGACAGAGAAATGCACATGCGTCCGTCTGCGTAGACGCCGATGCCGCCGAACATGGGCTTGAAGCGAAGTTCGATGTCCGGCGGCGCTGCCGCCTCAACATGGCTTTGCAATTTGGCGGGGATATGGGGCATCTCTCTATCCCTGCGTCCAGGCGGCGATTTCATAGCCGTCCGGATCTTTGAACTCGAAACGTCGCCCGCCCGGGAAGGAATAGATCGGCCTGACGATCGCGGCACCCGCCGATTTGGCGCGCGCAAGTGCGGCTTCGAGATCGTCGACATGAAAGACCATCAGCGGTCCGCCCGGCGAGGGCGAGCCCTCGGTCGTGAATCCTCCGCCCAGTCCGTTGTCGGTGAAGCTGGTGTAACCAGGTCCGTAGTCGATGAACGTCCACCCGAAGATTGCACCATAAAAGGTCTTGGTCCGAGCGACGTCGTGCACGACGAATTCGACGTAATCCATTGGCAGCGGTTTGGCCGGCGCAGGCGCGGCAGTGACTGCGGCAAACGTCGAGAGAAGTGCGGCAAGCGAAAGGGCGGTTCGGATCATCGGTCTGTCTCCATCGACGGAGTAGAGCCTGCTCCGCACTGGTGACAGATTCCGTCAGCAGCGTCATGGCTCTTCGGCGTGACCTTCCTTCTGCCGCCATTCCTTCAGGAGTGCGCGGCGGTTCTTCGGATAGCGCTCGGCGGCGAACGTCGCACGCTCGATCCGGTCGGTGCGGAAATGACGAAAATCCCTGCGCGTTTCGCACCACGCCACCACAAGCCAGACGTCGTTGAAGAAGGCGAGCGCGATGGGCCAGATTTTCCGCGTCGTCGGGGCGTCCCTGCCGTCGCGATAGACGATTTCGATCTTGCGCGACAGGCGGATGGCATCGCGAACGGCTTTGACGTCGATTTTCACAACAGGCCGGTCGCGATCGGTCGCTGCGAAAATGCGCTCGCTCTCCATCGCCTCGCGCAGATTTGCCGGCAGGACGGCCGCGATCTTGGCCAGCGATTCATACGCCGCCTGCGCCAGAACGATATCGGCATTGCGGATTACCCAGCGCAGGCCCAGCACCAGCGCATCGATTTCCTCATCGTCGAAGGCGAGGGGAGGCAGGAAGAACCCTTCGCGCAGAACATATCCCATGCCCGCTTCGCCTTCGATAGCCGCACCTTCGGCAATGAGAGTGGCGATGTCGCGATAGAGCGTGCGCTTGGACACGCCGAGTTTTTGCGCAAGCGTGTCAGCGGTCACCGGCCGCCGGTGACGGCGGAGTGCCTGCATCAGGTCGAGAAGGCGCGCGGCGCGGGACATGACATCCCGAGTCTAGCAGTTCTTGCGATACGCCGATGCCGTTACCGCTTGTTGACCGGCACGTAATTGCGCTCTTTCACGCCGGTATAGATCTGCCGCGGCCGCCCGATCTTCTGGTGCGGATCCTCGATCATCTCTTTCCACTGGGCGATCCAGCCCACCGTGCGCGCGAGCGCGAACAGCGCCGTGAACATGCTGGTGGGGAAGCCGAGAGCCTTCAGCGTGATGCCCGAATAGAAGTCGATATTCGGATAGAGCTTCTTGTCGACGAAATATTCGTCCTGCAGCGCGATGCGCTCCAGCTCCATCGCAACCTTGAGCAGCGGGTCGTCGTGCACGCCGAGCTCGTCGAGCACCGCGTGGCACTGGATCTGCATCGCCTTGGCGCGCGGATCGTAGTTCTTGTAGACGCGATGGCCGAAGCCCATGAGGCGGAAGGTATCGTTCTTGTCCTTCGCGCGACGGACATATTCCGGAATCTTGTCGACCGTGCCGATCTCTTCCAGCATCTTGAGGGCCGCTTCATTGGCGCCGCCATGCGCGGGACCCCACAGGCAGGCGATGCCGGCCGCGATGCAGGCGAACGGATTGGCGCCTGAAGAGCCTGCGAGCCGTACGGTCGACGTCGAAGCGTTCTGCTCGTGATCGGCGTGCAGGATGAAGATCGTGTCGAGCGCTTTCGAGAGCACCGGATTGACCCGATATTCCTCGCACGGCACCGCGAAGCACATGCGCAGGAAATTGTCAGTATAGCTCAGATTGTTCAGCGGATACACGAAGGGCTGGCCGACATGGTATTTGTAGGCCATCGCGGCGATCGTGGGCATTTTCGCGATCAGCCGGTGGCTGGCGATCTCGCGCTGGCGCGGGTCTTCGATGTCGGTGGAGTCGTGATAGAACGCCGACAATGCGCCCACCACGCCGCACATGATCGCCATCGGATGGGCGTCGCGCCGAAATCCGCGGAACAGCTGCGCGATCTGCTCATGCACCATCGTGTGATAGGTGATCGCATGACCGAAGGTTTGCATCTCTTTCTGGTTCGGCAGATCGCCGTGCAGCAGGAGGTAACAGACTTCGAGGAAATTCGAATTGGCTGCCAGCTGATCGATCGGATAGCCGCGATAGAGCAGGATGCCTTTGTCGCCGTCGATGAAGGTGATGTCGCTTTCGCAACTCGCCGTCGAGGTGAAGCCCGGATCGTAAGTGAAGATGTCGGCTTCGCCGTAGAGTTTTCGGATGTCGACGACGTTGGGACCTTCGCTGCCGGCCAGAACGGGAAGCTCATACGCATTGCCGTTATATTTGAGGGTGGCGGTGCCTGCAGGGACGGCCTTGCTCTCTCGCATCGGAGAACTCCTAAATCCGGCAACCGGGCGGTCGCCTCTTATCTTGCACTGCAGCAATCATACGACAATGCGGTTAACGGCGTCACTAATATTTCCGTGATTCACGCCGATTTCTGCCGACTTTCAGTTTGCATAAGCCCTTAAGCGGGCTAGGGATTCTTCCCGGCCAAGCACTTCGAGCATCGCAAAAACCGGCGGCGACGACGCCTTTCCCGTCAGCGCGGCGCGAATCGGCTGAGCCGCCTGCCCGAGCTTGACGCCCTTGGCGTCTGCAAAGGCGCGGGTTTTTTCCTCGAGAATTGGCGCGTGCCAGTCGGCGTCGGCGAAGGCGGTCACGAGTTCGCGCAGCAGGCCGCGCGCCTCCGGCGTCAACAACTTCTCGGCCTGGGCATCGAGTTCGCGCTTTCCGTCCGTGAAAAGGAATTCCGCGTTTTGGATAAGTTCGACGAGCGTCTTGGCGCGCTCCTTCAATCCCGGCATCGCTGCGATCATTTGCGCCTTCGCCTTGTCGCTGAGCACGCGCGGCGGTTCTGCCCGCGCGAGCAGGGCCGCCACTTCATCGGCCAGTACGCGGTCGCCGGTTTGCCGGATGTAGTGCGCGTTCAGATTATCGAGTTTCTTGAAGTCGAGCCGGGCAGGGCTGCGGCCGATATTTTCGAGATTGAACCACGCAATGGCTTGCTCGGTGGAGATGATCTCGTCGTCGCCATGGCTCCAACCGAGGCGAAGCAGGTAATTGCGCATGGTCTCGGCGAGATAGCCCATATCGCGATAGGCCTCGATCGCCAACGCACCGTGCCGCTTCGAAAGCTTCGCGCCGTCGGGCCCGTGAATCAGCGGCACATGGCCATAGATGGGCTCGGGCCAGCCCATCGCATGGATGATCTGCAACTGGCGCGCGGCGTTGTTGAGATGATCGTCGCCGCGGATCACATGTGTGACGCCCATGTCGAAATCGTCGACCACGACGGCGAGCATATAAGTGGGCGTGCCGTCGGACCGCAGCAGCACCATGTCGTCGAGCTGCTCGTTGGCGAAACGTACATCGCCCTGCACGACATCGTGCACGATGGTCTCGCCGGTCTGCGGCGCTTTGAGGCGAATAACGAAAGGCGCACCCGCAGGCGCCTCGCCCGGATCGCGATCGCGCCAGCGACCGTCATATCTTATGGGCTTGCCGGCGGCCCGCTGCTGCGCCCGCATCTCTTCAAGTTCCTGCGCGGTTGCGAAACAGCGATAGGCATTGCCTTGCACGAGGAGTTCTTCGGCCACCTGGCGATGCCGGCCGGCGCGGGCGAACTGATAGACCGTCTGGTCGTCCCAGTTGAGCCCAAGCCATTCGAGCCCGCTGAGAATCGCCGCGACCGCCTCGGGTGTGGAACGCTCGCGGTCGGTGTCCTCGATGCGCAGCAGGAATGTGCCGCCCGTGTGACGGGCGAAAAGCCAGTTGAACAGGGCCGTGCGCGCGCCCCCGATATGCAGGAATCCGGTGGGCGACGGCGCAAAGCGCAGGACGGGCTTCGAATTTTGGGGCATAATCTCTCTGGGAGCACAATCTGGCCGCGGGCCTTCTACCAAACCGGTTGCCGTGGGGGTAGGTCTCTTTCCATTGGTGCGCAAGCGCGTCGGCCCGTTGCCATGGGCGGCTGCGATTGGCCGCGCATTCGGCGTAATCGGCTCCGCGCTCCTGGCGGAGCGCGATCGCTGGGCGCTTTGGCTGCCGGTCGCTTTGGCCACCGGCGTCGGAATTTATTTCGCGCTGCCCTCCGAACCTTCGACGTCGATCTCCTATGCATTGGGACTGGCCGGCGCTGTTGTCGCGATTGCAGCATCGCTGAGCCCGGAGTCTTTCGCGCGCGCGCTTTTCGCCTTGATAGCCGCCATGATGATCGGATTCGGCGACGCGAAGTTGCGCACAGAGATGGTCGCCGCACCCGTGCTCACCCATCGTGTCGGACCCATCGGCATGGACGGGCAGGTGATTTTCGCGCAAGTGCACAACAAGGGCGTGCGCGCCGTGTTTCGGCTCATATCATTCGATTTTGACGACGGGCGCGCGATGCCGAAAAGCGTGCGCGTCTCGTTTCGCGTCGGCGGCGAAGCGCTCGTGCCCGGCGCGGCTGTGCATTTCAAGGCGGTGCTGATGCCGCCGCCTGCGCCTGCTTCGCCCGGCGATTACGATTTCGGCCGCGCGGCCTGGTTCGAGGGTCTCGGCGCGGTGGGTTATGCCTATGGCGCCCCCACGGTGGTTTCGGGTCCGCCGCCGCACGGTGTCTTCGAGCGTATCGCCGACGGCATCGAGCATCTGCGCTGGCACATGACCGAGCGCATCCATGCGGTGCTGCCGGGCAGCACGGGCGCAATCGCCTCCGCCATCATCACAGGCGACCGTGGCGGCATTTCCGAAGACGACGAGTCGTCGCTGCGCGATGCAGGCCTTGCGCATGTGCTTGCGATCGCCGGCCTGCATATGGCGCTGGTTGGTCTTGGACTCTTCTGGGCGATCCGCGCGGGCCTCGCATTGATCCCGTCTATCGCGCTGACGCAGCCGATCAAGAAATGGGCTGCTGTCGCGGCTTTATGCGGTGCCGCGTTCTATCTCGTGATCAGCGGCGCTCAGGCCGCCACGACGCGAGCCTTCATCATGCTCGCGATGATGCTGCTGGCAATCCTGTTCGACCGGCCTGCCATTTCCATGCGTTCGCTCGCGCTGGCGGCCGCCATTATCCTGCTCATGCGACCCGAAAGCCTGATCGAGCCGGGATTCCAGATGTCGTTCGCGGCGGTGACCGGATTGGTTGCGGTGGCCGAATGGGAACAGCGCCGCGCGCGCGAAACCGACGGCGTGCCCGTGCGCTTCGCTTCGCTGCGCCGTTATCTGTGGGGCATCACGGTCACGAGCTTCGTCGGCAGCATCGCGACCATGCCTTTCGCGGCGTTCCATTTCGACCGCGCAACGCACTACGCCGTACTGGGCAATCTGGGCGCGATGCCGATCATGGGGTTCATCACGATGCCGGCCGCCGCCATCGCCGTGATCCTGATGCCGTTCGGACTCGATGCCGTGCCGCTGCATGTGATGGGTTGGGGAATCGATGCGATGCTCGGCGTCGGTCGCTGGGTGTCGCATTTGCCGGGCGCAGTTTCCATCGTGCCTGCATGGCCGGTTGCCTCGCTGGTATTGTTGTCGGGAGGCGGCTTGTGGATCGCGTTCTGGCGTGCGCGCTGGCGCTGGCTGGGGCTTTTGCCGGCGGCCGCAGGTGTTGCGCTGGTGTTTGCCGGCCACGCGCCGGACGTATTGATCGCACGCGATGGAAGGACGATTGCGTTTCGCGGCACCGACGGCCTGCTGCGTTTCGCGCGCCCGCCCGCTGACAATTACTCTGCCGCCGAGTGGCTCAAGCGCGACGGCGATGCACGCACGCCCGACGCGGCAATGGCTACTGCCGCCAACAACATTCGTTGCGATCCCTATGGCTGCATCGCGGAGTCTCGCAGCGGCCAGGAAATAGCAGCGGTCTCACGCCTCGACGCGTTGGACGAAGACTGCGCAAGCGCAGCGTTCGTCGTCAGTTCGGTGCCCGCGCGGGGCACCTGCATCGGCCCCAAACTCGTGATCGACCGCTTCGATGTCGCGCGCAATGGACCTTATGCGGTGTGGGTCGGCGACAAGATTCAAGTGGAGACCGTTCAGGAATATCGCGGCGACCGGCCCTGGAGCCGTGCACCGAAAAGGCGGGCGTCGAATTAGAGTCTCAAGCTGCCCGATATTCGAAATCGATCAGATAGACATTCTCTCCCGGTCCGTGCTTCGCCACTTTCAGCAGATCGACGACGCCCGCGAAGCCAGAGCGCCGCGCGAGGGCGGGGGTAATGTCGGAGAGTTCAATTCGCTTGATGGACGTCACTTCCACGAAGCCGGGGCCCAGCGCATAGCGCCCGCCCAGCTTCACATGCGGCTTCTGCCAGATGCGCACGCTGCAGGTGATCTCGCCCCGCATGATCGGTTCGCGAAGGCGCTTGGTGAAAGTCATCCCGCCGCGGCGACGCTCAATACCGCCGGATCAGCCCCACTAGGCGGCCCTGAATGCGCACGCGATCGGCCCCGTAGAGGCGCGTTTCGTAGGCGGGGTTCGCCGCTTCCAGCGCGATGGAATCGCCGCGCCGGCGCAGCCGCTTCAAGGTTGCTTCGGTCTCGTCGACCAGAGCCACCACGATGTCGCCCGTCGTGGCCGTGTTCGTTTCGTTGATGATCACCGTGTCGCCGTCGAGGATGCCGGCATTGATCATGGAATCGCCCGTGACTTCGAGCGCGTAATGATCGCCGCGGCCCAGCATGGTGCCGGGCACGGGTACGTCGGAAACCTTATGCTGCAGCGCCTCGATGGGCGTGCCCGCCGCGATGCGACCCAGAACGGGGACGCTGACCGCATTGTCGTTTTCCGTGCGGCGCGGACTGCCGGCGCTGCGCGCATCGGAAGATACAGTCCGCGTCTCGCCGCGCGCAGGCCGTGCGCCGGGATGGCTGAGCCGCTGTGCCTGGCTGCGCGTGGTCGCGGGACGCTGATTGTCCGCCACGTTCTCCGGAAGTTTGACGATCTCGAGCGCGCGGGCCCGCTTCTCCATCCGGCGCAGGAAGCCGCGCTCGACAAGGGCGTTGATCAGCCGGTGAATGCCCGATTTGGACTTCAGATCGAGCGCATCCTTCATCTCGTCAAACGAGGGCGGAATGCCGCTTTCGCGCACGCGCTCGTGGATGAACATCAGCAATTCATGTTGTTTGCGCGTGAGCATTTGACCATGCCTCCCAATCGCCCGGCTGATTCGCCGGATGCGAACAAATACGAAACATGGAGAATCGTTCTACTTTAGTTCTCACAAAGGGTCAACGCCCAATATCTTGTATTTTTGGGGTAGGGCCGGTCACTTCAGATATTTGTCGAACCAGGCCAGCGTACGCGCCTGGGAGTCCGCTATGTGGGCCGGATCGCGCAGCCCGTGACCTTCGCCCGGATAGATCGCGTAGGAGGTCGGCACGCCCAGATCGTGCAGCGCGTGCCAGAATTCCTGCGTTTGCGGCGAGGGACACTCGATGTCCTGCGCGCCCACATATTCGAATACGGGCGTCTTGACGTTACGGATGTAGTTGATCGGCGACGAACGCGCATAGACGTCCGGGTCGGCGTAAACCGTCGCGCCGAAATAGGGCAGCATCCATTCGTCGATACCGTTCTCGCCGTAATAGGAGAGCCAGTCGCCGATGCCGGCCGCGGCGACCCCGGCCTTGAAGCGGTTCGTCTGCGTGACGGCCCACATGGTCATGAACCCGCCATAGCTGCCGCCGGTGATGCCGAGGCGCTTGTCGTCGATGGGCGCCACGCGCTCCACCGCATCGATGCCCGCGAGATCGTCGCGCAGATCGCCATGGCCCAGATCGCGCACATTGCCGGCGGTGAATGCTTCGCCCTGGCCGAAACTGCCGCGCGGATTGGGCTGGAACACGGCGTAGCCTTTCTCCAGTTCGGCGCGCAGCAATCCCGGCCCGCCGAACGACGGGACCGCAGCAGCCGCCGGGCCGCCGTGCACGCTTGTGATCAGCGGCAGCTTTCCTTTGGCATTGTGCGGGAGGAGCAGCCAGCCCTGCACATCCGCGCCGTCACTCTTCCAGCTGATGCTGCGCGCCGTAAGCGGCATCGTCAGGCCCGCATTCGCATGCGTGAGATCGTGCCAATGGCCGATCGTGCCCACTTCGATTTCGGGCGGTGCAGTGAAGCCTTCACGCGCTGCGGCCGTGACGGAAGTGGGGCAGGCAAGTGATACACCCGCATCCTCGCCGCGAACCGTTTCATCGCCCCGCCAAACTATTGCCGCTGCCGATGGTTTGGAGCCATCTGCATATTCGACGAGTTCCGTGCTGGGACCAGCAAGCAGCTCTGCACGCAAATGATTGTCGCAGCTCCAGGCGATACTGCGCGCGGACGCATGCATGCCGGGCGTGATGTTCGTCGCGCTGTTGCCGTTGACCGGCAATGTATAAATATCGCCACCCGTCGAGCCGAAGTCGCTCATGATGCCGCTGATAAACGCGACCATGGTACCGTCGCGCGACACGACCGGATCGGCGATCTGGTGGCGACCGTCCGGCGGAGCGAAGATCACTTTGGATCCGCCGTCTCGCGCCTCGAACCGATAGAGCTTTGCCACCCACCAATTGTTGTCGCCGTCGCCCGGAGCGGCCGTACCGACGAATCCGTTGCCGTCATGCAGCCAGTCATATTGATAGACGAACATGCCGGCGGGCGAGGCCCAATGCAGCTTGCCGCCGTCGAGGATACCGATGCGCTGTTCGGGCGCGGGACCGCTGAGATCGCCTGTGATGGGAGCGCCCGCCTGCGTCGCACCCACTTCCTTGTTGGCGCCTTCGACGGCCAGCATCGCAAGGCGTCCGCCCGCGCCGTAGTGCAGATCGACAATCGTTCCGTTGAAATCGAGAATATCGGTCAGATGGCTGCCGTCCGGCGCCACGGTGTAAAGCGAGCGCGCATGGCTTCCGGGATTGCGAAGCGCGAAGGCGAGCGTCTTGCCGTCCGTGCTCCAGGCAAGCGACGCAGGCCAGCATTCGCGCACGGCGCCGCAAGGCAATGCCACGGTCGCAGAATTCTTGCCGTCCACACTACGAATGATCAGCGAGCGGATCACGGGCTCGCCGCCGGACGGCGAGGCATCGCCCTCAACGGACGCGACATGTTCACCATCGGGCGACATCGCAACTGCAAGAAAGCGGTGCACGACGCGTTCGGATGCGGCCTGCGTCGTGGAACTCGCAATCGCTGCGGCGAGAGTGATGGGAACGAGCAAATGCGTCGAGCGGAGTGTCATGGGTGATCCGTTTTGGGAGTGTCAGCGGTCGTCAAGAACAAGGATATCGACTTTGTCGCCGATCTTCGCGGCCGCCGCGTTGGGCGCCCGCACAATGAGTGCATCGGCAGCCGCGAACACGCCGAGCATCGAAGAATCCTGAATCGCGAAGGGAGCGGCCCACAATTCGCCGTCGCGGAGTTCGAGGCGGGCGCGAATATAATCCTGCCGTGTGTCGTTCGCCGCGAGATCTTGCGCGAGGCGCGCAATGCGTAACGGTGTCCGCGCATCCGTCCCCAGCATCGCGGCGATAGCCGGTCGCAAAAACAGGATCGCGCAGACCAGAGTCGATACCGGATTGCCCGGCAGTCCGAGCAGCGGCGTGTTGCCGAGCCTGCCGAAGATCAGCGGTTTGCCTGGACGCATCGCGATGCGCCAGAAATCGAGCACGAAGCCATGCGGCGCGAGCGCGCTTTTCACCAGATCGTGATCGCCCACCGACGCGCCGCCCAAGGTGACGATCGCATCCGCGCCGGCAGCTTTCGAGGCCAACCCCGCGAGCGCTTCGGCGGTATCGGGCAGGATGCCGAGATCGTGCGGCTCCCCACCCCAGTTTTCGATCATCGCCGCAAGACCGTAGCCGGACGACGCAACGATGCCGCCGTCCTTGCGCGTTTCGCCGGGCCGCGAAAGTTCGTCACCGGTCGCCGCGAACGCGATGCGCGGACGGCGGCAAACTTCGACATGCACGACATCGCCCGCCGCGAGCAACGACAGATCGCGCGCGGTCAGGCGACGACCTTTCGCTGCCAGCGCCGCACCGCGCTTGAAATCGAGACCGGCAGCGCGGATGTGCCGGCCGGGGACGGCGGCAACCTTCAGCAGGACAATGTTGTCATTCAGTTCGGCATCTTCCTGGATCACGATGGCGTCTGCGCCATTCGGCACAACGCCACCCGTGAAGATGCGCACCGCCTCACCATTTCCTATTTGTCCCGCGAACGGATGCCCCGCGGGCGCCGCGCCGATGACGCGGAGAGTTGCGGGCGCGGTCACGTCGTTGGCGCGCACCGCATAACCATCCATCGAGGAGACCGGGGAAGGCGGCTGGTCGAGTGCTGCGATCGGGTCGGCGGCAAGCACGCGGCCGCAGGCTTTGCCGATCGGGATGGTTTCGGATTCGAGCGGCGCAAAAGCAGACGCAATCCGCAACGCGGCCTCGTCGACGGAAATCATCGCGGACCCGCGAACATATCTTCGACCCGTACGCGCGCGGCTTTCGCCAGCTTCTCGGCGGCGTCGCCTGCCAAGCCGCCTGCGCGGCCCGTCAGATAGGAATAAATGACGGACGCCGGAATGCCGGCCTGCTTGGCCCATTCCGTCGCGCGCAGCTGGCGCGAGATCATGAACGCGCGAAACGCTTCGCGCTGCACATTCGGATCGGCGCGCGGTTTGACCGGCGCCGCTCCCTGCACGAGCACCGCCGTGCGCGGTCGCGGCGAGGGCGCGCGCGCCGATTTCGCCCGATGCGGCGCACGATAGGCGCCGCTCTTACCGCCCGATTTCGTCAGTAGGCGGATCGATTCGATTTCGGCGGATTTGTCGACCGCCTTGATCATGTCGTAGATGGTCAGTGCCGCGATGCTGGCCGCCGTCAGCGCCTCCATCTCGACGCCGGTCTGCGCGTTGGTTTTGGCCGTTGCGATAATGCGTATCGCATGGCGTTCGGCCAACGGCTCGAACTCGATGCCGGCTTTGCTGAGCGGGATCGGGTGGCACAGCGGAATCAGTTCGAACGTCTTCTTGGCCGCCATGATGCCCGCGATCCGCGCGGCAGCCAGCACATCGCCCTTGGGTGCACCGCCGGAGATCGCAGCCGCAAACGCTTCCGCCGACAACGCGATCACAGCTTCCGCCACCGCCTCGCGCGCGCTCACGGCCTTGTCCGAAACATCCACCATGCGCGCCGCGCCGTGTTCGTCGAGATGGGTGAGGTCTGTCATGGGGGGAGTGTAGCGCCGATCAGCGCGCGCGTCGCGGCTGCGACGTCTCGCTGGCGCATCAGACTTTCGCCGATCAGGAAGGTGGTGACGCCGGCATCCGCCAACGATTCGAGATCGGCGGGCGAGGCGAGGCCGCTTTCGGCCACGACGAGAATGTCCTTGGGAATGCGCGGTGCGAGACGCAAGGTAACGCCCAGATCGGTGACGAACGTCTTGAGATCGCGATTGTTGATGCCGATCATCGAAGGCCTGAGCGCAAGCGCGCGGCCGAGTTCCGCCTCGTCATGGACTTCGACCAACGCGTCTATGCCCCACACGCCTGCGGCATCGCTCAACGCGCGTGCTTCGTCATCCGTGACTGCCGCCAAGATGATGAGGATGCAATCGGCACCCCAGACGCGTGCTTCCGCTACCTGATAGGGTTCGAACATAAAATCCTTGCGCAATACGGGCAGGGCGCAGGCGGCGCGTGCAAGCCCCAGATATTCCGGCGCACCCTGGAACGATGGCGTGTCGGTCAGCACCGAAAGGCACGCGGCGCCGCCCTTTTCATAAGCCTGGGCGAGCGACGCCGGTTCGAAATCGGCGCGGATGAGCCCCTTGGACGGGCTCGCCTTCTTGATTTCGGCGATCAGGCCGTATTGACCGCGCGCCTTCTTCGCCGCGAGTGCTGCGCGAAACCCGCGCGGCGGCGATGTGGCGTAAGCGCGACGCTCGATCTCGGCTTGCGGCACGCGCGCCTTCGCCTGCGCAATTTCTTCGCGCTTGTAGACGGCGATCTTGTCCAGGATCGTCATGCGGGTGCGCCTTGCGAAACAGCGATGAGCTTTGCGAGCGCCGCTCTGGCGCGGCCGGAGTCGATCGCGTCGGCGGCGAGCGCCACACCCGCTGTCAACTCGGTCGCGTTGCCCGCCACGATCAACGCGGCAGCGGCGTTAAGCAGCACAATATCGCGATAGGCGCCTTTGGCGCCGTCGAGCAAGGCGCGCAGGGCAGCGGCATTTTCCACGGGCTCACCTCCTTTGAGGGCAGCGAGCGTGGTGCGGGGCAAGCCGGCATCTTCCGGCGCAATCTCGTGGACCGTGACGTTGCCGTTCTCCAACACGGCCACATGCGTGGTGCCCGTTGTGGTCATTTCGTCGAGCCCGTCGCTGCCATGCACGATCCACGCCTTTTCGGTGCCGAGTTTCGCCAGCACATGTGCGATCGGCTCGATCCAGTGGCGGGAATAGATTCCCAGCAATTGGCGGCGTACGCCCGCCGGATTGGAAATCGGCCCCAGGAGATTGAAGATCGTGCGAAAGCCCAATTCCTTACGCACAGGCGCCACGTGCTTCATTGCCGGATGATAGGTCTGCGCGAACAAAAACGACAGCCCGGCTACGCGCAGGCAGCGTTCGGCTGTGGCCGCATCGATATCGATCTTCACGCCGAGCGCTTCCAGCACATCGGCCGTGCCCGTGCGCGACGACATATTGCGGTTGCCATGTTTGGCGACGGGCACGCCGCAAGCTGCCACGACGAACGCCGCAGCCGTCGACACATTCAGAGTGCCGTGGCCGTCGCCGCCCGTGCCGCACAGATCGATCGCGCCGGCGGGCGCTGCCACCTTGTGCATGGCCGCGCGCATCGCGCGCGCCGCACCCACGATCTCGTCGACCGTCGCTTCGCGTGTCGCCAGCGCCGTCAGGAAAGACGCCATGCGGATCTGCGAAACCTCGCCCGACATCAGCGCCGCAAACGCGCGTGACGACGCCTCCGCATCGAGCGTCTCGCCGGCAACGAGTTGCTTCAGGAGCGCG
>Ga0302324_100016659_pt1 | contig 14631 bp, 15 predicted proteins | sample Palsa_T0_1_FD_201949 | JGI IMG/M metagenome (GOLD analysis project Ga0302324, IMG submission 201949) | Peat permafrost microbial communities from Stordalen Mire near Abisko, Sweden - Palsa_T0_1 | ecosystem: Environmental > Terrestrial > Soil > Palsa > Peat permafrost | place: Sweden: Abisko...
CGGCGATAGGAGTAGCGTCGATCGTGGTGCGGGCCCTGCGGCCAGAATGCTCAGCCCGAGCGGTCTACCGCAACCAGGGGCTGCCGTTTCTCGACCTGATTCAGGAAGGGACGCTCGGTCTGGTCCGTGCGGCGGAGAAGTTCGACTACCGCAAGGGATTCAAATTCTCGACCTACGCGACGTGGTGGATTCGCCAAGCGATCTCCCGATCGCTGGCGCAGACAGGGCGGACGATCCGGATCCCGGTGTACGTGGTCGAGAAGCTCAACCGGATCGTGCGTGCCGAGCGCAAGCTCCTGACCGTGTTCGGGCGTGACCCGACCGCCGAGGAGATCTCCGAGGTGACCGGCATCGAGCCGGAGGAGGTGGAGTCGATCAAGCGCTCCGCGCGAGCGCCGATCTCGCTCGAGAAGCCCGTTGGTGACGGGGAGGAGTCCGAGTTCGGCCAGTTCATCGCCGACGAACACGCCGAATCTCCCTACGAGCGCGCCGTCGAGATCCTCGCCAACGAAACCCTCACAGACGCGCTGGCGAATCTCGGCTACCGCGAGCGGCGATTCATCGAGCTGCGCTACGGGCTCGGTAGACAGCACCCGCAGACCCTGGACGAGGTCGGCCGCAGGTTCAACGTCACCCGCGAACGGATCCGCCAAATCGAAACCCAGTCGCTCAAGAAGCTCCAAAATCTCCCCGAAGCCCAGGCGCTACACGACGACACGCAGACCGACTCAGGCTTTGCGCCGCGCTCACTCAGACACCGAACCTAGACGCGCGCCGAGCGACGCTTCATTCTGAGCTTGGCGCGAGACGGGCCCGTCGAGACGGGCCCGTTCCTCAATGCGATTAGCCGCGGGCGGCTAGATCGTCTGCACGTTCGCGGCGTTCGGACCCTTGGGGCCCTGCGCGGGGTCGTAGGTCATGCTCGGCACCAGTCACCCAGTGTATGCGCCCCGACTTACCCGGGCGCCCATGTTATCCACGTCGCGAGGTAAACGGAGCTGGTCATTGTGCCCAACGCAAGTCCTGCCGGGGCTAACGCCAGCAGCAGCCCTCGACTGTCGTGCTTGAGCCGTGGGTACGTCGGAGTGCGCGTCCGCTGCCAAGTCAATCGCAGGCGGATCAGGGTCCGGTGGAGGCCGCCCGGCCCCCGGTTTACACGCCGCTCAGCATCTCGATCCAGTGAGCCCGGCTGAGATCCACGCTGGCTAACCCGTCGGTGCGTTCTCGACCCTGTGTCGCGCGGTCGCGACGTAGAGGGCCCCGTCGATGAAGAAGGTCTCGATCGTGATGTCAGGCTCGAGGTGGACTTGGCTGGCGAACGCAAGGACGTTGCGGCCGGTGAGCTCCTCGATCATTTGCTGGGACCGGCCGGCCATGACCTGCTGGAAGTTCTCGCGCATCGCGATCACACGCTCGGGGTCGCCGCTGTCCATGATCGTCTGCTCGAGCGCAGTGAAACCACTGCCGCGCAAAACGACGATGATCATGTCGTCCAGCGCGTAAGTCTTGGCGTTGGTCGGGCCGCGCCCGTAATGCTCGCGCAGCATCCCGACGATGCCGTTGGCGTGAGCCTCGCCGGACAGGGGAGCGGACCAGGTGCCGCAGCTACTCGCGGCCATCTGCCTCCTCTGAGGGGTGCTGGCGTGCCATCGGCTGGTGACCCCTCGCAACCCCGTCCGTTCGCTCGCTGGCATAGCGATGCGGCTTGAGGCGTCGTGGACCGCCACAAACCGGGCCCGCGGAGCCACAATAGCGGCGAACCCTCTCTCAACACGGATCAGACGCGGCGGCCCACTCGCCCGACCCTGGGGTCGAGATCAAGCGCGTAGGGACGTGACCCGCTCACGCAACGCGGCCGTGACAACCCACACTCGCGGGAGAATTTAGCAGACTTGGATAGGTTTCGATAGGTTCGAGGAGGCGTCGAGAACACCAGCGTCCTCGCCGCCGAGGGCCCGCGGCAATGCGAAGGCCGCGGGCCCACTTTCGATGCTGTGCAGCGTCAGTAACACCAGGCAGTAGGTTTCGAGCGTGCCGATCTGGCGCCTCCACATCGGTGCCGCTTAGCGCCGACGACGTCCCTGGTCGCCGGCCACACCCTCAGCGCCGGATCACGTGGGGGGCAGGTGACCCCCGGGGCTTCACTGCGGAAGGCGGATCAGACGAACTTCCTCGTCCATCCGGCTAAGGTCGTGATTGTTCATCCCCCGTCGAGTACCGCCCCAAACTTACGCAAACCTAAGGCGTAAAATATCCGGATCCGATGGCCACCAAACCGCTCTCCGTGTTCGCAACACCGGGGCGGATGCGACGTCGCCCACGACACATCGCGCCCGACGTGGTCGCGCGCTTCATCCTGGTTGCGCTCGCACTCGTCGGCGTGATCGCCATCGCGTTGCTCGTCCTTGGGCTCTTGAACGTGCCCGCCGTCACCAGCCACTTCCGCATCCACTAGAACGCCCCCGCCCGTCCCTGGGCCGGGGACGCTCGTACGCACGGGAATGGGGGCACATTCCCCGCGCGCGGATCGGCTGAACGCCGACACTCCGAAAGTACGCGCCACAACATCAAACTCCTGCAAACTTGTCGAAGTCTCCGCGAAGTTGTCGGAGGCCGCCAGTGCACGCCCGGTGTGCGCGTGAGGTTCTGCTACCGGGCGGGTGGACGCGGGGGTCCTGGCCGCCGGGATACGTACGATCACGACATGACAGCCATCACAGACATCATCGACTCGATTGAGAACCGGCTGCGCGAGCTGAACGAGGAGATCGGCGCGTTGAGTGCTGCACGGGACGCGCTTGACGCCCACGACTCCCGGGCGCCCAGAGGGCGTCGGCGGGCCGCGACGAGTGCGACCAAGCCCGGTCAGAGCCAGGACGCTAGCGGCGCAGGTCGCGTACAGGCTGCCGTCGAACCCGGCGGCCCGGCGTCAACCGCCCCTGCGAGGCCGTCGCCTTCACAGCCTCGCACACCCGCGCGGCGGAGGACTCACGCAAAGGCCGAGCGGACCGTTGAGGTTGTCCCGGCCGGCAAGCTCGAGCTGTTGCTATCGGATACCGGCGGGCTACCGACCTCTGCGCTGGCTGCGCGGGCCAACGCCGATCGCGATCAGGTCCTCACTTTGCTGCGCGAGTTGGAGACGGCTGGGCGAGTTCGCAGGACGGGTCAGCGACGCGCGACGCGATGGCACGCAATCACTGACGAGGAGCGGATCCGGGAACGAGCGGCGGAGCTCGCGGCCCGGAGCAGGTCGGCAGCCTGAAGACCCGACCGCGAGCCAGTTGAACAATGTCGGCCGGCCTGCACTCCGAGGCAATGTGCGGAGCCCAAACGGCGCGATGGAAGTCCTTGCGTCTGCGACGCGCTCCCGACCGGAGCACGACGTCCCAAAGGGGCCTTCCAGAGCGTGCGGTGGTCGATCGGCAATCGGACGCAGCTCCCCAATGAGCCGGGGCAGAAAGCCAGCTAAGGTCGGAACAGACTTCTCTCCGGCCATGTCAGACCAAGCAGGCTGCAGGGGACGACGTGGGGACAGCTTGTTGATTGTGCAGCGGGCTGGCCCTGGCCCGCGCGAGCGTGAGCGCTTGACGTCGGCATGCGCGGGGCGCAATGTTCGGGCTGCTCGAATTCGGGTGTATTATTGGTGTGCGCTCGCTTCAAACCTCGGCGAGCGTGGTTTCGGCTCTAGCTCCTGGCCGATGTGGGCGTGTTGACCGCAATGGTCTGCGCGATAACGCGCGTGTCAGGAGCCGAGTTCATGGTCGTTTCGCCGAGGGATCCGACCGGTCTGGTGGGGAGCCCGCCCGATGCGTTGCGCCGTGATAAGAGCGAAGGCGGCGCGACCGGCGAACGCGAGCCGGCGCGTCAAGCGCCGCTCATCAGTTGCCGGTCGGCGGCGGGACTGCTGACGGCGAGCCCGCGAGAGACGCAGGTCAGCGCCCACGATCGGCATCAGGCTGCGGTGGTGCGGAGTTTCGGCTCGGCGGAGCAAGCCGCCGCGCGCGGCGACTATGCCGACGCGCTCTCATGGGTCCAGGTCGTCGAAGCGATCGGCGACCCGATCCCGATCGAGTACCAGACCAAACGCCGAACGTGGCTCAGCGCCCTCGCCGTGAGCCGAGCGAGCAACGCGGCTCGTGACGACCGGCTGAACGACACCCTCGACAACCTCGTCGACACAGTAACCGGCCACCACAAGAAGTAGAACGCCGGGCGCGGACACGCCAACCCATCCGAACACAACAGCAAGGCAAACATGCTCACAATCATCATCATCGTCCTCCTGATCCTGTTGCTAACCGGCGGAATCGGCTTTCGCCGTCGGGGCCGCAGGGGCGTCTAGGCTCCCAACACCATGAGAAGCACGCGCAGGACGACGACTTCGTCCAACCCGGCGCGCTGTATCGCGACGTCATGAGTGACATCGACGGCCAGCATCCGGTGACGAACATCGTCGGTCACGCCGGCCACGAGGTCAGCGAGGAGATGCAGCCCCGCCTGATCGCCTACTGGACCAACGTCGACCCGCAACTGGGCGCGCGGGTCGCCGCCGGCCTGGGGAACGGCAACGCCACCACCAGCGGTCACGCCGCGGAGCTCGTCGCCGGACGCACGAACCGCGCCTAACCACAATCAGAGCCCCGCCACCTCGCCCAACGGGTCATGTCACCTCAGCCAGGATTCGTCGCGGCCGGTCAGCTGCGGTTGAGAGCGTTTGCTAGGTCTGCATCGTGCTAGTCGGACTCGTTCTGGCCGTGGCCTCTGCGTTGGGTACGAGCGCCGCGTTCCTGTTCAAGCAGCGCGGCGCGGTGGTGGCTCCTGCCGTGGATGGCCGCCACCCACTTCGCAGCGCGGTCGGCCTATTTCGCTCGAGGTGGTGGACGATCGGCTGGCTGATCGCTCTGGGCGCCTGGGTGTTGCACGTCGGCGCGCTCGCGCTCGCCCCACTGTCGATCGTGCAGGCGGTGCTCTCGGGCGGCTTGGTGTTCCTAGCGATCCTGGCCGAGCGCTGCTTTGGCTTTCACCTCGGCCGGCGGCAATGGATCGGCCTGGTCATGACGGCAGCCGGGTTGGTCGTGGTCGGGCTCACCAGCACGAAGCACTCCGTCGGGAGGTCGTCGTTGGCCGCTTTGATCGCGGTCGAGTGCGGAGTCTTGGCCTGCGGCGGCCTGCTCGTGCTCGGCTCGGTCAAGCTCGACAACACGCACCGCGACGAGGGCATAATGCTCGCGGTCGCCGCGGGCGCCTTGTTCGGCGTCTCCGATGTCGCGATCAAGTACTTGACGCGCTCAGCAGCTCATGGCGGCGTGCTGGCGCTGGTGAGCCCGTGGCTGCTCGCGGCGCTGCTCGCCATGGTCGTCGCGTTCTTTGCTTCGGCGCGGAGCCTCCAGCTCGGTCCGGGACTCGTGGTCATCGCGCTCACCTCCGTGGCCGCCAACGTCGTCGCGATCAGCGGCGGAATCCTGGTCTTCCACGACCCCATCGGAACCGGGCCAACGCAGATCGTCGAGCGTTTGCTCGCGTTCTGCTTCGTGGTCATCGGCGCCGGGCTGATGCCCACGCCGCCCCGGGCAAAGAGGGATCGGCGGACCGCACACATCCGCCGGCACGGTGCTGACCGATCCGCAACACCCCAGGGATCGGGTCACACAAAACCCAGTCCCGCGGCGGCTCAGCGAACGTCGGCCGACGCCACAGTCCTGGCCGCCAACCTCTCTGGCGGCGTCGCGAGCCGGGATGCAACGTGAACGCGCAGGTCCCCTCCTCGAGATGGCGGCGCGTGCCTTCGCGCAAGAAAGGGGTCGTCGTGTCGCTGGTGGTTGGTGTCGGTGTCGGGCTGGCGGCGCTGGCGCTAACGCGCTTTGACCTGTCGCGCAGTCTGCACGCGCTGACGAACGTCAGACCAGGGTTCGTTGCCCTTACCTTTGCGCTGTTGTGCGTGTCGTTGATTGCTCGTGCCGAATGCTGGTTTGTGATCCTCCGCGGCGCAGGGGTCAGCACGCGAATCAGCCGCCTGGTCACGGCGCGCGCGACGATGATCGGTGTGATGGTTTCGGCGACCCTGCCCGGACGACTCGGTGAGCCCGCGCGCGTGTTCGTGGTCGCACGTCGCACCGGTGACCCGCGCAACTGCATCGCACTCGTCGCCGGCACGGTACTTGCCCAGACGCTCCTCAACATGGCCGCGATCGCCGCCCTCGCGTCCGTGCTGCTCGCCAGTTTCACCCTCTCCCGGGACGCGGCCTGGGCAATCGCGCTGGCCACCGCGGTTCCCATCGTCGTCGTGGTGGTGATCCTCACCGGACCGAGGCTGCTTAACCGAGCCGCGCGCAAGACAACGGCGCTGGGACGCGCGGCAGCTTTCGCACGTACCGAAACCTCGCGGATACGAGCCGGCCTAGGCGTGTTTCGCCGACCGCGTGACACCTTCCACGCGACCGCCGCTCAGCTCGCCGCATGGGCCCTGCAACTACTGGCTTGCGACGCTCTGCTCAGCGCATTCGGGATCGCGACACCATCACGCCTGGGCACGGCGGCAGCCGTGCTCGTCGCGACCAACGTCGCCGCGGCCGTCCCCCTCACGCCCGGAAACGTCGGCGTGTTTCAGGCCGCCTGCGTCGCCGTCCTCGCCGCATACGGAGTCGGAACTGGCCGTGCACTCGCCTATGGGATCGCGCTGCAATTGCTCGAAGTGGCAACAGCCATCATCCTCGGCCTGCCAGCTCTGCTCGCGGAAGGCCTCAGGCCCCACGACCTGCGACAGGCAACCAGCCCACGGTCAAAGCTCCCGACCTCCCCCCGAGACCGCCAGGCAAACCTCGGGGCGTCTTAACCTGATCGAGCCGCACGGCCCAGCACCAACAGCACGCGCGCCGCAGAGGCCTGCATGCGCCGTCAGGGCCGTCGCCCACGCCCGAGGTGAACCAGGCTTCGCCGACCGACCCGAACCGCGAGCTTATCGCGTCGCACTGAGCGCTCGAATCGAGCCAGTCCCGTTCCGGCCTCTAACGGAAGGTTTGTTGGATCAGCCGCTCGAGTGCCTGGTGAAGGACGCGGTCGAGCTGACGGACATGGCCGAATTTGAATCCGCGCAGGAACGTTCCCAGCACTGCGCACGTGCGGCTGACCGACATCGAACGGCAGCTTACCCGCCCTCTTCAGCAACGTGTAACCATGTGAAAGCGGCACGTTCGCCGACGCCTGTGTATCGAAATCTGGACGGCCGGTCGCAACGTTCGGTTCCGGCTCGGCTTCCGTGGCTCGCCCAAATCAGTCAGACCGTCCGGGGTAAGCGCCGTGCTCGCTCGTTCGAGCGATACGGGCTGCGAAGAGCGCTCACGCGGTCGGCCTCGAAGCGTTCGGTGATCCTTGGTTGGCGCACGCTTTGCACCGTCGCCTCCTTGAGCAGTGAGGCCGCCGGCAGACTGTCCGCTGGTCGGTGGGTAGGTGCGACGGGGCCTCACGGCACCTGGCGGCAAGACAATCCATTCCCCCGGTAGGCACCTATAGGCCGTTGAGCAAGCCGCGTAAGGTTTCGGTGTAGGCGTCTAGGGCGGCGCGACCGTGGTGGGTCAGCGCGACCGAGGTTCGCGACGCTGGCCCGTTCCCGGTCTTCTCGCTGGTCAGGTAGTCGGCATCCTCGAGCTTGCGTAGGTGGGTGATCAGGTTCCCGGGCGTCAGCCCGATCATCTCCTGCAGGCGGGTGAAGGACAGCGCGTCACCGTCGGGCAATGCGGCGAGCGTGGCCACGATCTGCAATCGCGCGGGGACGTGAATCAATGGATCCAGCGTGTCAGCGGTCATGCGGCAGGTCGAGACCCGCGGAGCTGCCACGCCTGGGCGGCGCCGTAGGCCAGAAGCACGACGCAGAGGCCGACGGCGTTACTCAGCCACACCCCGCGGGGTCCTGCGAATGCGCTGCCCGCGGCGACGAGCACGATCGCGATCGAGAGACCAAGTTCGTGCCAGTCCTCCCGTACCGCCGAGCGGGCTGCTGCGAACGTACCGAGCACAAGCATCGTCGCCGTGACGACGTATACGCCGTAGACAACCCCGTCACTCGCCCCGGCGTGCGCCAGCGCTCCCATGACCACGTACACGGCGAGCAACGCCACCCCCAAAGCCACCCCTTCGGCGCGCGTCTGACGCACCGAGCGCCCACTGACACCGGCCGTGGCGCGGCGATGGGCGTAGAGCACCGAGCCGATCCGGATGGCCACGACGGCGTACAGGCCCAACAAGCCCACGACGGTCGGATACTTGTAGGGATGCTGTCCGCGGACCGACAGCCACACCGAGCCGAAGGCGACCAGCGCCGCCGCCGCCGCCAGCAGCGACAGCCACGGCGACCGGAAGTCCAACTCGCGCTCGGCCTGCCGTTGGGTCTGCGCCAGCAGCCTCGCCGCTTCACGGGGATCCAGTCCGCCCTGGTCCTCGTACGTCTCGGTCTTGCCTCTGTCGGATGTCCCTTGCATCTCACCCTCCTGAGTAGTCTTTGCGGCGCAAACACTACTAAGCTTTACGACACAAAGTCAAGAGCGGTACCAGTCAATGCTCGCAAGCCCTTGGTACGTGAGACGCGCTCGCGGCCGCAGCGCGACGGTCTGAAGAGCCCTCAGCAACGTCCGCAAGCGGATGGGCCTCAGCAACGGGACGCGCAATCCGTGCGAGGCACGGCCGCGTCGCGATGGCGGCGGCTCGCCTTCGCGCGTGAGCACAGGTGGCCAAGCATGGGGAGAGACGGCGGCCACCAGCGGGGCGGTTCGAGCTGATGCTTCGGACGCTGATCGCCGGGCTCGAGCAGGGCTGAGACCGAGGAATACGCGTGCAGCGTCGGCGCAGGAGAACCCCGTCGCCACCGACCGTAGTCAGTCCGACTTGACACGGCTAACGGTGTTAGCCATACTTAGGCTTACACCGTTAGCCAGCGAACTGAAAGGGACCACCCTCATGACGACCACCACGATCGCCCCCCGCAGCACAACCGGCCGCATCGCTTATGCCACCCTCGCGGCGCTGCTCGTGGCCGCGATCGCCGTGGAGGCGATCATGTACTCGAGCTATTGGCAGATCGCCGCTTTCGGGATCGGACCCGACCTTGCACTGCTCTTTGGCGGCGGCCGAGATCTCGCGCGCGGGCAGCTTCACCCGCGCGCGGTCGGCGCCTACAACCTCCTCCACCGTTTCTGGGGACCGCTCGCGCTGGGTGGCGCTGTCGCCCTCGGCATCGCCCCGGTCGCGTTCCTGGTTGGCGCGCTCGCCTGGGCCTTTCACGTCGCGCTGGACCGCGCGATGGGCTACGGACTACGCACGCGCGATGGCTTCCAGCGTCCCTGACCGGCTCACCCCCCCGGGCGCGGGAGATCGTCACCGCCGGCCGCGAGCTGCTCGAGCCAGAAGGCCCCGAGGCGCTCTCAATGCGCCGCGTCGCCCCGTCCCTGGGCATCCGGGCACCGTCGCTCTACAAGCACCTATCCGACAAGGACGCGCTCGAGGCGGCCATCATCTCGACCGGATTCGAGGACCAGGCAGCACGGTTCGAAGCAGCGACCGAGAATTGCCAGGATCCGCTCGACGCGCTCGCCCGCGCCTACCGCGAGTTCGCGGGCCAGCACCCGCACCTCTACCGCCTGATGACCGAACGAGCCTTCAACCGCGAGCTGCTCGCGCCGGGCAGCGAAGAGCGCGCCGCCCGGCCGCTTTACCAGGCCACCGGCGAGAACCTCGATCTCGCCCGGGCCGCGTGGGCATTCGCATACGGAATGACCACTCTCGAGCTCAACGGCCGGTTCCCGCCCGACGCTGACCTCGACGCAGCGTGGCGACACGGAATCGATGCGTTGCGCCCAGCGGCCAGCACTGCGGGCTCGACTGACGGTCCCTGAACGACAAGTCTGTGCGGCGGTATCGCGTGGACAGCTGTGCGCAGCGCCCGGGATACAGACGAGTGAATCGGCTCTATCTCCTCGTCGGAGCACACCCCGCCGGGGTGAGACCGGCGTGGTGCGCAAGGGCAAGGTCGACAGCCCGCTGAGCGTGCAGGACGGTCGTGTCAAAGATCGGCACGTCCGCGTCGCCAGCACCGATGAGCAGACCGATCTCGGTGCAACCGAGCAGGATCCCTTCGGCACCGCGTCTGACGAGGTCGGCGATCACCGATCGGTAGGCTGACCGCGAGCCGTCGCTGATCACGCCCACGCAGAGCTCGTCATAGATGACGTCATGGACCAGGCGGCGCTCGTCACGGCCAGGTACCAGAACATTGAGCGCGTGCAGGTTGCGCAGACGTCCCACGTAGAACTCCTGCTCCATCGTGTAGGCGGTGGCGATCAGCCCCACAGTGGAGAGGCCGGCCGTGCGCACCGCGTCGGCAGTCGCATCGGCGATATGCACGAGCGGGATCCCGACGGCGCAGGACACCACGTCAGCCACCTTGTGCATGGTGTTGGTGCAGAGCACCAACAACTCACTGCCGGCGGCTTCGAGGAGCTGCGCTTCGCTCGCGAGCCGCTCGCCCGCCTCGGGCCAGGCGTCGAGACGTTGCAGCTCCTCGATCTCGGCGAAATCGACCGATCTCAGCACGCAGTCCGCCGAGTGCAGGCCACCGAGCCGTTCCCGAGTCGCCTCGTTGATGAGCCGGTAGTACTCGGCCGAGGACTCCCAGCTCATGCCACCCAACAGGCCGATGCGCCTCATCGCCTAGAGCTTGTCATAGCCGCAGTGGCGGTCGATCAAGTCTCAGAAAGTACGTAGCGGTGCGGGGTGATGCTCGTTGGTGCGTTGCCCATCGCCGGCCGAGCCGCGGTGCCGTGGATTACGGTCGCGGTCCTGACGACGGTCGTCGCCCATGCGGTTGGTACGTGAGACTCGCTCGCGGGCGGCGCCGAACCGCGTCAGCCGACGCTTATCGCGTCCGCTGGCCAATCCATACTGAGATCTCCCCGTCGTGCGATCCGGCCGGCGCTTGCGACGCGAGTGGAGTTTCCCAAGCGAACGTGTGTGAGCAGCTCCGAGCCTGCGGGATCGGGATGGCCGGGGGGCGAAATCTCCGAGGAGCGTAGGCGGCCGCCGCAGACAGCGTGACTGTTGGGAGGCGACCGGAAGGCGAATTCGTTGTTCGCGTTGCCGCGAGCTAGTGAACGTGCTGTGATAGCGGCGGCCGCGCGCAGGCACCCGCCGCCGCTTGAGGTCATCGAGATGAGCGAAGATCGGCCGACCCGGAATGAGTCCCAGGCGCATGCCTACGCCCGGGAACGTGGCGTCTCCCGCGTGCTCTATGCATCGGTGAGAGCGTGTGCGATGGTGGTGTTGCGGCTGTGGTTTCGCGTGCGCGTGTCGGGCGTGGACCACATTCCCACGCGAGGGCCGGCGATCATCGCCCCCAACCACAAGAACCTCCTTGATCCGTTCTTCGTCGCGATCGTCACGCGCCGTCACGTGCGCTACATGGCCAAGGTGGAGTTGTTCGGGGGACCGTTGCTCTGGCTGTTGCCGCGCCTCGGCGCCTTCCCGGTCAGACGCGGCGGGGCGGACGCCGAGGCGCTGTCCACGGCCCGGTCGATCCTGAGCTCAGGCGGGGTGGTGGTCGTGTTCGCGGAGGGCACTCGGGTTCAGGAGCCCGATGTTCTGGGGTCGCCGCATCACGGTGCCGGCAGGCTGGCGCTGGAGACCGGCACGCCGATCGTCCCGGCGGCCATCGGCGGCACCTCGCATCTGTGGCGCGGTGCCCTGCCGAGGCTCAAGCGCGTGCGCCTCGCGTTCCTCCCCGCGGTCGTGCCGGACCGCTCCGGCAGCCGCGACGAGCTCGCCGAGCTGATCGACAGGCAGGTGTGGCCGGCGGTGCAGCAGGAGTACGGGCGCCTGCGCACATCCCCGGGGCTGCTCGCCGGCGGTCTGGCCGCGCTCGGCCTGGGCGGCGGCGTGCTGGCGCGGCGGCGGATCCACGCCAAGACGGGGCCGCGTCTGCTCGGAAAGGTGGGGCCCCGCAGGCTACGGCCTCGCACGACGCGCCGCGCTCCTGCCAAGCCTGTACGCAAGCCGCGCTGACGGTCGCCGCGCGTCAACTGCCCGACGCTCTGCTCCCATTCGGGGAGGTCCACCGGTGGCTCCGCCCCGCGATCTGGCTCGCCGATGATGCGCGACTAGACGCAGGCGATCCAGTGAGTACGTGGATCGAGGCATCGACGGCCGACGTCGACGCCTGCCCACACGGCGCCCGCTGGTCGATTCTCAACCCAGACGGCCCCGGGCAGCACCCAGCGCCGATCGGCCGGCCGCGGCGCCTGCGTGGAGTCGGCACATTCGCCAAGAGCGGGTTACCGAGGCGAGCGTCCCGTTCGCTGAGCCTTGGTTCGCGCACGTTTTGCACTGTCGCCTCCTTGAGCTTTTCGTTCGCCGTCAGATCTTCCGCTGGTCCATCCCTTGTTAGACGCCGGCTCAGCGACCACTCCGAACGCCGCCCGCAGCGGCTGATCGCCACCAAGTCGTTAGATCTCGCGCTGCGCTACGCGCTTATCGCCAGCGGCACCTGCCCGTTAGCGCGCATACCCCGTTCGATCGCGGCGATCACGGCCTCCACCACGGCGACACGGGCGCAGCGTTTGCTGTCACCCGGAACGACCGTCCACCTCGCGCAATCGTGATCGGTGCGCTCGAGCATCGCCGTGACGGCAGCCTCATACTCCTGGCGCCGCTCGCGATTGCGCCAGTCCTCCTCAGTCAGCTTCCAGCTCTTGAGCGGCGTCCGCTCGCGCCGGCGAAAGCGGCGCAACTGCTCCTCGTGAGAGATGTGAAGCCAGAACTTGACCAGCACCGTTCCCTGCAGGCACAGACCCTGCTCGAACGCGACGATCTCGCCATAGGCGCGCTCCCACTCCGTCTCTGACGCGAATCCCTCGACCCGCTCAACCAACACTCTGCCGTACCACGAGCGATCCAACACCGACATCCCACCCCACCCCGGGAGCGCGGGGCCAAAGCGCCACAGGAAATGATGGCGCCGCTCACGCTCGTCCGGCACGGCGAACTCGGCAACCGTCACGTGGCGCGAGTCAAGCTTCGAGACGAGCCGCTTGATCGCGCCGCCCTTCCCGGAAGCATCCCAGCCCTCAAAGACGACGCACACCGGCGGTCCGAGCTCACCGTCGCCGAGCTGGCCGCCCACCTGCAGACGCAACTCAAGCAGCCGCTTCTGAGCAGCTTTGAGCCTCAGCTCGCCCTCCTTCTTGGAGAGCCTCGCCAACAGGTCGACATCATCCAGGCTGGCCATCGACCGGATCCTCTCAGACCGCGCCGGGCGGAACGGAGAACCAGATCGACGTACCCGCGTTGACGGAAGAGCAGGTCTGTGAGCGTGGCGATCCGGGCCGGGCTATTCGCCCAGATGCGCGACTCAATCGTGTACGCAAAAGGTTGGGCTGCGACGGGCCGGGGCGCCGGCCCGGGAAGCCCTCCAACCGCTGAGCACGGCGAGATCGCAGTTGAGAAACAGCGCCATCACGTTGACGATGCGCTTGATCTCCGACGGCTCGCGGCCAGCGGCCTCCGCGGCTTCGTCGATCGCCGCCTGCATCGGCGGAATATCGTCCGGCTGCAGGTAATGGCCGCCGAGGCTCGGCACCTAGCCGTCGCCGAGCCGGCCCGTGAGCCGCAGCATCCGCGGACCGTACGCGCCGATCCCAGGCCAATGTCGTGCGCCGGTGGCGGTCCGCCTTTTGCGCCCTCGACCGTGTAGTACTCCCCCCGCCGGTGGATCCCGCCCTCGGCCGCCCAGTAGTCGCGCACGATCGCGATCGCCTCAATCAGCGCGTCGACGGATTCCTTCGGCGTGCGGCTCGGCCCGCCCATCGCCTGAATCGCATCCCAGAAGCCCCCGGCGCCGATCCCGATCCCGACGCGGCCGCCGCTGAGCACGTCGAGGGACGCCGCAGACTTCGCGAGGAGCGCCGGCAGCCTCAGCGGCAGGTTGATGACGTCCGTGACCAGCCGGATCGAATGCGTACGGCCGGCGTGCCTCGTGGTCGCAGACGCCGACCGCCGCCGAGGCCTTGAACCAGACGATCGCGCTCGCGGAGGCTGCTGAGGAGCTGGGCCTCGACGGAGTGTTCGTGCGCGTCCATCACTTCGTGCGCCAGCTCGCATCGCCCTCGGTCTGCCAGCGATACGCAGGTCGGCAGCGGCGTCCGAATCATCCGATGAGAATCGCCGGGGCACGCTCGGTGACGACGTGGCCAAGTTTCGATCTGTCGTTGGTTGTCCGTTGGTGTTGTTTGCGTGTGTCGCCCGGTACGTGAACCCGGGCGAGCTCGTTCGGGGACGGCCTGGGTCCGATCACAGTCCGACCGTCCCGCTCCAGTCTGGATTCAAAGCGTTCGCTGAAGGTTGGTTTGCCGACGCTTCGCGCTTGGTCGGGCGCCCGCTCGCGCGAGCTGCGGTCGCGCTCGGGCGGCGAGCGCCCTTCATGTTCGTGACTGGGAGCTGACGGTGTGTATCGCCTTGAGCCTGCCATGCTGGTACTGGCCGATGCGTGGGTTCGCGGTTCTGCTCTGGACTGCGCAGTCGCCGTGTGAAGCTCTGTTGTGAGAGACTGGGCCGTGACTTTCCGACCGCCAGCCTTCGCCCGTCACCGCGGAA
>Ga0302324_100016661_pt1 | contig 14630 bp, 8 predicted proteins | sample Palsa_T0_1_FD_201949 | JGI IMG/M metagenome (GOLD analysis project Ga0302324, IMG submission 201949) | Peat permafrost microbial communities from Stordalen Mire near Abisko, Sweden - Palsa_T0_1 | ecosystem: Environmental > Terrestrial > Soil > Palsa > Peat permafrost | place: Sweden: Abisko...
ATCCCACATGCCAGCTCCCAATCTCCACCACCGGCGCACTAATCAACCAGCGTGAATCTGAGAAACCCACTGGAAAACATCGTGAGAATCTCAAGGGAGAAGATCGTGGCGCATTACACGATAGCCGCCAGCTGTCCTTGCAGCCAGATGCAGTCACCCAGGCAGAGATGGCCTTTCGCACTTGCAAGACCACCCGTCTGGAGATCCGCCCCCTTTACGTCCGCACCGCCGAGCCTACCCGTGGTCATGTGCTGGTGGTGATGCTGGCCTACTTGATCCGCAGGGCTCTCGCTCAGGCTTGGGTGAAACTCAATCTCACCGTCGAAGAAGATCTCACTCAATTACAGACACTCTGCGCCATGGAACTACAGATAGAAGGTACCCGCAACTGTCTGCGCATCCCGGTTCCGTCGGATAATATCCAAGCCCTACCGAAGGCCCTTGATATGCCCCTCCCGCCCTGCCTCATCTGACGACCAATGTAGTCACGCGCAAAAAAACTCCCCCAACGCCGCAAACTCGCTTAATCCAAAATACTTAACCCCGCATCCATGCCTGCGATTTAGGGTGAACATCTGATCAAAATCAAACTCCGCAAATGTTGGACGGCCGAGCCAGGCGGGAAAGTGCCTGCTACTGACTAACTACAGATGGCCGAAGGTAATATCCCATCGCAGCGGGGCACCCGGCGAACTGCTGCCTCCAAAGCGAATACGACCATAGTCGGAATGCAGCGGTTCCTGCTTGCCGTTTACGGTGAGGTTCTTGAGACGACGGAATATTTTTTCCGGCAGAGCGATTTCGACGCGCCAATATCCCGCCGCCAGTGGCGCATACCAGCCAGAGTATCCTGCGGACGCCTTTCTAAATCCCAGGAGCGGGCTGTTGAACTCATACTCGTCGAGAGGAAGATCTGGCTTGAAGCGAATGCCGTCCAGGCGAAACTCCGCACCTAGAAGCTTAACGGACGCGTAAAGCGGCCACGCGTGCGCATGCATATTGAGGACAGGAAAATCCACCCCTGTGCCGCCGGGTTGCGTGGATTGTGATGAGTGATAAGCATCGGGGCCGCTCCAGATGCCGAACCACTTGTCCGGGTAGATCTCGGCGTGGCGTGCGAGAGTGTTCTTCTTCCACTCGTCCCATGCCATCTCGCCGTTCACCAACGAGAGAGCCCAGATGAGGGTTCCGTTGATCGCGTAGAAGATGCCTCCGTTGGTACCGGTGCCTGGCTCATCTTTCATGACCGGGTCGGGTTGACTCTGTAACATTGCGCCGATCGGTGAAGGCCTGCGCACCAACTCATCGATTGTCGCCACCAGGGTTGCGATCTTCTCTTCAGGCACGCAGCCGCCGATCAGAGCCCACGGCTGCGGTTCCAGCCACATTTGCTTTTCGCCGATCCAACCGAGCTTTTCATCGAGCCACGCGCGGCGGTACCACGTGTCATACCGCTGGGCGCGTACGGCTTCGCGTTGGGCTTTTGCTTTTGCGCGGGCCAGGGCGGCGGCCGGTTCCTGGTGGTCGAGGCCGTCGAGCATCTCCGCGTAGTAGTCGAGGACGTAGGCTGCCATGGCAGCGTTTAGAATGCTCTCGCCGATTGGAAGCACTTCTTCCCTCTGCTCTGGCGTAAGACGGGTATACACGATGCTGTCATTCCAATCGCCGTTGTAGAGGCGTTGTAGACCGTGTTGTCCGACGCCAATCGTGGAAGTAAGGTGGGTAAAGGAACGTGACAGCAGATCGAGGACCGTGGGGTCGTCGAGTCTCGCATCCCGGCGGGGGTACAGCGGAATACGCTCTTGGAGAAATTCCCGGTCGCGGGTAGCGAGCACGTACTCGCTAGCTACCCAGAGCACCCATAGCTGCAGGTCGCTGGGCTGGTAGACGCACGGCATCGGGACACCATGACCGACGATCGCGTAAGGAATGGAGCCGTCGGACTGGATCTCCTTGAGGGTGTAGCGGAGAACCGACCGGACAATATGAGGATCGGTAAAGATGAAGGGCAACACGTGCTGAAGCGGATCGCGAGCGGCGCCCTGCAGGCCGGCGAGATACTGGTAGCTCGCCCCCTGAGAAAGAATGTGTTCACCAAAGAAACTGTCGTAGGTCAGGCCGCTACGCAGGTAGCAGCTGCTCCACAGAACTTCGCGTTCAACCCACGGGTGAGCCGGCGTGCGAAAGAGGGGAGCATTCGACTTCCACTTAGCGCAGGATCGCGACCAGTGTGATGCTGGTTCAACGCTGTATCTAGAGATGAGTTGATCCGCGGAGAAGCCATCAGGAAGATAGCCGTAGAGGAAGCTCAGTGTGCGGCTCTCGCCGGGTTTCAAGACCAGTTTTCGCTCCAGCAGGAATGCGCTTTCAGGTCCCTGGGCGCTCAGGTCGTTGTCCAAGGATGCCGTCATTCCAGGCGGATGCTCGATGCTGCCGCCGAAAAACCGTTTGGCGCTGGTCGCAAAGTTGTCGGCTGGCGCATCGAGTGAAACCAGGAAGGCGGCCGGCGGCGAGAGATCTTCCATTGCGGCGCCGGCAGCGAGAGGAGCGGTCGGGCCGCCGAAGAACCCGGTCGGTTTCGTACGGAGAGACTCCTGGGTCTGTTGCCATGCAAGCTGCTCTTCGGAGGTGCGTCCGAGGAAGCTCTGCGTTTCAACAAGCCCTTTACCGCCAGTTAGCTTGCCGAAGCGATGAGAAAAGCGAGCTGCGAAGTCGCGGCGGCGCTTGACGGCCGTTGGAGCCGCTGGGAGAACGCCTGACTCCATGAGCGAGCGGTAGGAAAACTGGTAGTTCTGGCAACCCCAATACTCCACCCAGCGAGGCCTGACCGTTTGAGCGGATTGGTTCGTGATGGTGACTTGAGAGATGAGCACGGGGTCATCGCCATAGGGAGCGAAAATGATCTGATCGACAACGTACGCCTGCGCCGCGACGCGCTTCTGCAGGTAGCCCATGCCGAAGACGCGATCGAAGGTTGTGGCGGCGCCGGTGTAGTACGTGCTGAGAAGGAAGCCATCTCCGTCTGCCAGGAAGCCGATTCCAGCTCCATAGCGATCTTCCTCCGGGCAGAAGTCGTTGAGAAATTTTGGACTGCCTTCATCCTGACGAACCTGCACATGGCCATAGTTGGAAGCGATGGCGACAAGGCGGTCGTTGCCTACCTGATGCATATGGTCGGTAGGCGAGCGCCAGACCTTGTCGACAGGCAACACGGCGAGCGGGTCAGTGAGTTGATTGCAGGTATATCGGTAGGCGGGGAGCCCGTGCTCATCGTTTTGCCAACGCCCGAAGTGTCCCGAGCCGTAGGCCTCAGTCGCGGTCTGCTGCGGATACTGACTGATAGGCGGAGTGTGCGGTGCTGCCTGCGTCGCGAGAGTGCGCGGAGTGAGCGTGTTGGCCAGGCCCAGGCCGGCTAACTCAAGGAAGGTTCGTCGTTTCATCCGGGAGGTCCTTTCTCTGCGGCGTGCGGGGTTTACGCGGCCTGATGCGCTACCGGGTTACAGGCAGCGTGTCGCTGAGTGAGGGAGGTGCGTCTTCAGGAGCCGCACCCCAGTGCCGATTGGGATCAGCGCCAAGGTCAAAGTGCAACGTGCCCCCGTCCGAGATGTTGTGAAAGGCGATCCAGTTCCTGGAGAGTTCGCGACCATCCAGCGTCACCTTCTGAATGTACGGCGTGGTGTCAGGATGGTTATTGGTTGTGATGGTAAAGGCCCTTCCCGGGTACGGCGACTGCAGGTGCACGACGGCCTTAGCAAAGACCGGGCTGACCAGTTCGTAGGCGAGGCTTGACGGGTCCACACTGTAGATGCCCAGCATACTGAGCACGGCCCATGACGACATGGCTCCGCAATCGTCGTTGCCGGGGACGCCGTCAGGAGCGTCCGTGTAATTTTCCTTAAGGACTCGCCGGACCACCTGCTGCGACTTCCACGGCTGGCCGGAAAAGTTGAAGACGAACGGCGCCTGGATGTCGGTTTCGTTGTAGGGGTTGTAATACTGCCCATACCATCCGGGCGAGGGATAATTGAAGAATTCCGTCATTGCCGCGTTGAATCGTTCCTGTCCGAAGGCCTTAACCAGCCAGCCGAGGTCGGCAGGAGCGAACGACCGGTAGTGCCAGCCGGTGCCTTCGACGAATCCATGACTATCCTGCGCGGGATTGAATCCTTGCACCCAGGTACCATCGGCGTTGCGTGGACGAAAGAACTTGTCTTCGGGACCGAAGAGGTTGCGATAATCGAGCGCGCGGTCGTACAGGCGCTGAGCGTCCGTGGTTTTTCCGAGCGCGGTCGCGAGACGGGATAGGGACGCATAGGCGAGCGAGTATTCCTGGGTCATCGCAACCGAGCCGTAGGTCACCTTGTCGGCAGGCAGATAGTGAAGCTTGTTGATCCAGTCGATACCTTCTTCTCCGACGTAGGAACGGCCGGGTGGAGGAGCCTCGGTGGCATCCTTCAACATCGCTTCCCAGGCGGTATGGATGTCGAAGCCGTGAAGTCCGTCCAGGTACGCTGTTGCGAGCGCGATGGAGAGCGGACTGCCATCCATATCTTCTGTGTAGAGATTGATCTGCGGCCAGCGATCGATCCAACCCCCTTGCTGGTACATCAAGACGACAGACTGCGCCATGTCCTGCAGGCGTTGCGGTTCGACTATGGCAAGCAGAGGAATCTCACTCCGGTAAATGTCCCAACCGGAAAAATTGGCGTAGACATGGTGGCCGGGTGGGGCGGTATGGATCTTTCCGTCGAAGCCGAGGTAGCGTCCATCGGCGTCGTCGAAGAGTGAGGGCATCAGCAGGCTGTGATAGAGCGCGGTATAGAAGACGGTGCGATTTTTTGCGGAGCCGCCTGAGACTTCAATGCTGCTTAGCTCCTTGTTCCATGCACTCGTAGCGGCCTCGTGGATGCTGATGAAGTCGCTGCCGGCAGCTTCTGACTGCAGATTCTTTTCCGCGCCTGCGACATCGACATATGAGATGCCAATCCTGGCCGTGACCGCCTGCCCATGATCTTCCGGCGCCCAGGTTGCGTAGGCGCCGGTTGATTGCTCGTAGCTGGTCTGTTCGGCTGAGCGGGTGCCGGGGGAGACGGTGCCACCGCGGTCCTGGTCGTCCACCCACTTGCCGAACCAGGTGCCGAAGGAAAGGAATGGCCTGTCGAACTCCATCACGAAGTACACCTTGTAGGTCGGTGTCCTGTTGCAGAAGAGGTGGTTCTCGACAAAGCCCTCAATGCGGCGGTCGCCGACGACACGGATGGACGCTGCAGCCGTGTGGTTCAGCGTATGGCTGATGGGAACCAGGATGTTGGCGGCCTGGTGGGCAGGAAAGGTGAATCGCGCGATGCCGGTCCGTTCCGTAGCAGTCACCTCGGCATGGATGCCCCATTGCAGAAGCTGGACCTGATAGTAGCCGGGGGACGCGCCTTCTAAGCTGTGCGAGTAAGGTGTTTGATAGTCCGAGACCTGCGTGACGATAGGGCCGGCGGTCGCGGTAAAGAAGACGTCGCCCTGGTTCGCGCAGCCAACCCCGCTCATGTGGGTCATGCTGAAGCCCTTGATCCAACTTTGAACGGTGTGATAGCCGAAGCCATGATCTTCGGTATCCGGGCTGAGCTGAACCATGCCGAACGGTCTGACGGCTCCGGGGTAGAGGTTGGCGCCATTGTCCGGATCACCGCCAGTGCCGATCAGCGGATGGACGCTGGCCACAGGTAGCGCGGTCAAAGGCGGGTTTTGCGCACGCGACGTGTCCATCCACGGGGTCAGCAGGAAGACAAGGAGTGCCCCGGCCGAGCGCGACCAAATTTTCTTTGTTTTTCGCATTCGGACCTTTCCGCTGCGTAGAAAGCTAATGTTCCTCGATTCGGTTCCAACATTGAAAGAGACGGCTTTGGCACGAAAAGGCAGTGACGTTGAACGTGCCGTCACAGCCCAACCCCTGCAAGCGCAACCGGTCTCCCTTCGCGCGCCGACTGGATAGCAGCAAACGCAACACGCGTCGCCAGCACCGCAGCGTCGATGCCGCAAACTTCGGGGCCAATGCCCAATATCTGATCGACGAACCGTTCCAGCGCATGGGCATGTCCCTTGTCCGGCTCAGCCGTGAACTGCAGCCCAGGATCGCTCTGTGCGGCTGCCTCTTCGCATGCGGCACGCTTCTTGGCAAGCCAACCCGGAACGCCTCCCTCTACACCGATCTGCGGATGACGGTCGTGCACCATGGGGTAGGCTGTTCTCGCTGCCGCGCCTCCGATGCCAGCCGTGCGCACCTCCAGCATGTGGTCGACGGCGAGATAGGCCCCATTCCCCATGAACTCATACAGCTCTTTGCAATAGCCCATAGTGCCGTTGTTGCCGAGTACGATCGTTGCCAGCGCGCCACTCTGATAGCGGACGATGACTGCCAGGTTGAGCATTCCCGTTGCGACGGCGGTTACCTCCACGGGCTGTTCCGCAAGGAACCAATTGCAGACATCCGTGAAGTGTGTCATCTCGAAGAGCATGGGTCCGTGAGGTGCCTGCGACTTGTCGAAGACCCAACCCTTCCAGCTGTACCAGTCATCGTTGATGCGCACGGCAACCGAAGGAACCCCGTCGTCGGGAAGAGCGGGAAGATGGCCGCCTTCGCGCCGCCAGCGCCAGGGGCAGGGTTGGGGATGAGTCATGTGCCCGCGGAAAATTCGTTGTGCATCGAGCATTGCTGGGCTGGAGCGGCGATTGTGGCCAACGCAAAACGGTATGCCCGCGCTGATCACTACAAGTTGAATCTGGCGCATCTCCTCGAGGGTGGTCGCCAGTGGCTTCTCGACGTAGATAGCCTTGCCGGCCTTAGCGGCGAGAGCGATCACAGGCAGCCGAAGCTTCTCCGTAGCCGCGAGGCAGATCAAGTCAACCTCAGGATCGTTGATGGCCCCTTCGAAGTCTTTGCGGATATCGAGCGCGCCAAACACGTCCCGGCACTCGGCAAGGACGGCGTCATCGAGATCGACGCAGGTATGTAAAACCATTCTTGCAGATTGAACAATATTAGGGATGTGTTGCGCGCGAGCAACTGAGCCGCACCCGATGACGGCAACGTGCAGAGGTCGGTTTGCGGCGAGCCGTTCCACGATGAGGGTGCGTACTCCTTCAGGGAATATTTTTGGCAGAGGAGCGTGCAGTGGTTTCAGGGTCGAGCTGAGCGAAGTAGTCTCGGCGCGAGATAAGGCCAAACTCTCGCATAATTTCACCGATGGAAAGGTCGACCGAGCGCGACTCCACAAAGAAAAGGCAATTGGACTGATCGAAACGAACACGGACTTTCGGGCCGTAATGCCGCTGCAGAGCAGCGATTTTTTTTCCGTTGAAGTCAGCGAAGAGGCTTACCGCATCGAAGTTGACGTTTGCCTGCTGCAACGGCGCGCCCAGGCCGGCGCGCAACGTCTCCGAGCGAAAGCCGCCCGCCGCGAGCTCCTTGCCGTCACGATCGAGGATGCGACTCCAGGGCGAATAGGCAAGCACGAACGGAACACCATACAGAACTGCGCAGGAATCCAGGATCGCTCCGGCAGGTGTCATGCTCGGGATGACAAAGAGATCCGCTCCAGCCTCCATTTGCGGATCGAAGACGCTGTTAGGGAAGTAGACATCAATGCAGATCCCTCCGCCCAACGTGAGGCCCTCCCAACGAAGCGGCGTGTTGCGCGCCGGTTGGACGCCAGCCAGGCGCTCGCCCGTGGCGGGAACCTGCTTCTGATAGAAACCGAGCTCCGATCCGTCGCGTGAAAGCAAATAAAAGCGGTTGGCAAGACTGGTCCCATCCCGGATTAGAAGTGGAAGCACAAGCGATATATGGTGCTTGACTGCGGCTTCGCGGAGCATGGCCGTCTCACTTCGCCAGTCCTCGAGAGCCAGGTCTTCAAGAGGAGCCTCGTGTGCAGAGCGGTGCAGCAGGTTGACCGTCTCAGGCAGCACGGCCAGGTCCGCCCCCTGTACGGAGGCGGCCTCAACCCAGTGGGCGGCCTCGCGAAGCACCGCCTGCAAATCGGCGAAACCCTGGTCCCTGAGCGCGATGGTCGCAATCGACTTTTCGTTCATGGCACCTGCTCGGCCTGCGGGTTTGCAATCGCGTTCGCCATGCTATTGGAAATTATTGACGACCGGATCTGCGAGAAGACCCCCAATCGTTAGGACAGCCAACGATCAAGATGCTCGGCGACGAATTGGTCGTCATTCAACAAAGGATACGCTGCATAGACTCGATCGATCTCCTCCAACTGCCCCACCGAGAGCGACTCGTTGGGATCAAGACAAGCGCGGTTGCTGAGGAGCCCCTGTCTGCGCAAAACTTCATGAATGCCCGGGATGCAGCCGCGGAACTCATGGCGGGCGTCAAAGATGGCGGCGTTGGCGTCGGTAATCTCGGCGCCTCGTGCCAGCACAGTGTCGAGCCGCGCGCGGTTGCGCTTCACTTCCTGAACAGTCTGCAGCAGTTCGACGGCTCGGCTTGTCCACACCGCCCATTGCCCCAGCAATCCTCCGACAAAGTGAGCAGTGCAAGCGCCAAAGCGAAACTCGGTAAGAAGGTCAGCCACAATGTTGTCATCGTTCCCGGTGTAGAGCGCAATCTCGTCGCCGCGACCGCTGTGTGCGACCGTGCGCAGAACCTCCATCGTTTGATACCGGTCGAAGGAGGCCACCTTGATGGCGACGACGGATTCAATCTCTACAAAAGTTTCCCAGAAGGCAGCATTCAGCGGACGCCCGCCAACCGCCGGCTGTAAGTAGAAACCGATGATCGGCACATTGTTGCCGACCGCCCGGCAATGCTCAATCAGTTCTGCATTGGAAGCATCAGCGAGAGCAGCTAAGCTCAGCAGGCCGCCATCGTAACCAAGTTTGCGGATCGTGGCAGCTTCGGCGCATGCTTGGCGGGTGTCGCCACAGATCCCGCCAATTTTTGCCAGCCGCTTGCCGGTGCGGTGTTCAAAGGCGCGCACCTCCTCCATTGCAAGTTCGAGCACCGGCTCGAAGAGTCCGACACTGCTGTCTCGAATCCCAAACTGCGTCGTGTGAACCCCAACGGCTACGCCACCGCTGCCTGCGTCGCAGTAATAGCGAGTCAGCGCTCTCTGGCGTCGCTCATCGAGACGCAGATCCCCTGTCAGCGCCAGGGGGTGTGCGGGGATCACAAGACCCCGCTGCAGGAGAGAGCGGAATTCCTGGGTTCTATCCGACATCAGAACTTTCCATCCGTAACTTGAAACTTGGTTGCTTTATTCAAGGTCGCGCCTCCGCACTCTATCCATGTAGCGACCGCCTCCATGAGCTGATCGGCAGTCACCTCGGGATATCCTAGTGCGGCATGACAGGCGCTCGCGTTGTTGAGCAGCGCGACCCCCGACGACTCGCCGTTGAAGAACGCCTCACGCTCAAAGCGCTTTGCGAAGAACTCCGCCGCTCGATGAACCTGGATCGTTTCAGGTCCGGTCACGTTGAGAATGCGTGCCGGGGAAGTACAAAGCTCTAGCGAACGCATTGCGTAGGAGTTCGCATCGCCCTGCCAAAGTACGTTCACCGCGGGCACAGAGAGATTCACCGGTTTCCCAGCATAGACCTGCTGCGCGATATCGACCAGCACACCGTAGCGCAGATCGATTGCATAATTAAGCCGGAAGAGCAGACAAGGCGTCTGGTACTGCTTGGAGTAATACTCGAACACACGCTCGCGGCCAAGACACGACTGAGCGTATTCCCCTCGCGGCGACGGCGCATCGGTCTCCACGCAGCCGCCTTGCTCCGGCGTGACGAAGGGATAAACGTTTCCAGTAGAGAACGCGACAATTCGCGAATCGCGATATTGCTCGGCCAGGTGGGCAGGAACGATGGTGTTCATGGCCCAGGTAAGCTCCGGATCGCCAGCGGAGCCGAATTTTCGGCCAGCCAGAAACAGCACGTTCGGCACGCGCGGAAGTGCTTGAACTTTAGCTCTGTCGAGAAAATCGCAGCTCACGGTCCCGACGCCCGCGTCGTGAAGTTCCGCGACGGCGCTGGCTGACTGGAATCGCGAGGCAGTTAGGACACGCGCGATGCGGCCTGCTTCACGCAAGGCCAGGTGGAGACGCTTGGCCAGAGTGGGACCCATCTTTCCGCCAGCCCCCAGAACGATCGTGTCTCCCTCAAGCCGTTGCGCAAACGCGATGTCGGCGCTGTTCGGCTGCGTCAGCAATCGATCGAGTTCTTGCTCCGACCTGGGCAAAATCATCGGTTTGGAACAATCCATTTGAGTATTTGGAACCGAATTCTCTCACCTCTGCGTTGGTTGAGAAACGGTTGATAGTTTCCGAAATGCGAACACCGTGTTTGAATGACGGATAAAGACTATTAGCTGGCAGTCCGCCTGTCAACCACTCCGAAGCTTCAGCGGCGCAGCCACACTGCTGCCTGCGCCGCTTGTTGATAGGGCACGCTCCAGTACTCAAGCGTGTTCCACTCGATGGCCGTGGATTCTTCCAGATAGGGTGTATCGTCCGGCCGCCCGATGAAGCCCACGAACATGGCTTCGGGCAATTGCGGTATGCGGAACGAATATCCCACGGGTTGACGATAGCCAATACCCGTAAAGAGTGAACGGTTGCAGGTGTTGTGTCCGAGGCACCAGTGTAGCAACCGTTCAGCGGCTGGACGCCATTGCGGCCGGTCGAGCAGCGCAGCTCCCCGCGCCAGCAGGTGGGCGTGCGTCATCAGCACCGAACTGGTTCCGTGCACGATGCCCTGCGGGTTGAATGGGTGCGTGAACGTGCGGACCCCATAACCCGCTCCGGCGTTGCGAAAGATCTGACGCTCGGGATGCGGGGGATTCGGGTAGACGCCGTACGGAGTCAGGGAAAACGGATTGCTGGCGCTGTCGGCAAGCAGATAGCGCTCCACGTATTCAATTACTGCTGTGCGCCCCTGCTCCGCGAGCACATCGGAATCGAATCTCGAACGCAACTCCCAGAGCCGCAGCACTGCGAAGACCGGCTCGGCGGCGAAGGCGATCGACCGGAAGGCATCGTTGGCTGTTTCCTCTTCGAGGAAGAAGCCGGCAAGTCCGTCTCTGTGCAGCACCTGGCGGTCGAGCAGCCGCTGCGCAACCGCGAGTAGCGGGCCAGCATCATCAGTAGCCTCGGGAAGAATCAGCATCTCCAGCCGGGCACGCAACTCGGCTGCGAGGAACAAGGTGCGTCCATCGTGTCCGCGCCGCGTGCCGTAGTCGGCGGCGCGCTTTGCCATGGCGGCGCACGCGCGTGCTTCGTTGGCTGGAAGATGCAGCGCCGCCCGCGCCTGCATCTGCACGAAGCTCCATTGCACAAGCGGGTTGTAAGTGGTGCGGACCGTGCGCTCATCGCCGGAGCCTGGGATGTTGTCGGTCCATCGGTTATCGCTGGCGTCGCCAAAGCAGCCGGGATGATTCTCAAACCACCAATCGTGTTCGTAACCAAGCTGGCGTCCTGCAGGAGCGCGTCCACCTGCTACGTCTTCGTAAACTTGTCCAGAGGTTGTAATCATGCGATGAAAGAAGCGATTGCCCCAGCGCAGCTCCTCCAGCAGAGGGTCCGATTCATCGACTCCCCGCCGAAGATCTTCGCAGTGTTCGCGGATGCTCAAGAGAGCTTCGATGTGCGGCAGCGTGAACGCAAGCCATTTTCGGAAATCCCCTGCATCGTGCCAGCCGCCAGTCGCATTATGGGGCGAGCCATCCATATCCAGAATCCCGTCATCGAGATGACAGGCGGCATGCACGCCAAAGATCGCGCAGCCACATCGCTGTGCTTTCAGGAACGTAAGATAGCCAAGGATGATGCGATCGTACAAGCCCTCGCGAATGGCAAACGGCGGAGAAATCTGCCTGTCAGTCTCAATCTGGTAGCTGCCTGGCGTGGTGAAGTTGCTGAAGTCTGCCTGCCATAACCTGCCCCAGCGAGTGTCTGTGCGACGCAATTCACCCTTGTAGAACACAGCGCTGGAGGGAGAAGGCTCGAGCGGTCCCTTCATCAGGTCGTAGGGTGCTGGAAAGCGCTCGGTAAAGCCCTCAAGATGTGAAGCCTGGCGAGGCAGGCGGAGACAGTTTTGGCGAAGAAAAAAAGGCAAGGTTTCTGAGAGATCCTCGGCTCCCTCTGCAAGCAGCGTGAGGGTCTTCGGGCTGTTGGGCAGGTAGCCGAGATGACTTAAACTAAGCTGCATGCTCACCACTATGCATGATCGGGAGCCGAATTGTTGTTAGCGCCGGCGGCGATCTACAGCCATGTCCCCATTCTTCGCCCCGCTCCCGCGTGGGCCAAGCTGCAGAGACGCTTTACGCGCAGCATCTTTGACGAGGGCTGAAATCGTTATCTCATTCTCTGGAGAGAATTCATCGAGCGGGAGAGTAAGGCTCATCGCGGCAGCAGGGCTGTTTTCCTGTCCCCCCACTCCTGCGGCGAGCACCCAATAGCCTGGCAAGAGCTCCTCCACATTGCGCGCGTAGCCCATCTTCCTCACCTGCGTAATCTCCTGTTTCATCTTTACGTTCGATGTGATGGTGCTGCTGGTGAATTTCTTGGTGCTCTTCGCCATGATGCGCTCGACGTTTTCCTGCGACATGCCCGCAAGAAATATCTTTCCCGACGCAGTGGCGTTGAGCGGTCGCCGCAGACCCACATCCGCGAAGGCATGAGGCGCACCGGAGTACCCAACGGAATGAATGAACAGCACGTAATCCTGGTCAAGCACCCCGAGTTGCACCGTGCCAGGCACTTGTCGAGCAAGCTCCTGCATGGGGAAAAATGCAGCCCTGTAGATAGGCGAATGGCGAAGATACCCCGAACCAACCCATAACGCATGGCTGCTGAGCATGTATCGACGGGTCACTGGCTCCTGAACAATCAGATTTGCCTCGATGAGCGTGGTGCAGAGTCGATGCGCGGAGGCCTTTGGAGTATCAAGTTTGGCAGCAAGGTCAGTGAACGACAGTTCAAAGGGCTCTTCGGCCAGCAATTCCAAAACTTTCAAGCAACGCAGCGTCGAGCTCATGGCAGTCGATGCCTTTTTCATACAGCAACACTCTCACGATGGGCCTTGACAGCGCAATGCAAGTTCTATTAAATTAATCCGCATTACAAACACTTGTTTCGTAATGCGGAACAACAGTTGCACTTCAAGGAAGCAAGGCCCGGTTTCAATTATCGATAGGGAGGTCTAAGGAGACCATGAACACTGCGCATTTGCGTTTGGCGAAGAGGCACTCAGGCGTACTGGCGTTGATCGTTTTTATCCTGGCAGTCGGTTGTTCTGGGCTTTCTGCGCTTGCGCAGGAAGTGACCGCGACCATTAATGGCATCGTCACTGATCCTGCTGGCCGAATCGTGGCGGATGCCGAAATTAAGGCTCAGGATCTGGACCGGGGCACCGTCTGGCCAACCCATACGAATTCATCCGGTTTTTACACCCTTACGCGGCTCCCGGTCGGGCGCTACGAGGTACGCGTAGTCTCTCCCGGCTTCCGGACGGCGGTGCAAACGCCGATTGAATTGCAGCTCAATCAAGTGGCTGCAGTGAACATCACACTCCTACTGGGCGAGGCCAGCGAGACGGTGCAGGTGACCAATGACGCGCCGGTTTTGCAGACCGATACGACCGATGTCGGCACGGTCATCGACGCGCGCACCAACGTCGGCTTGCCCCTGGCCAGCCGCAACTATTTGCAGCTTACGCTTCTGACGCCGGGTGCTGTGACTGTACAACCCACAGGATTTCAGAGCGGCCAAAACGTTGGACAGGTTGCGCGTCCGGAAATCAACGGAAACCGCTTCGATGCGAACAGCTACCTGCTCGACGGCATGGACAATAATGATGCTGGAAGTAACTACGTCGCATACTCCCCGCAACCTGACGCGATTCAGGAATTCCGAGTAATCACGCAGAACGCCCCCGCTGACTTTGGTAACTATATGGGCGGAGTTATCAGTGCCTCGATCAAGGAAGGCACAAACGCCTTTCACGGCACCGCCTTCGAGTTCTTCCGCAACGATCAGCTGAACGCTAACCAGTGGATGAATAAGCTGATCCCGGGTAGCATCATTCCCCGGCAGAAGCTGCGCTGGAACGAGTTTGGGGGCACCATTGGCGGCCCCATCTTTAAAGACAAGCTCTTCTTCTTTGCTGACTACCAGGGCGAGCGCTTTGACTTCCCCCGCACATCATCCACCATCACCGTATTTACTGCGAAGGAGCGCACTGGCGACGTCTCTGAACTGGTGGCGGCGGGCAAGACGATCGTCGATCCGTTAACCGGGCTACCTTTCCCCAATAACGTCATTCCGCAAGACCGCCTCAGTAATGCAGCGCTGGCCATTATCAATTCGCAGTATTACCCAACGCCGGTCAATAGCTTGCTTCAGGCGAACGCGTATAACACGACTGCAGTGAAGACGGACGGCGACCAGGGGGATGGCCGTATCGATTACGCTAAAAGTGATAAGGACCACTTTATGGGTCGCTTCTCGTACTCCAATCTGACGAACCCGACCCTCAACTCATTTGACCTCACCTACAACCCCTACAACTTGGTTTCGACGTGGAACTTTGTCACCGGCTACACGCGGACGATATCGCCAACCCTGGTGAAC
>Ga0302324_100016668_pt1 | contig 14624 bp, 11 predicted proteins | sample Palsa_T0_1_FD_201949 | JGI IMG/M metagenome (GOLD analysis project Ga0302324, IMG submission 201949) | Peat permafrost microbial communities from Stordalen Mire near Abisko, Sweden - Palsa_T0_1 | ecosystem: Environmental > Terrestrial > Soil > Palsa > Peat permafrost | place: Sweden: Abisko...
GCGAACAGCTTCATCCTGCCAATCTCGACGACCCTGGACTGGATCTTCAGCGGCATCCTGGGCAGGTACCCAGGCCTGAAGGTGTGCATGTCGGAGTCGCAGATCGGGTGGGTCGCCCCGGCGCTCGAGCGCGCCGAGTACGTCCTGAAGGTGCAGGGGCACTGGAATCGCAGGTACCTGCGCCAGGGCACCCTGGCCGACCACCAGCGCGGCGACGGCGGCCTGATCGAGCGTGAAGAACTGCTGTTCATCGACGAGCGGATGCCGACCGAGATCTTCAAGGACCAGATCTTCGCGTGCTTCTTCGAGGACTTCGTCGGGATGAGGGCGATCAGGGAACTCGGGGCGATCGACAACGTGATGATCGAGATGGACTATCCACATACCGATTCCACCTGGCCCAACTCCCTGCCGCGCGCGCTCGAGCAGGTCGAGGGGCTGACGGACGAGGAGAAGTGGAAGGTGCTGGCCGGTAACGCCATCCGCGTCCACAACTTCGAGCCCGCCTATCCCGAGCCGGCCGCCGTCTCGTGATGGCGGGGCCGGCACGACAGTTCCGGTTCGACGGCCGGGTCGCCGTGGTGACCGGCGCCGGCCGGGGCATCGGACGCAGCTACGCCCTGCTCCTGGCCGAGCGGGGCGCGGCCGTGGTGGTGAACGACCTGGGCGCCGAGTCTGACGGGTCCGGTACCTCCAGCGGCCCGGCCGAGGAGGTCGCTGACGAGATCCGCCGGGCCGGTGGCATCGCCATCGCCGACGCCAGCAGCGTGGCCGCCGCCGAGGGCGTGCGACGTCTGGTCGCGTCCGCGATCGGGGAGTTCGGCCGCGTGGACGTCCTCGTCCACAACGCCGGGTTTAATGTCGGCGAGCTGGATGCGATCTTCGATGTGCACGTCCGCGCGGCATGGATGCTCACCGAGGCCCTCTGGCCCGGGATGGTCGAGCGCAACTACGGACGCATCGTGCTGACGACCTCGTCCGCGGGTCTGTATGGGGACGGGACTGGCCCGGGTCCCAATCCCAAGCAGGCGTACGCAACGGCGAAGGCCGCGGTCGTGGGACTGACGAAGGCCTTGGCCGTACGCGGACGCCCGGCAAACATCGTGGTCAACGCGGTCTCGCCCTCGGCCTTTACTCGGCTCGTGGGGCTGAACAGGGGAATCATCAACACCCGGCCGGGAGCACCGCTGCCGGATGCGGCCATCGAGTTCTCGCGGGCCAACTCGCCGGCTCGCCTGGCCGCGGCCGGCGCGCTGTTCATGATGCACGAGAGCTGCCCGGTGACGGGCAAGATCTTCAACGTGGGGACTGGACGGGTTGGCGAGGTGTTCGTCGGGGTCACGCGAGGTTACGTCTCGCCGGATGGTGAGCTTGCGCCCGAGGACGTGCTCGAGCATTTCGACGAAGTCCGCGATATCTCCGGGTCCAACGTCCCGATCGACATCGGGGCACACGGCAGCTGGGTGCGATCCGTGCTCGCCGACCGGGCTAACCGGGCGGCCCGTGATGCGTCAGAGCTGCACCAGGCGCTGCTGACGGCGCCGGCCGTCGCACGCTCGCAGCGGGCGCTGCGGCAGTCCCTGACGACCGGACTGGACGCCCGCACGGTGGAGGTGGTCATCCTGCGCCACGCGGCGGTCACCGGGAACGCCTACTGCTGGGAGCACCACCTGGCGCCGGCGAAGGCGGCCGGCCTGAGCGAGGCCGAGATCGCCGCCATCAAGGCCGGCAACTGCGAGGCACTGGACGAATCCGAGGTCCAGCTGGTCGGATTCGTCGACTCGTGCCTGGCGGGCAAGGACACCTCCGCGCTTCGAGACGCCCTGAGCACGGCACTCGGCGAGCCCGCCGTGGTGCAGCTCGCGATGCTCATCGGCTACTACTCGATGATCGGGATCGCCCGGACCGCTCTGGGCGTAAAGACGCGTGGCACCTAGCGCCGGAATGCAGCTTCAATTCACCGGCCGGGTTTAGGTAGCGGCCGAAGGGCCGGGCGATCGGCTCAGGCCGTCCTGGCGGAGAATTGGGGCGTGGGCTCTGTGTCGCTCACCTTTCCCGCGCCTCGTCCGGGCTTCCACCCGCGCCGTCACCGCCCCGGCGAGCCACCCCCGGGTAGCGCCAGTGCAGCCCTTCCCTAGCTCCCGGTCTGGCCGTGCCCACCGCCGCGGGCTCAGCTTCTCCCGCGACACCGGCCCCCAAATTAGCCGATAGAACTCAACGCTAACGTTGAAAAAATGATCTGAAACCGTTAAGCTGGTACTGATACCGACCTATCACCCGAACGGCATCGTCGTACCGAAGGCCGGGAGCTCGCCAATAACACTTTCGCGAGACTCCTGACCACGCTCTGTCACACTCGACATCAAGTTGAACAACCAAGTTGATAAAACTGCGGCACGCCATAGCCGCATCTTGCCGAGTGATTCTTTGCCCATCAGATACCTAGGTGTACGAGTCGTACCTGGCAACTCGTCGCTCGAGAGCTAGAAATCGCTACATCCGTTAGTAAGCGCTACACGCGTCTGCCAGGTCCCAGCGCGCGCGGCCCAGGAGCTAAGGATGAAAGGACGAAGGAAATGGTGGGGAACTTGCTGAGAGGCCGCCTCTGGTTCGGTGCGGTCGTTTCGGTCGTGGCCGTGCTCGCCGCGGCGTGTTCGAGCAGTGGCGGCACGTCGGGCAGTTCCGGTTCGGCTCAGGCAGCTTCGACTTCTAGCGCGGCGGCGCCGTCGGGATCGCCGGTCACGGTGGGCGTCATCTACACGGCGGACAACCAGGCCGGCAACGCTCCCGGCATTCAGATCGGGGCCAACGCCGCGGCCGACTATGTCAACTCCCAGCTCGGCGGGATCAACGGCCACCCGGTGAAAGTGCTCGCATGCAACGGCATGAACGCCCCCGAGAGCGACACGGCGTGCGCGACCAAGTTCGTCAACAGCGGCGTCGTCGACGTGGTGGGGCTGGACGGCCTGTGGGGCACTAACGGCCAGCCGATCGTCGCGAGGGACGGCATCGCCAACCAGACGACCCCGCTGTCGGCGGGAGAGTTCACCGGTCCGACGTCCTTCCCGTTCGACGGCGGCCCGGCGGCCGGTGCCGGCGCCGTGGCCAGCTACATCCTCAGCAAGGGCTGGAAGTCGGTCGCCTGCGTCTACCTCGACCTCGCCTCAATCGAGCCGGGTTGTGACCAGAGCTTGGCCGACCCGCTCAAGGCGGCCGGCGTCAAGTACGTCTCTGTCGCGGTCCCGCCCACCGCCACCGACTTCGCCCAGTACGCGCAGGCCGCCACGGCGGACAAGCCCCAGGCCATCCTCATGCTGCAGGCGGCCTCGCAGAACGCTCGCTTCGTGCAGGCAGCGTCGCAGCTGGGCCTCACGCCGCAATACTTTGCCGCGAATATCACAGCGAGCGACGACTACTTCAACATCGGCGCCCCGGCCAACGGCACGATCTTTTACTTCCCGACCCGGGTGTGGACCGATACCTCCAATCCGGATATCAAGACCTTCGTGGCGGCCATGCAGAAGTACGCGGCCGGGGCAGCCGTCAACGCTCAGTCTTTGCAAGGGTTCGCGGGGATCATGAACGTCCAGCGGCTCGGCGCAAAGATGAGCGGCAGCCTGACCGCGGCGGCCTTCGCAGCTGCGCTCAAGCACGTGTCGGACCTCCAGTCGTTCGCAGGTCCCGTACTGAACGCGTCAGACCACCTTCCAGGTCTGAACAACATCTACCTGACCGGCGCGTACCTTTACACCTACTCCGCTGGGAAGTTCACGCTGGACGGATCCGGCTTGACGCAGGCAGCGAAGTAGCTGATCACCTTTCGCTCGGTGGCGGGGAGGGCCGACGGTCCTCCCCATCACCACGTGTGGTGGCCGGTGCCTCCTGCTCGGGTCGCACTCGAACGGATTGCTAGCCTTCCGGGCTAAACGGGCGCTCCGAGAGACGAAGATTATGACCCAGTCGATTTGGAGCAGGCCTGCCGGGAGTCTTACCTATCGGTTAGGTCAGAAGTAATGCAAACCCTGGAAACAGACCTGACTACGTGGTCGCGATTCGCGGTAGACCGGGCTATCTGCTCATTGATCTGATGGGGCGCCGCCACAGTACCTCGGTCGAGGTCGGCAGCATCGCCTCAGCTATACACTGCCTGTCCCGCTCGGGCAACTGCTCACCGGTTGGCGGTCAGCGGGATCGACTGGACGCCGTGAAGGAGCATGTACGGGTTACGCTGCAGGGCGTCCAGGTCGAGGTCGAACCGGTTCAGGTGGGGGATCAGTTTGCCTAGGGCCGAGCGGGCCTCCTGGGCCGTCAGGTGCGCGCCCAGGCAGAAGTGGATTCCGTGGCCGAACGCGAGGTTCTTGCCGAGCGGGCGATCGACCCGGAAGCTGTCGGCGTCGTCGAACTGCCGCGGATCCCGGTTAGCCGATGCCAGATGCAAGATCACTGTCGCGCCCTTCGGAATGCGCGTGCCCGCAACCTCGACGTCATCAAGCGCCTCGCGGAAGTTGAACTGAATAGGCGATGAGATCCGGTTCGCCTCCTCAACGGCGTTCGGCAGCAGGAACGGGTCTGTTTTCAGCCGCGCGAGCTGACCGGGGTTCTCATAAAATGCGACCACGGCATTGCCGATGAGGTTGGTCGTAGTCTCGTTTCCGGCCGCCATGATCGTCACCGCCATCATGAGCGCCTCTGCGGTGCTCAGCGTGTCGTCATCCATCGACCGGACCATCGCGCTGATGATGTCGTCCTGCGGATGGACGCGGCGCTGCTCGACCAGCGGCGCGAGATACGTGCTGAACTCGCGCAGCACACTCAAGCCGAGCGCCAGGCCCTCGGTCGTGCCGCGCAGGTCACCGACGCTGGACTGAGCGATGCCGTCGGTCCAGCGCTTGATCTTCGGGCGCATCTCCGGCTCGATGCCGAGCATGTCCCCGATGACCTGCACCGGCAGCGGTATCGCCAGGCGGGCAACGACATCATAGGCGTCCGCCGTCTCGATCCCCGTCAGGCATTCGTCAACGATCACGTCGATCTTTTTGGCCAGAGCGGCAATGCGGCCGGGCGTGAAGCCGCGGTTCACGATCCGCCGGATACGGGTGTGATCGGGCGGGTCCGCAGCGATGATGGTGCGCGCGCTGGTCAGTTCCTCGACGGTGACCTCGGACGGGAAGCCGGCCATCAGCGCCCCGAGCATCTCCAGCTGCTCCGGGTCCGCGTCGGCGTCGGTGGGAAAGTTGCCCGCCTCGTCCGCCTGCGGCCGGTTCGAGAACAGTCCGGGACTGCGCTGGATGTTGCGGACATCGTTGTACCGGGAGACGACGTACATGCCGGCCGCCGTCCGGTACACCGGAGCGCGATCCCGCAACTCGGCCCAGACAGGCGGTAGTTCCCCGAAAGGCCGCGGCGCGAACGGGTCGAAGCCGATGTCGGCGGTCGCGTGTGCTGTCATGTGGAGACTCCGTCTCTGGCAGGCCAGCTTATCGAATTTCAACATCAGTGTAGACAAATGCTGCCTGCGGCGCAATGAGCAGGCCGGCTTCGGTTAGGAAGATCTTTAGCCGAACGGCCCGGGGTTACTCGAGCCGCGGCACGGTCAGCACCCGGGGCTGGGCCGTGACAGCGCCGCCGCGAGCAGTAGCTCACGGTCCGCGACCTTGACCTGCTTGGCGCCACGTCGCTGGCCGGCGGCGATCTCGAGGGCTTCGATCGCTTCCCAGCCCTGCCACGGGACGGCTCGCACGCCGCGCTGGTGCAGCACGTCGATGATCTCGTCCGGGTCGCGGACCTGCCGGCGGGGCAGGGCCGGGGCATCGGCGAGCAGGCAGCGCACGGTCTCGGCGGCATCGTGCTTGTTGGTGCCGATGATCCCGCTCGGGCCGCGCTTGATCCAGCCGGCCACGTACTCGCCAGGGACGACAGCACCATCGCTCAGGACCCGGCCCGCGGCGTTCGGCACGACGCCACGCTCGTCGTCGAACGGCAGGCCCGGAATCGGCACGCCCCGGTAGCCGACCGAACGCAGCACCATGTCAGCCGGGACGTGAACGGACGGCCCGGTGCCGTGCCCGAACCCCATCCCGGTCACGCAGGCATCGCCGTGGATCACGGTCGGGCGCAGCCCAAAGCGCAGGTGCAGCCGCCTGGGCCGGCCCTGTGGCGCCCGCTCGGACCACGCCCGCAGAACCTCCAGGTTCCGGCGGGCCACCGCGTTATCGGCCAGTTCGGCCTCGCTCGCCTCGTCTAGCGCAAGCTCAGCCGGCCGCACGATGACGTCGGCACTGGCGAGCTCGCCCAGCTCGCGAAGCTCCTTCGTGGTGAACTTGGCGTAGGCCGGGCCGCGCCGGCCGACGATCATCACGTCCCGCACCTGGCTGTGCGACAGCACCGCGAGCACATGGTCGGGGATATCGGTGGTCCTCAGCTCGCGGGCGGTCTTCAGCAGCACCCGCGCAACGTCGATGGCGACGTTGCCGACACCGATCACGATCACCGTCCCGGCGGTCAGCGTGAACTTGTCCAGGGCAGAGTCCGGGTGCCCGCTGTACCAGGAGACGAACTCAGTGGCCGAGAAGCTGCCTGGCAGGTCCTCACCGTCGATGCCCAGCCGCCGGTCCACCGCGGCCCCGTTCGCCACCACGATCGCGTCGTAGTGCCGGTGCAGGTCCGCTACGGAGAGGTCCGCGCCCAGTTCGATGTTGCCGAGAAACCGCACCCGGTCGTGTTCCATTACCCTGCGCAGCGCGACGGCTACAGACTTCATCTTCTCATGGTCCGGGGCCACCCCGTAGCGCACCAGGCCGAACGGTGTCGGCAGCCGGTCGATCACGTCCACCGCCGCATCCTCGTGCGCGGTCAGCGCCGCGGCGGCGTAGATGCCCGCGGGCCCAGAACCCACCACCGCGACGCGCAGGTCTTCCACGTGTCCCCCTACCAGATCGAGGAAAGTTAGCAGGCGCGACGCATCCGGTCACACCTCATCGTGCTCTTGCGGCGGCAAGCCAAGCACGAACGGCGGGTCGGGTACCTTCGGAGCCCTGGGAGCGCCGCCGGGAGACCCGAGGCCGGCGAACATCTCCTTCGCCATGTCCGCGAACGGCGTATCCGTCTCGCTGAGGTCGTCCTCGTAGAAGATGGCGTCCACCGGGCAGACCGGCTCGCACGCACCGCAGTCGACGCACTCGTCGGGGTGGATGTACAGCATCCGCTCACCCTCGTAGATGCAGTCGACCGGGCACTCCTCGATACAGGTCTTGTCCTTCAGATCAACACACGGCAATGTGATCACGTACGTCATCGTCACTCCCTACCTACCCGCTGACCTCAGCGCGGGCCGTCGTCAGCCGGCGCGGCCCGGTCCTGGTTGCCCTGCATCCTTGAGCCCCGCGGCGATGCGCTCGCGCGCATGCCGGAGCAGATCCAACGTCGGCGCGACGGCGTGCGACCGGTCCTCCACGTGCGCACCGTGCTCCAGGGTGAGGTGCGCCTGCAAAGCGGCGGCGATCTCGTCAGCAGCCCTCAGCGCCGCGTGCACCGCATCTAGGCCCTCAGTCCGGACACCGGTCTTCTCCGCTCCCACCTGACGGTTCGGGTTCACGTCCATTCAACTCCCCGGAGTAATCGACCGCGACAATAAGTCATTCACCATGTCTTATGCAAAAGTCGCGCTATGTAAGAACCCGCTGTGGTTACCGCCACGGCTACCCGCACCGACCGCTCGCGCAGGCAAAAAGGCCTGCATTGGGTTATTGCAGCGAGTGCTCGTACGGGCCAAGGGTGATGCGACTCGACGGCTCTGGAAAGCGGACCATGAGCACTTCACTATCGCGCGTGGCATCGAGCTGAACGCTTTCGCCTGGATCGGCCCAGATTCCGGTCAGGGCGCCGAACTGAAGGCCGTCGCAGGAGAACGAGCCAGTCGTGGTAAATATCAGGGTGGGCCGCTTGTCGCCCTCGCCTAGCTGGCTGTGGAAGGTTCCATCCTCGGCCCAGGCTACCGTTTCGATGGCCACATCGTTCTCGGTGAATATCCCTAGGCGGCGGGAGCGTACCGGACCTTCTTGCCGGGACCAGCCGAAGCCGTCCGGTGAGATGACGATGGGCTGGGTGTACCGGGGCTTCTGGGGAACGTAGGACCTCTGGAACACCTGTTCCCAGATGGCGTTGAGCGGATCCTTATTGAACGGTTTCCCGTTCGCGTCCGAGGACCGATAGATGCCGTCGGTGAACTCCCCTACCCGGGAGAGCTCCGCGACTGCGCGATCGCTATCGGCCTTGGTGATGAAATGATCACCCCATTGCGCGATCAGGATGATCGACCCATCGCACTTCTGCGGGCCGTAGTAGGCGTTGGCCGGAAAGTACCCGACCTCTCCCTGATTCAACATGCCGACGCCCAGGTCCATTCGACCGCTTACCGCGAATCTCAGCTGCTCGAAATCATGCCGGTGCCGGATCGAGGTGTAAGCCCGGTCGCCTTCGCCGAAAAGCTCGAGGCGAACGTCGTAGGAGACCTGATCGCCACCCTCCGCAGCCTGGATGATCTTCCGGTAAACGTCCCCCCCGCGCGTATTCGGCACAATCAGTTCCCAGGGTGACTTCTGCGTTTCGACTATCTTCATCGGCCCTACCTTTCTCTACCGGTGAATGGAATGCTGGGCGGCGAATAATCAGGCCGGGATCAGCGGCCGGTCGAGGTCACCGCGCAGCGACGGCTGGACCGCCGGTGCGGTGAGCACCTCGTCGAGATCCAGGCCGATCTGACTCGAGATCACACCGAGGGCGGGAAGATCGAATCCGTAGACCGAGGCAGCGTTCTCCGCGAGCATCAGCCGCGCATCAGCCTCGGGCACGCCGACGGCACCGAACGTCGCCTGCAGGTACGTGAGCGTGCCGTGACGCCAGGCACCCTCACTGTGCGGAAAGTCCATCCCGATCATCATCTTGCCCACGCCGATCTGCTCGCGCGCCGCGATCTCGGCCCGGGAGAAGATGGACGACCCGATGTAACACTGCCGCAGCCAGTACTCGCTCGGCCGCATCGGGATGACGTCACGGATGTCGCGCTTGAGGTCGCTGCGCTCGTAGGCATGATCCATCCGGAGCAGCGCGCCGCGGATCCAGTCGGAGTGCGTCTCGGTGAACACCACCTTGAGCCTGGGGAACCGCTCCAGGACACCGCCGAATATCAGGGTGGGGAGCAGACTGCGAGCGCCGGTGAAGATGTCGGCGCCGACCAGTGCCCGGCCCGCGGTAACCGTCGGCGCGCCGAGGTAGACCGGGATCCGGTTCGCGATCGCGACGTGAATATTCGCGACCAGACCGAGATCCTCCATCGCCGTCCAGATCGGGTCGTACTCGGCCTCATAGATCCGGTCGGTATCTGGCACCGCGGGAATCGCAATGCCGGCGAACCCGAGCGATTTGGCCGCTTGGACCTCTTTGACCGCTGCCTCGATGTCGTGGAAGCTGATGGCCGCCATACCCAGCCAGCGCTCGGGAGCGACTGACCGGAAGTCGGCCAGCCAGCGGTTATAGGCGCGGTAGCCGGCGGCCATCTGCTCGGTGCTGGCTTCAGCGATCCCGAGCGAGGCCGCTCGCGTCGGCGAACTCATCACGAACGGCGTCCCGAAGTCCTGGAACAATACCTCCGCCGTTATGCCTTCACGGTCGAGTTCGATGATCCGCCGTTGGGCGCTCCACGAGGCATCGAGGCGGCCTAGGTCCGCGACGTTCTCCTTCCAAGCCCTGGCGACCTCAGGGTCCAGACGATCGCCGATGTTGGTGGGGTCGGTGGAGGCGACGCCGTGCTTCTCGTATTCGACCAAGAAGTCGTCGAAGTCAGGGAGGAACGGCGCCTCCAGGTAGGGGCGGTAATCACTCATGCGAGCTTGAACGTGGCCATCGCTCGAAATCACCGTAATTCGACTCACGGACATCATCTCCACCAGTGGGCATGGTCTCTTGGGGGATACAGCGGGCTGAGTCGGCCCGAATGTGACCGTGTGGAGCGGACGGTGGCTCCCGGCTAACGGCATGCTAGCCCGGCGGCCCGCATAAGTCAACGCTGCTGTTGACATGTTGATCCGAGTGACCATGCGCCTGCTCGCGACGAAGCATCCTTTAGTTTTTCCACTACGGTGTTGAAAACTACTCCTGAGCGTCGTAGAGTGACACTCGTCTCGGGCTGCTTGAGGCGCGCGGTCGCAGGGAGGTGGCGGAAGCATGTACCTGCGCAAGGCGCTGTCGGACTCGTTGTTCAAGAGCTCTACCAGCTAACGGCATCGGGCTAGGCGCGGACCGAACGCAGAGCCGGTGCGGACCATGGAGATGGACGTGCAAGAGTTTCAGCTGTACATCGGCGGGCGGTCGGTGCCGGCGGCGTCGGGCGCAACGTATGAGTCGGTTAATCCGTACACCGGGAAACCGTGGGCGCTGGTGCCCGAGGCTGACGCGGGAGACGTCGAGGTCGCGGTCGCGGCCGCGCAAGCCGCGCTCGACGGCGAGTGGGGCGCCATGAGCGGTTTCGCTCGCGCGGCGCTCCTGCGACGGCTGGCCGACCTCATTCCGCAGCATGCCGAGCAGCTGGCCCGGTTCGAGGTGGCTGACGCCGGCAAGCTGTACCGGGAGATGATCGGCCAGCTGCAGGCCGTGAGTGCCTGGTACTACTACTACGCCGGCCTGGCGGACAAGATCGAGGGTCGCACCATCCCGGTCGCCAGCCCGGAGTACATGGTGTACACGCGCCGCGAGCCGGTGGGTGTCGTGGCAGGCATCACGGCGTGGAATTCGCCGCTGCTCATGCTCGCCTCCAAGCTCGCGCCGGCGCTCGCCGCGGGTTGCACGTTCATCGTGAAGCCGTCCGAGCACTCACCGAGCTCAACCCTCGCCTTTGCCCAGATCTTCGACCAGGCCGGGTTCCCGCCGGGAGTGTTCAACGTCGTCACCGGGTCGACGGGCGCGGTCGGCGCCGCCCTCGTTGGCCACTACGGCGTGGACAAGGTCACGTTCACCGGGTCCCCGGCCGTCGGCCGCGCTGTGGCGAGCGCGGCCGGTCATAACCTGACGGCGGTGAGCCTCGAGCTCGGCGGCAAGTCCCCGCAGGTCGTCTTCGACGACGCGGACCTGGAGGCAGTCGCCTCCGGCGTCACCGCCGGCATCTTCGCCGCCGGCGGCCAGACCTGCGTCGCGGGCTCCCGGCTGATCGTGCAGCGCAGCGTCGAGCGGGAACTGATCGAGCGCATCGTCGAGCGTGCGTCGAAGATCAGGCTCGGCGATCCCAACGATCCCGAAACCGAGATGGGCCCCATCGCCAACGCCACGCAGTACGAACGAATCCTCCGCTATCTGCAGGTCGCGCAGGACGAAGGGGCTACGGTGGCGCTCGGCGGCGGACCGGATACCTCGCTGGGCGGCTTCTTCGTCCAGCCCACAGTGCTGACCGGGCTCAAGCCGGACGCGACCGTGGTGCGCGAGGAGATCTTCGGGCCGGTACTGAGCACGCTCACGTTCACCGACGAGGCCGAAGCGGTCAAACTGGCGAACGCTACCGAGTACGGCCTGGCCGCGGGTATCTGGACGAAGGACGTCCACCGGGCCCATCGGGTCGCCGCCCGGTTGAGAGCCGGGACGGTCTGGGTCAACGCCTATCGCGCCGCTGGCCCCGGCGTTCCGTTCGGCGGGTTCAACGACAGCGGCATCGGGCGCGAGAACGGTATTGAGGGCCTCGACGAGTTCTTGCAGACGAAGTCGGTGTGGGTCGAGCTGACCGGGGGGACCCGGGACCCGTTCGTGATGAGCCTGGCGAACTCGTCGGCGACGCCCGCTGCGGAGCCCAAGCCATGAAGGCCGCGGTCATCTGGGGCGTCGGCCGGGGATTCTCCAGCGAAGAGATCGACGTGGCCAAGCCGGTCGGGCGTGAGGTGCTCGTCGATGTGAAAGCGTCCGGGCTCTGCCATACCGACCACACGATCGCGACCCGCGACATTGGCATCCCCATGCCCGCGCTGACCGGTCACGAGGTGGCCGGTACCGTCGCCGCGGTCGGACCTGAGGTGAGCCGGTTCGCCGCCGGCGACCGGGTGGTCGCTTGCCTGATCCAATCGTGCGGCGCTTGCGCGCGGTGCCTGGGCGGCCGTCCGTACCAATGTCTCGCCATCCATCGGCTGGCGCGTGAGCCCGGGCAGGAGCCGCGGCTGTCGAAGGGGGGTGAACCGCTGTTCCAGGCGTTCGGACTCGGCGGTTTCGCCGAGCGGGCGCTCATTCACGAGAATCAGCTCATCGCCCTGCCCGACTGGATGCCGTTCGCTCCAGCCTCGCTCCTGGGCTGCGGTGTGGTGACCGGAGCCGGCGCCGTGCTGAACACGGCCGACGTCGCCGCCGGGGAGACCGTGGTCGTTCTCGGCGCCGGCGGGGTCGGCCTGAACGCCGTCAGTGCCGCGCGGATCGTCGGTGCCGGGCGGATCGTCGCCGTAGATCTGCATCCGGCCAAGCTGGAGAAGGCGGCCGCCTTCGGCGCGACCGACCTCATCAACGCGGCGGAGACCGATCCGGTGGAGGCTGTCCGGGAGTTGCTGGGCGACGGGGCTGACCACGTGTTCGACTTCGTCGGGACCGACGCCGTGGTGGCGCAGGGCATGGCCATGCTCGCCGTCGGGGGCGCGCTCTATGTCATAGGCGTCGCGGGCCCGGAGTCCGCCGTGTCGGTCAACCTGGTGAGCGCGGTGATGCGGCAGACCCGGGTGATCGGCGTGAACACCGGCTCGACCAACCCGCTGCGCGATATCCCGATGTACATGGACCTGTACCGGCAGGGCCGGCTCAACCTTGACGACCTGGTCTCCCGGGAGATCGCGCTGGCCGACCTGGAAGCCGCCTACGCCACTCTCGGCGACCCGACGATCGGCCGCATTGTCATCACGTCCTTCTGACGGTAGGCGAACACGCCCACGACAAGATTTGAGGAACACGCACCGTGACCGCCGACATCACAGGTACAGCCGCCCCCGGACAGGCACGCAGCCCGAAGATCAACGAGTGGCTGGCCTCGTTGCGGCCAGCCCTGCTCATCGGGAACCAGTGGGTGCCGGCCAGGTCCGGTAACACGTTCGAAACGATCAACCCGGCGACCGGAAAGGTCCTGGCGACCGTGGCCGAGGGCGACGCCGCTGACGTTGACGAGGCTGTGCGGGTCGCGCGGTCCGCGTTCGAGGACGGACCGTGGTCGCGGATGGGCCCGGCCGACCGTGGCGCGCTCCTGCGCCGGCTGGCCACGCTCATGGACGATCACATCGATGAACTCGCCGAACTGGAGACACTCGACAACGGCCTCACGATCGCCACGTCGAGGGCGCTGATCGCGACCGCGATCGAGATCATGTTCTACTTCTCCGGCGCGGCGCAGCATGCACTGGGCGAGACCGTGCCGACGGCGCCGGATCGTTTCCACTACACGCTCCGCGAGCCGATCGGGGTGTGCGCCGCGATCACACCGTGGAACGGTCCGATCATCATGGCTTCGCTCAAGATCGGCCCGGCGCTCGCCGCCGGCAACACTCTGGTCTTCAAGCCCGCGGAGCAGACTCCGCTCACCGCGCTGCGCCTGGGCGAGCTGGCGATGCAGGCCGGCTTGCCGCCCGGGGTTCTCAACGTGATCACCGGGTATGGTGACCGGGCCGGAGCGGCCATCGTCGCGCACCCGGGCATCGGCAAGGTCGCCTTTACCGGCTCTACCGAGGTGGGCAAGCAGATCCTGGCGGCTTCGGCCGGTTCCCTCAAGCGGGTGACGCTCGAACTGGGCGGCAAGTCACCCAACGTCGTCTTCGCCGACGCCAACCTCGCCAGCGCGGTCCCGTCGTCCCTGATGGCCTTCACTATCTCCTCCGGGCAGGTATGCGTGGCTGGTACGCGGCTGTTCGTCCAGCGAGACGTCAAGGATGCGTTCCTCGATGCGCTGGTCTCTTACGCGAACGGCATGACGATGGGCGACCCGCTGGACCCGCAGACGACGCTGGGCCCGCTGGCTTCCCGGGAGCAGTTCGACCGGGTGCGGGGTTACCTGCAGGCGGGCCGCGCGGAGGGCGCCATCGCCCTGACCGGCGGCGAACCCGAGCCCGGGCCCGGGTACTTCGTCCCGCCGACGATCTTCGACGGAGTCGACAACTCGATGCGGATCGCCCGCGAGGAGATATTCGGGCCGGTGGTTTCCGTGATCGGGTTCAAGGACGCCGACGACGCCGTGCTGCAAGGCAACGACACCGACTACGGCCTGGCCGCGGCGATCTGGACGAACGACCTCTCCACAGCGCACCGGGTGGCCCGCCGCCTGAAGGCCGGAACCGTTTGGGTCAACCATTACATGGGCTTCGACCCGGCTCTCCCGTTCGGGGGGTACAAGCAGTCGGGCCTCGGCCGCGAGTGCGGGGAGCACTGGTACGAGCACTACACCGAGCAAAAGGCCATGATGATCCAGCTTTGACGACCGAGTGCCGGTCCGGTATACGTCCGGGGTGGGTCAGCGCGGGCGTGCGGAGGGGGCGAGCAGGCCCAGGGCGCGGGCGCGTTCGACGGCTTCGTGGCGGCGGTGGGTGCCGAGCTTGGCGTACAGGCTCCGGATGTGGGTCTTGACC
>Ga0302324_100016669_pt1 | contig 14624 bp, 8 predicted proteins | sample Palsa_T0_1_FD_201949 | JGI IMG/M metagenome (GOLD analysis project Ga0302324, IMG submission 201949) | Peat permafrost microbial communities from Stordalen Mire near Abisko, Sweden - Palsa_T0_1 | ecosystem: Environmental > Terrestrial > Soil > Palsa > Peat permafrost | place: Sweden: Abisko...
CAGACCTGACAGCGCTTGCCCCGGACCGAGCTCCGGTGCTCCCGGTGCCGTTCCGAGGTCTTCGACGTCGCGCACAAGCAGGCCGACGTAGGTGTCAGCTATCTCCTCGATGGGCACGGGAAGTGTCGAGCCGTCCCAGATGAAGCTCGGAATCTGCGCGAGGAAGCCCTCGGCCAGCTGCTCGATGTCATCCATCAGTGGCGATCGTAGTTGCCTGGCTCACCAGTCAGGCCGAGTTTGACGACAAGCGTTCCGTACGCGCGACGGGCACCCAGCGGTGGTGGGCTCGATTGGCTACCGAGCATTCGTGCGATTAGCTCGACGAGTCGCCAGTCGCCCGCCTGGACGGCGTGGCGCGCAAGCGCCGTGGGATCGCGGACGTCTGCCATGGTCGGGTCAGGTAATTGGTCGCGTGAGCGGCAGCAACCTGACGTCATGAGCCGCGGAACAGCTCATCAACCTCGTCCCACTCACCTCTTGGCGGCGGTTGTGCTCCGGATGATTCGGTGCCGCCCGGTTCGACGTACGCCCGCCGCGCGAACGCGACAGCCGGCGCGGCGGACGGTCCTTCGTCCGGAGGGGTGAGCCCGCGCCCGGCGTCCCTGAGTGCCTGCGCGGTCTCACCGACGATCTGCCCGAGCGCCTCGAGCACGCGGTCGGAGACGCCCCGTGCTGGCAGCAGGCCCTGTTCCATCTCGTGGTAATAGTTGGCGACCTTGTCCTGGCGGTCGCTCACGCCGAGCGCGCTTGCCAGCCGCTCGACGAGCGTGCTGCGCTTCAGTCCGGCTTGGTTGCGGAGTCTCGGCAGCACCGCAGGCCAGAGCCCGGCCTGGCCAGCGATCGCTCGCTCCAGCTCATCGACGGTACGCTCGGCGCTCGAGCCGCGGAAGGCGTCCTGATCCAACGCGTGCCGCGGCGCTCGCGCAAGGTATGCGTCGATCAGCGCGGCCAACTCGCGTGACTGCTGCGGGGACGCGCGGGACAGGTACGCCCGCGGATCTGCGACCCCGCCCGCGCGGTGCTCGGCGACGTATTCGGCCAGCAGACGGTCGACATCGGTCACGGTGCGCCTCCAGGGTCGAGTCGGGCGCGAAGCTTTGCGCGGAACCGCGAGGCGATCTGCGCGACGTTGTCGACTGTCATCCCCTCGATCCTGTCGCAAACCTCGCCGGCGGTAAGCCCACCGAACGCGTGCACCTCGATCACCTGCCTGTGTTTCTCGTTGAAGGTCTCGAGCACCTCCTCGACGATGATCCGCAGCTCGACCGCGCCGGCCTCGCTGTCGATCGAGGGTTCAGCGCCCCACACGTCGTCCTCGCCGGCATGCTCGCTAGGGAGGATCGACTCCTTCGGGCGCCTCTCGGCGCGCCGGTAGAAGTCGACTGAGGTGCGGTCGACAATCGTGTGCAGCCAGCTGCGGAACTCGCCAACGGAGGTACCGTCGAACGCCGCCGCGATCGCCTTGACCAGGGCGTCGTGAGCGACGTCGTCGACCACGTTCTTCGGCACCCGCAGCGACAGGCGGCGCTTGACGTCACGCTCGTAGCCGCAGACCAGGACCATCAGCGCGCGCCGCCCGGCCGCGAGCTCGCCGGCGTTCCGGCTGTTGCGGATGTACTCGATCAGCTCGTCGTCGCTGAGCTTCTGGAGTTCGTGGTCGGGAAGTGGCTGGAAGCTCACGGCAGCGGTACTACGGAGGATCGAGTCGGCGACGAGGAGGCGAAGCTGACGCACCGTAGCGCCAGACCCCGACGCCAGCCGAGCACTGGCCACGTTACGCGCTCGGTTGGTTTCTCGCCGGACGCGGAGACATCGCCGGCAGTCGCGTAGCTGCTGTCAGGTTGGCGCTGTCGACGGCGACTCACCCACCAGACAACCGTCAGAAGGAGACCGTCATGCCGAAGCTCGCGCCCCGCCTCGCCGTCCAGATCACCGTAGCCGAACCGAGCGTCGTCGGTTCTCTGGCGGTCTTCCCGTTGATGGCCGCCAGCGAGCCGTCGGTGCGTTACGTCTCGTTCGCCGAGGCCGTGCAGGGCGGCGCAACGGTCAAGGAACTCGAGGGCGGAGCAAGCGTGAATGACTTGGTCGTCCACAACCCGCTAGACGTGCCGGTGCTGCTCTACGAGGGCGAAGAGGTGGTCGGCGCGCAACAGAATCGAACCTTCGATGTGTCGGTACTCGTCGCCGCCAACTCGGTTCTGCGAGTGCCGGTGAGCTGCGTGGAAGCCGGCCGGTGGGACGGCGGGCGTCACACCGAGGCGTTCGCCACGGCGCCGCAGGCCGCCAACCCGCGGCTGCGGCGGATGAAGAACACGCAAGCGCGGACGAGCCTTGCTGCCGGTATGGACGCGCGCGCTGACCAGAGCGAGGTCTGGCGGGAGGTCGCCGACACCGCCGAGCGCCACGGCGTGCATTCCGCCACCGGGGCGATAGACGACGTCTTCAACCGCCGTCGCGAGCAATTGGATACCGCGCAGCGCGCGGTCGAAATGCGCTGCAGCCAGGTTGGGATGCTGGCGGCGATCGGCGGTCGGTTTGTGGTGCTCGACCACGTCAGCGAGGTGGAGGCGTTCGCGGCGCTTCACGGGCCGCTCGTCCAGGGCTACGCGCTCGATGCGCTCGAGGCACCCGACGCCGCGCCGCCCTCGTGCGATGACGCGCGTGACTTCATCGAGCTGCTGCTTGGCGCTCCCTGCACGCCCGGGCCGGCGGTCGGCCTTGGCGAGGGCGTGCGGTTCGCGTTCGGCGGACTTGCCGGCACCGGCCTGATCTGCGAGGGCGAGCTCGTGACACTGACCGCGTTCGCAGACGAGCCGGGAGACGACGGCCCGGCGCTCGCTGGCCGCGTACGGCGTCCCTCTCGCCGCCGTCCGCGGTAACGGATCTGGTTCGGGCGCGACCAAGGGTTGAATGAGACCTCATGCCGCTCCCACGCGTTCACCTCAGCCACGACTCAGCGTTTGACTGGTTGACCGCACTCGAGTTCGGGCGCATTCACGACGGCACGCCGAGGGAGGATTGGGAGGGCGTCGACGACGACTTCGGATTCCTTCACAGCGGGGTAGGCGGTCCGATCATGGGTTTCATGGTCAAGCGCTTCTCGCGCTTCGACGTCGATGACCCGAAGGTCGCGGCGATCTGGACCGCTTCACATTTCGAGGTGCCACTGCTTGGGCTGCCCCGAGCCAGCGCTGGCGAGGTGATCCTGGCCGTCCGACCCACGCTTGGTGGCCAGCGAACGATTAACCGCGGCTATTTTCACGAGGCGGTCGACGTCCAGCACCGGGACCCGGCCACGGCGCTTCGACTTTGGCGCTGCTGTCTGGAAGCCGGCGATTCGATGGCGCACTTCGCGCTCGGCTACACGCTGTATGAGCTCCGGCGTTACCGCGAGGCCTACGGGCACCTGCGCTACTACGTGCAGATCGCGCCAGCGGCCGCCTGGAACTGGTGCTGGCTGGGCAAAGCCGCACATGCGATTGGCGAGATCGCCGAGGCGCGCTCCGCCTACGAGCGGGCGATTGCGATCGGCGGAGCTGAGACCGACGCCCCGACCCTGCTGCTAGGGCTCGCGCCCTCCGCCGACAAGGCACCGCCCAGCATCGACCCCTACCGTAGAGGCGTGGATGGCCCTATGGTCGAGGCAAGCTGCGCTCAGCCGGTGCTGGGCGAGCGGTTTGATCGCGCTCTCGCGTTCGCCGCACGCACGCACCGAACCCAAGTGCGTAAGGGCAGCGGCATTCCTTACGTCGGCCACCTGCTGGGCGTCTGCTCGCTCGTGATCGAGGACGGCGGCGGCGAGGACGAGGCGATCGCCGCGTTGCTTCACGACGCCGTCGAAGACCAGGGCGGCGAGGACATGCTTAGCCAGATCCGCGAGGCGTTCGGGGACGAGGTGGCAGCGATCGTCCAGGCGTGCAGCGACACGATGGAGGAGCCGAAGCCCCCGTGGCGACAGCGCAAGGAGACCTACCTTGCACACCTCGCCGAACAGCCCGGCTCCGTGCTGCTTGTCTCGCTGGCCGACAAGCTGTTCAACGCGCGCGCGATCCTGCGCGACTACGTCGAGGTGGGCGACCAACTGTGGACGCGGTTCCGAGCCGGTCGCGACGATCAGCTGTGGTACTACCGCGAGCTCGCCGACGCGTTCGAGCGGCTTACGCCCGGGAGGATGGCAAGCGAGCTTGCGGATGTTGTCGACGAGCTCGAACGGTCAGCCGTCTCGCCGTAAAGGTGCGCTTCCTCGGGAATCGACCCCGGTGGTCGGTAGTAGACCCTCATGTGTTGTAACGGGCCAAGCAGCGAGGGATGTATCCGACACGCTGACTGAGTCGTTGTGCGACCGAGAGGCCTGACAGTTGCCTCCGCGGTCAGGTTCTCGTCCCAACGAACGACTCTGCCTGTTGTAGATGGTGTCCGCGCGAAGAAAGGGATGATGCCGTGACGCAAGAACGCATCGGTGACCGCAAAATGCCCGGGCTACCTGTCGTATTGCCCGGTCAAGCTGCGATAAAGGGAGTATGGTCGCCGCAGGGCCGTTATCGGCCGCTGATGCTCGAACCTCTCGCGCAGGCTTCGGCAGGCAAGACTTGTCGTTGGCTGGCCTCACGGGCCGTTTCGTCCCAGGCGACAGAAGCGCCGCTTACCAGCAGGACTTGTCCTCCCTTCGCGGGGTCCTGCAGCAAGGTCACTGATGACGATTCTGCAAGAGCCGCCATGGCGCAGCGATAGTCCGGCTGGAATGGGCTGGCAGACGGGAATGAGGGTCATCACCGGTCGGCCTGCCGCATTGCGGATGACGCTCGCGGACCGCGTCGCGGAGCTCCGCCGTGAGGATCCGCTCGCTCCGATCACGGTCCTGGTCAGCACCTCGCTGCAGCGCCCGCACCTCGCACGGTGGCTCGCCGGGAGGCTCGGCGCTCACGCGAACGTACGGATCCTCATGCCGGGTGATCTCGCGCTGCTGCTCGGCGCGCCCGTGCTCGTGGAGCAAGGCCGGCGGGCGTTGCCGCCGCTCGCCGACCGGGTGCTGCTCGCCGACGTGGTGCGCAAGCACCCCGGGTACTTCGCTCCGGTCGCGGACACTCAGGGGTTCGGGGAGGCGCTGTTCCGCATGGTGCGCGAGCTGCGCGGCGCGGGCTACGATCTCTCCGACCTCGGCCCGCTGCTCGACGGGGCGACCGACGCGCCGGAGAAGGCAGGGGCGCTCGCGGAGATCCTTTTCGAGTTCGAGCGTCGCCGTGCTGGCTTTTATGGTCCCGACGACGCGCTACTTGCCGCCCAGCCCGAGCGGCTCGGCGGGCTCGCGCTGCTCGTGTGGGGGATGCTGGATCTCCCGCCGGCGCTCGAGCGCCTGCTGCGCGGGATCGCCGAGCGGATGCCGGTCGACGTCTACCTGCCCGATGTTGCCGCGGGGGCCGAGGCGCCGCTCGCTGAGCTCCGGCGCCGGCTGATCGCCAACGGGTGTGAGGAGCGGCTCGTCGCCGGTACGCCCGAAGGGGACTCGGCGCTTGAGCGGGGGCGACGGACCATGTTCACGCCGCCGGTGAAGCCGGCTCTCGCGGTGGATGGGACTCTGCGGCTGCTCTCAGCGCCGGATCCGTCCCGGGAGGTGCGCGCCGCGGCGCGGGCGTGCCTTGAGTGGGCGCGCGAGGGGGTGCCTTTCTGGGACATGGCGGTCGCCTACCGGCACGGGGAGGCGTATCTGCCGCTGGCCGAGGCGGTGTTCGTCGAGGCCGGGCTCCCCGTGTACCTACACGAGGGCTCCCCGCTCGCGGAGCGGCCGCTCGGGCGCCAGACGCTCGGGCTGCTGGCCCTCTTCGACGCCGAGCTTTCGCGCCAGGCGGTCATGGACTTCCTCACCGACGCCAAGCTGCCGGCCGAGCTGCACGAGGACTACGGCGGCATTTCGACCTCGCGATGGGACTCGCTCTCGCGCGAGGCGGGGATCGTCAAGGGCGCCGAGCAGTGGCAGCGACGACTCGAGGCGGTGCGGGCCGCGTCCGATCGCGAGGACTCCTTCGCGCCCGAATGGGTGCAGCAGCGCTCCGAGGACGCCGGGCGCCTGGCGCGGTTCATCGCCGAGCTCGACCAACGGCTGCGCGAGCGGCCCGCGCGGGCGACGTGGGCCGCCCACTTGGATTACTTGCAGGGCCTGCTGGCGCGCTACGTCGAGGGAGCCGAGGAGGTCGTGGTGGCCCTGCGCGGTCTCGAGCGGTTCACCGCGCTCGAAGCCGAAGTCGACTTCGACTGGTTCCTCGACGTCGTCGAGCGCGCGATCGGGACCTTGCGCTCCGAGGATGTGATCGACAGCCGGCCCGGCGCGTTCGCCGCCCGCGGCGTGAACATCGTCGCCGTGAACTCGCTCGCGGGGATCGAGTTCGCGCGCGTCTGGATCCTGGGCGCGACCGAGCGCGCGTTCCCTCCGCCGGTCCGCCAGGACCCGATCCTGCTCGACGAGGAGCGCGAGAGGATCTCGCGGCGGGCGCCGGCGCCGCTGGCTCCGCGCTCGGCGCGTGGTAGCGAGGAGGCGCTGATCTTCGCGCTGGCGTGCGAGGCGGCGCGGGAGCGGCTGGTGGTGTCCTACGCCCGCCGCGCGACCGGGGAGAACCGCCCGCGGCTGCCGTCGGTGTTCTTCCGCGAGCTTGCCTCGCAGCTCGAGGGCGAGCGGGTGTCCGCCGACGACGCGCCGCTGCTTGAGCGCGACGATGTCGAGCGGATACCGGGCGACGCGATCGGCGCGCCGATCCGGCCCGGACACGCGCACGATCCCCTCGCTGTGAGCGCCGCGGGGTCAAGCGCGGTGTCCGAGCCCGAGCGCGACCGCACCTACCTGCAGACGCGCATCACCCGGCCGCTCGCGGTCGCGACCTTCGAGCGCGCACAGCCGTCGTTCGCGCGCGCTCTCGCGGCCTTCCGCGCCCGATCCGCCGAGCGCTACTCAGCCTGGGACGGCGCGCTCGGACCGGACGCGCACGCTGCGATCGCGGCGCTGATGCCCGCCGAGAAACCGCTGGCGGCCACGGCGCTCGAGGGTTATGCCACCTGCCCACAGCGGTTCATGGTCGAGCGGCTGCTGCGCGTCAAGGCGGTCAAGGAGCCCGAGCACGTGGTGCGGATCGACGCGCTCAACCGCGGCAGCGTCATCCACAGGATCTTCGAGCGCTTCTACGAAGAGTGGAAGGGCACGGGACCGGCCCCCCTCGCGGCCGAGGCCGAGCAGCGGATGCGGACGATCGCCGCCGAGGAATGTGACGCCGCCCGCGACCGCCAAGAGACCGGTTACCCGGCGATGTGGGAGGCCGACCGGGTCGAGCTGATCGAGGACTGCGTGCGCTGGCTCCAGCACGAGCGCGACGACGAGCTCGCCCGCGCGCTGCCGCTGGTCGCCGTCGAGGCGCGCTTCGGCGAGCGGATGACCGGCGAGAAGCAGGGCTCGCTGTCGCAGACCGAGCCGATCGAGATCGAATTGCCTTCAGGCACGCTCCACCTCCACGGACGGATCGACCGGGTCAACTGGGACCCCGCGCGTTCGAGCTTCCGGGTCGTCGACTACAAGTCGGGCAGGCGCTACGCGGAGAAGTCCGGCGAGCTGCAGGGCGGCCGCATGCTGCAGCTGCCGCTGTACGTGCTGGCGGCCGCGAAGCTGCTGGGGATCGACCCGTCCGCGGGCGCCGCCGCCTACGTCTACCCGACGCGTAAGGGTGAGTTCCACGTCGTCGACTGGAAGCCCGAGGATCTCGCCGCCCGGCACGCGGACGTCATCGCGCTCCTCGACGCGATCGTGACCTCCTTCCGAGGCGGGGACTTCATCATCGCGCCGTCCGACGGCGCCTGCGACTACTGCCCGTTCAACGGCATCTGCGTGGGCGCCCGCGGCGACTACACCAAGCCGAAGGCGACCGACGAGCGGCTCGCCCGGCTCGCGACGAAGATCCGGAGCGTACCGTGAGAATCGCGCTGAGCGATCAGGCCGCGCGCGAGCGGATCACCGGCGATCTCGCCTCGAACCTCGGGGTCGAGGCGGGCGCGGGCACCGGCAAGACCACTGTGCTCGTCGAGCGCGTCACCAACGTGCTCGCCACGGGCACCGCCACGGTCGACGAGCTGGTGGTCATCACCTTCACCGAGAAGGCGGCGGCCGAGCTCTCCACCCGGGTGCGCGACGCGCTCGACAGACGGGCGGCCATCACTCGGGGGGACGAGCAAGAGCGGGTGCTGGCCGCCGCCCGCGACCTTTACCGCTGCCACATCGAGACGATCCATAGCTTTGCCGGCGGGTTGTTGCGCGAGCGGCCGGTAGAGGCCGGGATCGACCCGCTGTTCGACGTGGTGGACGGCCTCGGGGGGAGCCTCTCTTTCGACGCCGCCTACGAGGCGTTCCAGGAGGAGCTGCTGTCCGCGCGAAGCCCCGAGCTCGACCGGGCCCTCAGACGCGGGCTCGGCCTCGACGAGCTCAGTGAGGCGTGCAAGCTGATCAACCAGTACCGCTACCTGCGCCCGCTGCGAATCCCCGCCCATCATGACGGGGAGCTCGCCACGCATCTCGCGGAGTTCCGCCGGATAGCCGACGAGCTCCGCGCTCTGCTCGTCGACTGCGACCCCGGCGAGGACAGGGCCGTCGACGTTGTCGAGGGGATCATCGATTGGGTCGCCGAACTAGAGGGACTCCATACGGAGGCCGAGCAGGAGTTCCAGCTGCTCTACCGACCGGGCGCCCACACACACTTGGGCGTCGGTTCGAAGGCGAACTGGGGCGAGCGCAAGGATGATCTGAAGGCGCTCCAGCAGGAGTACAAAGACGCGCACAAGGCGGCGCAGCATGGGCTGCGCACCGACGCGCTGTTGAGCCTGCTTCCCCGGATTGAGCAGTTCGTCGACGACTACGAGCAGCAGCGACGCAAGGACGGTGAGCCGGACTTCGACGACCTGCTCTTCTGGGCCAGCGAGCTACTGCGCACGAACAAGCCGGCGCGCGACTATTTCCGCCGCCGCTACAAGGTCGTCCTGATCGACGAGTTCCAGGACACCGACCCGGTCCAGGCCGAGCTCGCGCTGCTGCTCACCAGCGACCAGGAGCCCGGCGGCGACTGGCGAGAGCTTCGCCCGGCACCAGGCCGGCTCACGGTCGTCGGCGACCCGAAGCAGTCGATCTACCGCTTCCGCCGCGCCGACATCGCCGTCTATGACCAGGTGCGCAGCAAAGCGCTCCATGGCGCGCACGAGCAGATCTCCACCAACTTCCGCTCGAACCCGCAGCTGCTCGCCGCACTCAACACGGTGTTCGACAGGGTCTTTGAGCAGCAGCCGCGCGTGCAGCCCGCCAACGTCCCGCTCGTCGCCCCGCCCGACGCCGAACAGGCCAGGCGCCCGCCGATCGTGCTCGCCCTTGGTGAGCTTGACCCCAAGATTAAGGCCGACGACTTCCGTCGCGAGGAAGCGCGGACGATCGCCGCACTCTTGCACACCGCGCACGAGGAGCGATGGAAGATCCGCGACCGCCACCACGACGACCAGTGGCGGCCGTGCCGCTGGGGAGACATGGCGATCCTGATGCCGGCGCGCACCGGGATCGGGAACTACGAGGACGCCCTCGCCGGCGCCGCGATCCCCTTCCGGCACGAAGGATCCCGCGACTTCTACCAGCGCCAGGAAGTCCGTGACCTGATCTGGGTGCTGGGGGCGATCGACGACCCCACCGATCGGCTCGCGCTCGTCGGCGCGCTGCGCTCCAGCGCGTTCGCGATCGACGACGAGGGGCTCGTCCGCCACCGCGCCGAGGCCGGCTCGCTGTCCTACCGCTCAACAACCCCGGGACCGATCGCAGCGGTCAACGAGGCGCTCGCCGAGCTGTCCAACCTTCACCGCATGCGCACCCGCTTCTCGCTCGCGGAGACCGTCCGCCGCGTGGTCGAGCGCACCCGGCTCGTGGAGTTCGCGCTCACCCGGCCCGACGGCGACCAGGGGGCCGCGAACCTGCTCGCGATCGTCGACCAGGCCCGCCTTTTCGCTGCCGCGGGCGGGGGAGGGCTCAGGCCTTTCATCCGCCACCTGCGCGCTTCGATGACCAACGAGCAGATCGAGATCGAGGCGACCGTCGCCGAGGAGACCGACGACGTCGTGCGGATCATGACCGTGCACGGCGCCAAAGGGCTCGAGTACCCGATCGTCGCGCTCGCCAACCTGGCCGCGCGCAACCCCAACCACGCCCAGCCGGTCCCCCGCGAACACGAGCGCTTCGTGCATTTCCGGGTGGGCGCCGGTACCTCGGGGCGCCACGGCCACTTCAAGACCCCCGGGTACGACGACGCCTGGGAACAAGAGAAGGACTACGTCGACGCCGAACGCCGGCGCCTGCTCTACGTCGCCGCCACCCGCGCCCGCGAGCACCTGATCGTCCCGTGCGTCACCGGCATCGCCGGCGCGTCGGGCCTGCTCGCCGCGCTCGCCCAGAACCTGCCAGACGACGGCAAGCTCGTGCAGCGGGTCAATATCGCTGACCTCGACCTTCAAGCCGCAGTGGAGACCGAACCGGCACCCGTGACCGATGAGGACATCGCGAAGGGAGTCGCCGAGCGGGAAAGCTGGCTCGTCGAGGTCAAACAGCTCAAACGGACCGCCGCGGAGCCGCGCAAGATCGAGATCGCCTCAAGCCGCGAGCGGCCGCGCGGCCCGCTCGCCGCCGAGGTCGCGACATTCGACGCCGCCCTCCTCATCGGCGACGGGCCACCGCTCCCGATCGGAGACGCCGTCCACATGGTGATGGAGCGCGTCACCCTGCCCGACGCGCAGGACCTCGAGCAGATCGCCGACGACGTCTGCAAGGAGGGCGCGATCACCGACGACACCGCCGACGTGGTATCGATGTGCCGCGCCTGCCTCGACTCACCAAGCGTGAAACGCGCCGTCGAGCTGGGAATCTGGTGGCGCGAGGTGCCATTCGTGATCAACCACGCCGGCAACGCGGAGGCCGCCGAGCGCGCGCCGCTCACCAACGGGCGCGTCGATCTCGTCTTCCGCGACGGCGACGAGCTCGTGGTCGTTGACTACAAGACCGACAACGACGTCACCGAGGAGACCGCCGAGGTGTACGCCAAAAAGCACCATGCCGGGCAGGGCGAGGTGTACGCGCAAGGCCTTGCGACCGCCACCGGGCTCAAGGTTCGCGAGGTCGCGTTCGTCTACTGCAAGGCGGGGGCTGAGGTGCGACTGCGCGAGGGCGCTGTGGTGCGCTGAGCATTCCGTGGTTGGGCGTCCGACGCGTGCACCCTCGCAGCAAATGAAAGGACGTGGCGATAGGGGTAGGCGTGGCCCGTAGCGCCGATCATCGCTCGCAGAGGGATTGTGCCGGTGAAGCTCCGACAGCGCATTCAGGGCGACAATTCAGACGGCGTGTTCCGCCCCGAGACCGATTGAGTAGGTAACAAGTATGGATGCACGGGATGTGCTCATCGACGAGATTCTCGCTGAGGCCGGTGAGCTTGTCCTCAGACGATGCAAGAATCGTCGGTACCCGAATCCGGCGTACAAGTACGGGACCGCCTACGTCGTTCAAGAGCTGATCGTTCTAGAGGGATCGAGAGAGCCGTCGAACGATCACAAGTGCGCCAGAGATCACTGGACGAACATGGCTGCATGTTTCCTCGAACTTGCGAGCATGTATCGCACCGGGGATCCACGCGCTGCACTGGAAGACGATTTCGCGGCGGCACTTCGCTCAGCCCGACAAATGCTGAGCCACCACGAGACCCCTCTGCGATGGGCGCCAACGCCGACCGGGAACAAGGCCGGCGGGGGGAATACCGTCTCAATGGTCGTAACCGCCCTGGTCGCTGATCTACTGCCGAAGGACCCACTCCATCACTGTTGGGGACCCGCGTCGCGGGTTATCGAGGCCGCGGTTGCAGACCACATCACATTGGTTTGGGCGGCGCTCGTGCGGATGCGAATCGCGGCCGATCCGGCTTGGCTGGACAGCGTCGATCCCCTGGCACCACCGCGGCAACCTGTCGTCCGGGCCGATAGGAAAGTCGAAGATGACCTGGTCTACGGCGCAGACGTTTACGAAGCGTCGCTCTACTTCGCTCCACGCCACGTCTTCGAGTCGGTTCGCGCTGCAAGAGCAGCTTTCGCACGCTGCGAGACTTGGGGGGATGCTCGCTCGCTGCTTGATTCGGAGCAGTTCCGAGAGCTGCGGGACTGGTCGATCGCACGCGAGGAGCCCGACCCGCCGGACGATGCGCGGATAGCGCCGGAGGCACTCGGTGCTGTGCAGCCGAAGCTGTATTCCAGCCAGATCGAAGAGTGGCTCCCGTCGGAAGTGATCGATCAGTTCGGTAGTCGCTATTCTACGATGATGGATAGTGGAATCCTGTTTCCACCCGAGAATGAAGAGGGGATTCTTTCCGCACTACAACTGCTCGGAATTCGTTGCGAACGGGATGACTCCATCGAAGACCTGTTCGGCTAGGCGCTCGGCGCCTGCGGGCGTACCGCCTGGACCTGCGTCTCGAACTGATGCTTGTCCGCTTGAGTGACGGTTAGCGCGCCGAGAACGTCCCGCCCTTGCTTCGGTGACGAGTGCCGGGGAAGCATTCGGGCGTCGAGCTCGGTCTCAGGCGCTACCTGCTGATCACGCATCGATGCCCGGAGAGGTCTTGGATGTAACCCCGGGGCGGCCGACGAGCCAGAAGGCTGGGCGGTGAGTCGCACGACGGCCGCATCCGCTCGTCTCTCAATCAGGTCCATCCTGGGCGCTGGCTGTCGCGCTCGCTTGCTCATGGACCGGGGTCTTCGGAGATGTCGGCAAGAAAGACGCAGCGCCCGAGCGTACGGTCGTAGCGCGACCAACAGTCATCCTCGGCCGTCTCCCGCCCGAGCCGGTCGAAGCTGCCGAGGTCGCCGCTCAGCTTGTCCATCGTGTGCACAAGCAGCGCCTCACGCGTGGCCGGCAGCACCGGGCTACCATGCTCAAGGCAGCCGTGGTGGGAGAGGATGATGTGCAGCAGCGACTGGGCCAGGCTCGGCGGGAACCCCGGGATGTCCTCGATGCAACGTCGCACGTTGTAGTAGCCACTGGGGATCTCGCCGATCAACTTGCCGGCGTCGTTCAACGTCACGGCGGTGTCGTCTCCCGAATAGGCGTCGAGCTTGCCGATGTCGTGCAGGAGCGCGCCACAGACCGCGAGGTCGCGGTCGATGCCCGGGAAGATCTGTGCCGCGGCCGCCGTGGCCTGAGCAACCGCGAGGGAGTGCTCGAGCAGGCCGGCACGGTAGGCGTGATGGTTGTACTGAGCTGCGAACGCCTGTCGGAACGCGCGCCCGGTTTTCGAGCGTTCGCCGAGCAGCGCGTCCATCAGGGGGACGAGGTGCGGGTCGCTGAGACTCCCGACCAACACCGCGAGCTCGTGCTCTAACTCTCCTACCGGCGTGGCCGGCCCACCGAGCAGCCGATCCCAATCAACCTCGAGCGGGATGCCGAGGGCCTCCACGGTTAGCTGGGGGCCGTAGAGTGGGTGCTGCGAGAACTTGCCGACGACCCTGACCGGATCTCCAGGTCGCGCGGTCGCCGACGCGTTCTCGACGTCGTCCCAGACGAGGCCGGCGATGACGCCGGTCCGGTCCGCCAGCGCGAGGCGCATGAACTTCGCGCCGGTCCGCGTTTGGCGGAGTTCGCTGTCACGGACGAGCAGCACCTGGTCGACGGCGTTTCCGTCCTCGAGATCGCGGATGTCGCGGATCTTGGTTCTGTCGCCGAGGAGTCCCACGTCTGAGGAGTCGTCGTATGCGGCAAGTTCCTGACCGCCGGTCTCTTGAATTCGCGACCGTGGGACCGAGCTGGGAACGCTCGCGCGTCGCGCAGCGCTCGAATCTGGCGCCTGTCTCCATTGCGCGCAGGGGTGTCAGGTAGGCGCGCGCTCGCGCGACCCGTGGCATATGGGCTTCTTCGCCTCCGCTGTGGCGTGCACCGACCTCGACGGCGGCGTCATCGTCTACCGGGTTGCGAGCGAGGGCTGAGGCGGCGATGGCGCAGCAGCAGCCGATCCGTGTAGTCGTCGAGAAGAAGCCAAGCGGCTGCTGGGGCGTCCTCGGGCTCATGCTGCTCATCGGCCTCGCAATCGAGTACTGGTACGTCTCGCTGGGAATCGTTGCGCTCCTCGTCGTGATCGGCGCGGCGGTTCGGTCCAATCAGAAAACGGAGCGGAAGGTCGCCGAGGAAAAGGCGCGCCACCGTCCCGGACCGCGGGATCCGTGGCTCAACGAGGTGGCGATCGTGCTCGCCGATCTCGGGCTGAAAGAGGTGGCGCGCAACACCGGTGCGCAGCTTGGTGGCGTCCCGATCGATGGGGACATCGGTCTGGAGGCCGACAGGCTCAACGTGTACGTCACCCTGTTCTCGGACCAACTGCGCGCCCGGCAGGCCGAGCTCGGCCTGAAGGCCAAGCCCGAGGTCCGGGACGCTCTGTCCAACGGCGCGACCGCGGTCAAGGCCGTGGACCGAGTCGTCTTCGTCGCCAACGGAGGGGGCGGCGTCGTCGACGAGTTCCACCTGGACGAAGTCGTCCGCGTGGTCGGACGGCTCGCGGTACCGCCACCATTGGCCGCCGCTACCGCGCGGCCGGTCG
>Ga0302324_100016672_pt1 | contig 14622 bp, 14 predicted proteins | sample Palsa_T0_1_FD_201949 | JGI IMG/M metagenome (GOLD analysis project Ga0302324, IMG submission 201949) | Peat permafrost microbial communities from Stordalen Mire near Abisko, Sweden - Palsa_T0_1 | ecosystem: Environmental > Terrestrial > Soil > Palsa > Peat permafrost | place: Sweden: Abisko...
CGCTCCACGAAGCAAGGTTCGTGCGGGGGCCCGTAGCATCCGCCGCGTACAGCACCCATGGTGATGGACCGAGCGCAGCAGCATCATCCGCTCCGCAGTCACGATGCAGCGAGGTCGTGATGGGGGGCGCGCAGCCGGGGGCGGAGCGCCTTTAAAACGCTTTGTGGCCACTCGGAAGGCGCGGTGGGATCGGCTGGCGGCGCTTGCGACGCGGGCGGCGCGGCGTGGCGTGCGCGCGCTGCCGCCGGCCGAAATCGACGAGTTGGCGCTGTCGTATCGCGCCGCGACCAGCGATCTCGCCATCGCGCGGACCCGCGGCGAGGAGCCGGCCATCGTCGACTACCTCAACCGGCTGACCGCGCGCGCGCATTCGGTCGTCTACGTCGCGACGGCGCGTTCCGGCTGGGGCCGGGTGCGCGCGTTCGTCCTGCGCGATTTTCCGCGCGAGGTGCGCCGCTCGTGGGCACCGATCGGCTTCTGCATCGCGGTGACCGTCGTGTCGGCGCTGATCGCGTTCGGTTCGGTGTCGGCCGATCCGACCAACGCGCGCGCCCTCTTGCCGGGGATGACGCTTCCGCCGATCACCAAGGCGCTCCACGATTCGAACTTCGCCTTCGACCGCGCCTACTCGCCGACGGTGGCCTCGGAGATCATCACCAACAACATCAAGGTCGCGGCGATCGCGTTTGCAGGCGGCATGACCGCCGGACTGCTGACGGGCTGGATCATCCTCGAAAACGGCCTGATGGTCGGCGCGCTGAGCGCGCTCTACGCGAAGGCCGGTTTCGGCCCCGACTTCTGGGCCACGATCGCACCGCACGGCGTGATCGAATTGACGGCGATCCAGATCGCCGGCGGCGCCGGGCTGCTGCTGGCAGCGGGCTACCTGCGTCCCGGCCGCGCGCGGCGCGGCGATGCGCTGGTGGCTGCGGCCCGCCGGGCCGCGACCCTGGTCATCGGGGTTGCGCTCTTGCTGTGCGTTGCCGGCACGATCGAAGGCTTCATCTCGCCGCAGCGGCTCTCGATACCGATTCGCGGCACGATCGGCGCGGTGACGGCGGTCGCGCTGTTCGCGTACTTGCTGGGCGCCGGCTCAGAGAAGTCCGCGGGTCTTGATGTCCACGTAGGCGTCGAGAAGCGCGAGCGTGAGTTCGGCGGCGGGGACGTCGACGACGAGGACCCCGCGCTCGCGTAGCGCCGCGACCGCGTGCGCGCGCTCGTCGGCGAGCGTGGCCGCGACCGCCGCGCGATACGCGTCGCGTGCGTGCTTTGGAACGCGCCGCAGCGCCCCGGAGATCGCAGCGTCGTTCATGAGCACCACCAGCACGAGATGCCGCGGCGCCAGCAGCTGCACCGCGCCGAGCACGGCGCTCGAGGCGACCGGATCGAACAGATCCGTGAACAGCACGACCAGGCTGCGCCGGCGCAGCGTCTGGCGCAGATCGACCACGGCGCGCTCGTAGTCCGACTCCTCGTAGCGCGGTTCGACGTCGGAGAGGACGTCGGTCAATCGCGCGGCGTGCGGAAGGCCGGTGTTGGGGAGCACGCGTGCCAGCGGTGCGGCGGCAAAGGCGTAGACGCCGACGCGATCGGCGGCTAAGCGTCCCATCGCGGCGATCGCGAGCCCCGCCGCGACCGCGTAGTCAAGTTTGCGCCGTTCGCCGAGCCGCGCCGCCATCAGCCGGCCGCAGTCGAGCGCGACGACGATCTGCTGCGCGCGTTCGACCTCATAGGTCGCGACCATCGCCTTCCCGCGCCGCGCCGACGCCTTCCAGTCGATCGCGCGGAAGCTATCGTCCGGACCGTACTCGCGCAAACTGGCGAATTCTCCGCCCGTGCCGCGCCGCCGCAGCCGCCGCAGGCCGGCGTCGAGGAGCTTCGTGCGCGCCACCAGGTCGCCGCCGCGATCGAGCGCGGAGAGGTCCGGCATCACGCGCACGGCCGCCGGTGCCGGCACGCCGCGGCGCCGCTCGAGAATGCCCAGCGGCGTGCGGATGCGCAGGTAGAATGCGCGCAGTTCGGTGCGGCCGCGTTCGCGCGGCACAATCCCGATGCTCACCTGGGCGCGGCTGCGTGCGGGCACGACGGTGACCGCTTCATGCACGTCGATGGCGAGCCGGTCGACCGGCGCTTCGACGAGCGCGACCCGGCGCGCCACCGCACTGCGATTGGTGATTTCGTATGCGAACGCGGCGGGGCGCGCCAGCACGAGCCGCGGCGGCTCCACGCGCGCGGCTTCGAGCGGACCGCGCAGCGCCGCGTAATCAGCGCCGGCCAGCACCGCGAACATCAGCAGCGCGATCGCGCCCGCCAGCGGCCACGGCTCCACGTGCGCGAGCGCGTACGCGAGCGCGGCGGCCACGACCAGCGCCGCGACCCCGCGCGGCGCGATCCACGGCACGCTCAGGTCTCGGGCGCCGGCACGCTGGTCAGCACACGGGTGACGACGTCGTCGGCGCTGGTACCGTCGAGTTCGGCTTCGGGCCGCACGATGATGCGGTGCGCCAAGACCGCCGGCGCGACGTCCTTGACGTCGTCGGGCGTCGCGAAGGTGCGCCCGTCGAGCTGCGCTGCGGCCTGCGCGGCGACCACCAGCGCCAAGCCGGCCCGCGGGCTCGCGCCGAGCGCCACGTCGGCCGACGCGCGCGTCCGCGCCACGATCTCGTAGACGTACGCCTGCAGCGATTCGGCGAGATGCACCGTGCGCACGGCCTTCTGCGCTGCCAGCAGTTCTTCGCGGCTAACGACCGCGTGAACGCCGGCCGCCTCCAGGTCACGCGCGTCGAAGCCCGCGACCGCACGCGCGATCAGCGCGCGTTCGTCCGCGGCACTGGGGTAGCCGGTCCGCACCCGCACCAGGAAGCGGTCGAGCTGCGCTTCGGGCAGGGGGTAGGTGCCCTCGAACTCGATCGGGTTCTGCGTCGCGCAGACGAAAAACGGCGGCGGCAGCGGGTGCGCTTCGCCGTCGATGGTGACCTGATTTTCCTGCATCGCTTCGAGCAGTGCGGCCTGCGTTTTCGGCGGGGTGCGATTGATCTCGTCGGCCAGCAGCACGCTCGTGAAAATGGGGCCGCGGCGCAGCGAGAAGGTCGCGCTGCGCTGATCGAACACGGTCGTGCCGATCACGTCCGACGGCATCAGGTCGGGCGTGAACTGGATGCGTGCGTAGTCGAGCCCGAGCAGGCGCGCCAGCACGCGCACGGTGAGCGTCTTGGCCGTGCCGGGAACGCCTTCGATGAGGGCATGGCCGCCGGCAAGCAGCGCGACCAGCAGCGTGAACGCCGCACGGTCAGCCCCAACGATGACCTGCGCCAGCCCGGCCTGCAGGCGTTCGGCGACGGTTGGGGGCGGCGTTGCGTCCTGCACGGATGATCTCCTCACGAGCGGTTCGAGCGAGTTGGGCCACCCCGACGAGCGCGGCATCGTTCGGTACGGGGCGGTTCGCGGCTTCGGCGGCTTGCGCTTGCAGCGCGAGCGTTTCGGGGGTTCGGGGTGCGCGCTCGAGATTGCGCCGGGCCTCGGCCAGCAGCGCATCCCGGGCATGGTCGCGCGCTTGAGCGCGCGCGTAGAGCGCCGCGACCGCATCGAGAAACTCGCGCGAGGTCGGCTCGCGCGGCGGGCTTAGCCGCACCGCGGGCCCCAGGCGGAAGAACCCGAAGACGAGCCACGCCAGCCCGGCCAGGGCCAGCAGCGCGAGCCCCAGGCGTTCGGGAACGTCGAGCGCGCGATACCACGGCTTCTCGGTAACGTCGCCGCGAATCGCTTCATCGAACGAGACGGTGCCGCCGGGGTGACGCGGCTGGGCGGCCAGGTACGCGAGTCGCGCGCTGTCGCCCCGCCCGAGGTTGCGATTCTCGAACCAGCGCGCGCTGCTCACCGCGATCACGTCGCCGCGGCCGAGCGGGTAGCGCGCGACCAAGATCCCGGCGCTGTCGGCGAGCAGCGTCGTCACGTGGGCACCCTTGCGCGCTTTGAGACGGACCGAGCCGCGATCCGGCAGCACGCGGACCGCCCCCGACCAGGGACCGGTCAACGGTCCGCCGCTGCCCGATACGGTCTTTCCAAGCACGGACTCATCCTTGATGTCGGTATGCTGCGTCTCGGGGGTCGGTCCGATGTCGATCAGCCGGCCGCCATCGCGAATCCACGCGCGCAGCGCCGTGCGCTCGCCGTCGTCCCAGTAGCCGTCGCGCTCGTTTTCCGGAAACGCCGCGACCAGCGTGCCGGTGTCGTCGAGCGCATCGTGATGATGGCGAAAGCGATCGACCGGTATCCCTTCGCGCGCCAGCAGCTCGTAGAATCCGCGGTATCCGCCAAACGAGTAATCGCTGCTGTCATGGGTCGCGTCCTTGGGCGGCGGCGCGCGTTTTGCGCTCAGCAGCGAGACGACGACGAGCGCCAAGATGCAGAGCGCGGCGATCGCGAGATCGCGCCTCATGGCGCGCTCACCAGCGCCGCGTAGGCCGAACGCATGCGCGCCACCAGCGCCGCATCGACACCGCGGTCACCAAAGAGCGCCACGACCGCATCGCGCGACAGCCGGTCGAAAGCCGGATCGCGCACGGCGCGGCGCCATTCCCCCGGCGTGCGGGCCGCATCGTAGCGCACGCGGCCGCGTTCGTCGAGCGCGCGCAAGGCCGAGGCCCAGAGCAGGGCGGCGGCCTCGCGATGGCGGCCCGCCGCCGCGGCGGTTAACGCGCGCTCGAACAGCGCGCGCGCATCACCGGTCGGCTCGAGGGCCTCCGCGCCGCCGAAGGAGCGAGCACGTCGCACGCGGCTTCGGGTCTGAAAGCGCACGAAGCGCACCGCCACGACGATCAGGAACATGAGTGCGAGCCCAAGCACGATGAAGCCGATGATTGCGGTGACGCGGTCGTTGCCGGTAATATGCGCGAGCGGCCGCGTCAGCTTCCCCCACCAGGTCGAAAGCCAGTCCCAGATGATGTCCCACAGCGACTTCGCCGCCGGCCCTTGCGGCGCGGTCTGATACCGATGGTCAGCGAGAATTGCCCGCGCGATGTTCCGCGGATCGCCATGCGGCCACACCGGGTTCATGCGCGCGCGCGTTCGTCTACGATGCGACCGAGATCCGCGCCGAGCCCGCGATTCCGGTAATCGAGAGCGGCTACCGTCTGGGCCGCGGTCGCGTACACGAAAATGGGCGTCAACAGTGCGAACATGACCGCCAATTTGCACGCCAACAGAAGCGGCGGGCGGTCAGGAATCAGGGCGGCCGAGAACGTCGGTACGAAGGTCAGCACGAGGAGCGCCGCACCCAGACACAGCGCGCGCCCGGCGCCGGCGGACTTGATTCGATGCGTCACGGCGCGAATTGCGCCCATCGGCGACATCGATTCCAAGACCACGTACACACAGGCAACGTATGCGTAGAGCGTGGCGAACGAGCCGGCCACGATTGCGATGCCGATCCCGCCGATATAGGCGGCGCCGGCAACTCCGGCTTCGTGAGTCCGTAGTACCGACGACGGAATGAACGAGATGAAGATAATCGCGATCAGCGCGATGCAGTAGAAAACGACCACTCCCGCCGCGGGCCAGAACCGCATCAATCCCAAACGCAGCAGCGAACCGAGATCGTCGCCGCCGTCGATGTCTCCCGCAATCGCGACCATTCCGTTGAACAGTACGACGTTCACCGCAATCGAAGTCACATCGGCAGCGCCGATCAGCCATCCATTTGCTCCGACATCTGCGGCGGCGTTGGCAAGCGTGTCGGATGCCCCGAGCAAGAGGGCCAACGGAAGCAGCAGGCGCCAGCGCGTGACGACGATCGTGAGCGCGCGATCGAAGATCTCGCCGACCGACAGCGGCTCGTAGATGGTCATCCGGGTTGAGGTTGCGGCTCCGGAGCGTGCGTCAGCGCGACCAGATCGAGGCCTTCGCGGCGGATGCGCATGTCGGTTGCGTAGACGACGACGAACGCGGCGACCAGTCCATCGAGCAGCACCGTGCCGGTCCCGAAGACCGCGAAATACAAGGCATCGATGTGGGTGACCGCCACGAGGAGCCCCGACAAAAAGAGCAACGGCAGCAATCCGCCCTGCGTGATCGCCAAGATCACCAGGCCGGCGACGACCGTTCGCCACCAGGTCGCCCGCGATGCGGTGCGCCGGAGCGCGGCGGTGATCGCGGCCACGGCGTTGGGCGCCTCCGTCACGACGTACACGGCCGCCAGTTCGTAGGTCATGTAGACGAACGAACCGACCAGCGCAAAACCCGCGAAGAGTATCACGATTCCGACGATCAAGAAGACGATCGTGATGACCGGGTTCACGTGCAGAAACGTCAGCGCGAAGACCCCGGCGAGAATCCCGATGTAGAGCAGGATCAGCGGCATCAGGCAGATCGATCCCAAGACCGAGAACGCGATCCCCACCAGCAGCTGAGCCGGCCAGCAGTTCACGCCGACCTTGTAGGCATCGCTGACGGTGGGCATGGTGCCGTTGATGTAGGCCATGGCGACCACGTACACGATCGCGCTCCACATCAGCAGCCGCGCGAGCGCCGCCACCAGCGCCACCCCGATCGACGGCAGCAGGCCGGCGTTGAGTTTCTCGAGGTCGGCGGTCGGATCGCGCGTCGTCCCGGCGTTTCCGGCGGCCGCCAGGATCCGCCCCATGTCGTTGAAGATGTGGGCCGACTCCGGCGTGGCGATCGCCTGCAGCACGAACAGCGGCACGATCGTGATCGCCAGTACGATCACGATCGGCACGAAGCGCCGCACGAACAGCGTCACCGCGCGATCGAGAAGCTCGCCCGCGCCCAGTGGCCGTAGTTCGGTATTCTGCACGCAACGAAAGGCGTTCGCGCGCGCCGGACGCGAATCCCGGGGCATGCTGGTCGGGACAGTCGTGAAGCTGTGGCGTTATCCGGTCAAAAGTTTGAAGGCCGAACCGCTCGAGCGCTCCGAGGTCCTCAGCGACGGCTTGGCCGGCGATCGCACCGCCGCACTGTTGGTCGACTCGCCGGCCCACGCGCGCGCCGGCAAAACGTTCCGCGGTAAAGAGTCCTCACAGCTGCACCTGACCGCCGACCCCGAGACCGCTGCCTCGTACGCGGCCGACGCGAACACGCTGGTCAGCCTGACGACCGAGCCGGCGCGCTGGTTTGACGCACGACCGGTGTCCATTCTGCTCGACCTCTGGGTGCACGATGTCGAAGCCCTTGTCGGCGAGCGGCTCGATCCGCTGCGCTGGCGGCCGAACCTCTACGTCGAGGCAGCGCCGGGCTTCACGCATCGGGAGGCCGACCTGCTCGATCGCACGCTGCGCTCCGGGACGGTCGAACTGCGTGTCGTCGACACGAACAAGCGCTGCGTGACCGTCACCTATGACGTCCAGACGGGCGCCTCGGATCCGCGGGTGCTGGGCGAGGTCGCGCGCAACCGTGAGAACGTGGTCGGCATCTACTGCGAAGTCGTCACCCCAGGGTTCGTGTCGGTCGGCGACACGCTCTCGATCGTTTAGCCGTTCGTTTCCACCGGTCTCGGCCGGCCGCCAAGGAGCTCTCGCGTGGACTTTACGCACATCGACAAGTCATCGCTGGCCGGGAAGAACCCGCTCGGTGAATCGGAACAGTTCGCGCTCTACGCGGTCGGCGATCAAACCTATCTGCTCGTCCAGCGGCACGAAGGCACAGACTGGACCGCCCTGCGCGTCTCGGGCGACGGCGTCTTCCGCATCGCCGCCCTGATGACCGAAGCCACCCGTCACCTCTACCGCGACGTCGCCGCCCAGCTCTCCCCCAACTACCAGCGCACCGACACGCGCTAAAGCGAGCGGCGGCCTTCGATTGCGCGGGCGAGCGTGTTTTCATCGGCGTAATCGAGGTCGCCGCCGATGGGCAGGCCGTACGCCAGGCGCGTGACGTTGACGCCGCTGGGCGTGAGCAAACGCGAGAGGTACAGCGCGGTCGCTTCACCTTCGGCATTGGGGTTGGTCGCGATCACGACCTCGGCCGGCGATTCGGCGGTGACCCGCTCGATCAGCTCGCGCACGCGCAGCTGCGAGGGGCCGATACCGTCCATCGGCGAGATCAATCCGCCCAGCACGTGATAGCGGCCATGATACGCCGAGGTGCGCTCGATCGCGAACACGTCCTTGGCCTCGCCGACCACGCAGATGATCGAGGCGTCGCGGCGGGTATCGCCGCAGATCGAACACGGATCGTCCTCGGTGATCGCAAAGCAGCGCGAACACAGCCGCACGCGTTCTTTGAGTGCCACGATCGCCTCGGCCAGCGCTTCGGCATCGTCGCGCGGGCCGTTGAGGAGATGGAAGACCAGCCGCGCGGCCGTCTTCGGGCCGATCGTCGGCAGCTTGCTGAATTCGTTGATCAGCGCCTGAACCGGCGCCGCAATCGTCGTCGAGATACGCTCTCCTAACCCATCATCAGCAGCGGCTTGGCCCGCAGGGCCAAACGCGAAGGGTTCACGGAACGTGAACCCACTACATTCCTGGGATCTTGAGGCCGCCGGTGACCGCGCTCATGCGCTGCGCGGCGTAGGCTTCGGCTTTGCCGCGCGCATCGTTGAATGCCGCCACGATCAGGTCTTCGAGCGTCTCGACGTCGGAGGGATCGACCGCATCGGGTTTGACGACCACTTTGGTGACGTGAAAGTCGCCGCTCATCGAGACCGTCACCATACCGCCGCCGGCGGTACCCTCGACGGACGAGCCGGCGATGTCTTCCTGCGCCTTGGCCATCTCCTGCTGCATTTTCTTCAGCTGGTTCATCATCTGTTGGTTCACGGGAGATCCTCGCGGCGATCAGGTTGACGACGGAAGCGTCTTGAGTGCGTAGTCGAGCAGACCGGCTTCGCCGTCGCTCACCGGTTCGCCGCCGCGTTCGGGTGCGACGTCGGCCGGCGGCGGTGCTCCCGAGCCGCCGACGACGCGCACGCGCAGCGCGCGGCCGGTCACCTTCTCGATCGCGCTCGTCAGCGTGGCGAGGTTGCCTTTGACGACGTCGGCCAGCGGCGGTGCCGGCACCCGGATCACCAGCGTCGATCCGTCGAACTCTTCGAGCGTGGCGCGGCTCAGCGGCGCGTTGAGCGAGGGCCGCACTTCTTCCGCGCGGGTCCGGATGCTCTGCCACAACGAGCGCAGCTTTTGCAGCGAGAGTTCTTTGGGCGGGCCCTCGTCGGCAGTTGCCGCCGGCGGCGCGGGGGCCGCGACCGGCTCGGGTTCCGGCAGTGGCGCTGCGGCGGCAACCGGATCGACCGCCGGCGTCGGTTGAGGCACCTCGACCTTCGCAGTCGGGGCCTCACGCCGCACCGCCGGTACGACTGCGGGCGCCCCGCCTTCGAGCGCGGCGACGCGCGCGCCCAACGCCTCGAGCGTCGGGTCTTCAGTCTGCAGGGTGAAGCGCAGGACGGCGCTCTCGAGCTCGAGCCGGGCATTGCCCGAGCCGCGGGCGGCAGCGAGGGCGTCGCCCAGCAGCCGGAGCGCTCGCACCAGCCGCCCTTGCGGTACGGCCGCCGCGCGTTCGGTCGCGATCCGCGCATCCTCTTCGGAAAGATCGCGCGAGAGCAGTTCCGGGTTGACCCGCGCGACCAGCAAATGGCGGAACTCGGCAATCGTGCTGCGGATCAGCCCGGGCATGTCGGCGCCGCCGTCGGAGGCCTCGTCGATGATCCGCAGCGCGCCGGCGGCATCGCCGTCGAGGGCGGCATCGCGCAGCGCGCGCGCGAAGGCGTGACCGGTCGTTCCGAAGGCCGCGTCGACGACCGCGGCATCCACCGGGCCGCTCGCAAACGCGGCGACCTGTTCGAGCATCGTCAAGGCGTCGCGCAACCCGCCGTCGGCGCGATACGCGATCGCCGCCAGCGCCGCGTCGTCGATCGTGATCCCCTCGGCACCCGCGATTTCGCGCATGCGCGCGATCATGGTCGGGATCGCGATGCGCCGGAAGGCGTAGCGCTGGCAGCGCGAGAGGATCGTGGGCGGCAGCGACTCGGGGGCGGTGGTCGCCAGGATGAACACCGCCCACTCCGGCGGCTCCTCGAGCGTCTTGAGGAAGGCGTTGGCGCCCTCTTTGGTCAGCATGTGCGCTTCGTCGATGATGTAGACTTTGCTGCGCATCGAAGCCGGAGCAAACTTCACCGCGTCGCGCAGGGCGCGAATCTCATCGATGCCGCGGTTCGACGCAGCGTCGATCTCGAGGACGTCGAGCGCGGTTCCCTCGAGGATCGCGCGACAGTTCTCGCAGGTGTTGTCGGGGTGCGAGGTCGGGCCGTTGACGCACTCGATGCAGCGCGCGAGGATCTTGGCGGCCGACGTTTTCCCCGAGCCGCGGGGACCGGAGAACAGATACGCGTGCGCGAGGCGCCCGGTGTCGAGCGCCGAGGTCAGCGTCTTCACCACCGCATCCTGGCCGACCAGATCGGCAAATGTCCGTGGGCGCCAAGTCCGGTAGAGTGACACCCCGGCAGATTCGGGAAACCGGAACCCGGTCCCGTCCGATTTTCGGCCGAGTAAGCAACCGAATCGTCCGCCCGTACGTTTTAAGATTGCCGGGTCCGGGTACCCGAAGAGTGCTGGCTTAGAGGCCTGCGGCGCCCGCTTTATGCGAGGCGTCACGTGGCGTCGGCCGGGAGGTCAGGATGGAGTCCAGCGAACTGCGCGCGGCGTTGCGCGAGAAGTTCGGGTACGAGCATTTCAACCAGGGCCAGGAAGAGGTCGTCACTCGCGTATTGGCCGGCGAAGATGCGCTCGCCATCCTGGCCACCGGGGCCGGAAAATCGCTCTGCTATCAGCTGCCCGCGCTGCTGCTCGACGGAACCACGATCGTGGTGTCGCCGCTGATCGCGCTGATGAAAGATCAGCTCGACATGCTGGCCGAGCTGGGCGTCACGGCGACGGTGGCCCTCAACTCAACCCTCTCGGAAGAGCAAGAACTCCGCGCCATGGAGCGCATCGCTTCCGGCCAGATGAAGATCGTGTTCGTCACGCCCGAGAAGCTCGAACACGACGCGTTCGTCGCGATCCTGGCCAAGTTGCACGTCCCGCTGTTCGTCGTCGACGAAGCGCACTGCATCTCGCAGTGGGGCCACGACTTCCGGCCGGCCTATCTCAACCTCGGCAAAGTCATCAAACAGCTCGGGAATCCGACCGTCCTCGCGCTGACGGCCACGGCCACCCCGGCGGTGCGCGAAGACATCCTCATGCAGCTCGGCATTCCGAACGTGAAGCCGGTCGTGAAGGGCTTCGACCGGCCGAACCTGCGCTACGAGGTGCGGCGCGCCGAAAGCGAAGCCGGCAAACTCAAGACGCTCAAGGAACTCTTTCTCAAAGGGGAGCTCGACGGCACCGGGATCGTCTACACGGCGACGATCAAGAACGCGCTCGAAGTGCAGAAGTACCTGCACGACGAGCTGGGCCTGCCGGCCGCGGTCTATCATTCCAAACTGCAGAAGCACGACCGCACGGCGGTGCATGAGCTGTTCATGCAGGAGGCGATTCGCGCCGTCGTCGCCACCAACGCCTTCGGGTTGGGCATCGACAAGCCGAACATTCGCTTCGTCGTGCACTACGATCTGCCGGGCTCGGTCGAGGCCTACACCCAAGAAGCCGGGCGCGCCGGCCGCGACGGCGACCTCTCGAAGTGCGTGCTGATCTACCGCATGAGCGACACGCGCGTGCAGAACTACTTCCTCACCGGCAAGTATCCGGGCATCGAGGAAGTGCAGAAAGTTTTCGGCACGCTCGAGATCTTCGGCGATCAGGAAGGCGGCGTCAGCTTGACCGACCTGCGCAAGATCACCCAGCTGCCGCTCACCAAGCTCAAAGTGATCATCGCCCTGCTCAAGAAGAGCGGCTTCATCGAGAACGGGACGCAGGGGAAGTATCTGCTGACCGATGCGGCGCGCGAACAGCGCGAGATGGTCCTCAACCTGGCCAACTACGAGACCAAGAAGAAGTACGATCAGTCGAAGCTGGCCATGATGCTGCAGTACGCCGAGAACACCGGCTGCCGGCGCCGCTTCATCCTCAACTACTTCGGCGAGGATTACTCCGTCGAGACCTGCGGCGCGTGCGACAACTGCCTCCAGGGGCACCGCGTCCTGACCTCATCGGGCTACCGCATCGCCGATGTCGTCTACCATCCGAAGTTCGGGCAAGGCACCGTGGAGCGCGCCGAGAAAGACTTGGTCACCGTTCTGTTCCCGAACGTCGGGTACAAGACGCTTCTGGCCTCGGCGGTTTCTCGCGAAGGCACCGACGCCAAGAAGATCGCGTAAACCGTTCTCTTCGCCCTCGTTTAGGAGCCGCTTGCGACGCGTCATCGCGCCGTTCTCCATTCTCGCATTCGTTGTGGCCGTCGCGCTGGCTGCGGCCGCGCAGACCTCCCCTCCGCCGGGCACGCCGTCGCCGGCTCCCGCGGGCGCGCCCTCGACGCCCACGCCGGCCGCCAGCGAAACGCCGGCCGAGGCCGCGACCCCCACGCCGCCGCCGTACCTGTTCGCACCCACGCCGCCGCCGATCATCGTCGAGCCGCCCGAGGTCGGCGTCGAGCCCGGCAAGACGGCCAGCGCGCGCATCAATAGCGTCCTCGGCACGGTCGCGGTAACGGTCGCCGATCCGGCCGTCGCGACGGCCGTCGTCGACCAGCTGAACCGCGTCCTGTTCGTTAGCGGCGTCAAACTCGGCACCACGACGATCACGCTGACCGATTCGCGCGGCGTCACCCGCGACGTCCCGGTGCGGGTGGCCTATGCGGCCGGGAGCGCGGCCGACGAAATCGCCCTGCGCATCACCGGCAACCCCGCCTCGGCGGCGTTCGTGCGCCAGGCCGTCGCCGAAGCGGTCGAACGGGCGGCCACGCTGCGTCCCGGCGCCTCGGTGAACATCAACGTCGACGGCATCGGCGTCCGGCGCGACTTGCAGCTCGACGATCGCCTTCAGGTCGACGTGGCGATCACGATCGCCGGTGACGGCTACTTCAACGTCACCGGCAACACGCGGGTCATCGTCGAGAACGTCGCGCTGCCGCCGATCGAACCGGCACGGCTCTTGGTCAGCGACTACCCCGAACGCCTGACGGCCAACGGGGTGCTCTTTACCGCCCGGCTCGACCGCTCGCAGGCGCAGCGGTTTCTCTACTACCACTTCAATCCCGGCAGCGAGCCGCCGCGCCGGATTCTGCTCAAAGCCCACAACGCCTCGAACGCGCCGGCCGTGGTGCAGCTGATCGACGGCAGCGCCGGACCCGGCGAAAACGAGATGGAGGTCGGCCATCTCTCGACCCGCCGGTTCCTCGTGCAGCAGGCGCGCAACGAAGGGCTCGTGATGACGGTGCCGCCGGGTGCGACGATCAACCTCCTCGATCATCCGCTGCCGCCGCAGAACATCGTCAGCGCGATCCTCCAGCTGCGGCTCGTCACCGGCGATCCGCTCGACCTAGCGCTGGTCGCGCAGGACGCCGCCGCACCGCTCGATCAATCGGCCGACACGACGCAGCTGCTGGCCGGCGGCGTGCCGCACGCGCGCGGCGTCTATCCGGTGCCGACCTTCTACTTCGAGCGCACCTACGACGTCGACGGCGACGACCTCGAGATCCCCATCGGCCAGCTGCCGCTGCCGAACCTGCGCCTGGGCGAGGCGCTGGGCGGCGACTACGGCGTCGAACAGTCGATGAACGTCGTGATCGTGAACATGACGCGCGGACCGCACGCGATCGCGCTCTACGCGAACCCGCGCGGCGGCCGCGCGACCGGCACCTTCATCATCGACCGCACGCTGGTGCAGGCCCATGCGCTGCCGCCCTTCTCCAAGTTCAAGCTCTGGCAAGAGACGATCGCTTCGGGCACCTTCCGGCGCATTCGCATCGTCACCATGCCCGAAGGCGGCTCATCCTATCCGCTGCGTTTGATCTTCGCGCCCGACGACGGTTCGGTCGCGCCGGGCGGCCCGGGTTCGCCGGTCTACTGAACCGCCGCGACCCGCGCGTAGACCGCGAGCATCCGTTCGGCAACGGCGACCCAGGAAAAGTTTGCCAGCGCCGTTGCTCGCCGGGCGGCGGCATCGGCTTCGGCGCGGCTGTTTGCGAGCAAATTCCCGATCGCGGCGACCCAGCCGGCAACGTCTTCGGGATCGACCAGCGGCACGCCGGTGCCGGCCAGCTCGGGCAGCGACGCCGCGCGCGCAGCGATCGCCGGCAGCCCGGCGCACATCGCCTCCGCCAGCGCATAGCCGAAGCCTTCATAACGCGACGGCACCAGCGCCAGCGCGGCACGCGCGTAGAGCGCATCGCGTTCGTCCGGTGAGACGTAGCCGCGCAGGTCGAGCCGTGAGGCGACACCGAGCTCCTGCGCGCGCGCGCGCACGCGCTGCGCGTAGGGCGTGAACGGTCCGATCGAGACGACGCGCAGCTCCGGCAGCGCCGGCAGCGCCTCGACGATCGTCAGCAGGTTCTTGCGCGCTTCGACCGTGCCGACGACCAGCGCGAACGGCGCGGCGTCAGGCCGCCGCTCGATGCGCGCGAAGGCGTCGTCGACGCCGAGCGGTACGACCTCGACGCTGCGATCCGGTTCGACCAGCGCGCGATACTCGCCGGCGGTGAACTGCGAATCGCAGACGATCGCCGTCGCGCGACGATACG
>Ga0302324_100016673_pt1 | contig 14621 bp, 15 predicted proteins | sample Palsa_T0_1_FD_201949 | JGI IMG/M metagenome (GOLD analysis project Ga0302324, IMG submission 201949) | Peat permafrost microbial communities from Stordalen Mire near Abisko, Sweden - Palsa_T0_1 | ecosystem: Environmental > Terrestrial > Soil > Palsa > Peat permafrost | place: Sweden: Abisko...
GCGTTGGTGCGGCGTTTCCTCAAAGCCTTCTTTGGTGCGATTGTTTTTATGAAAACACACAAGGATGAGACTTCCGCGGTAGCCGAACGCGTGCTGCGCCAGAGCCCTGCCGTCGCGGGCCAGGATTACGATTTCGAGATCGGCATGTTGATTGATGATGGACGCTTCGATTCGGAGGCGGTCGCGGCGCTGAAGCAGTCTTTTATCGAGATGGGAACTCTTCCGGATAAGCCTGCCGACGACGTGCTATTCACCACGCAGTTCGTGCCGGTAACTCCGTGAAACGAAGAGCCGGGAAATGACCGACAACCCCGTCACCAATCCCAATGTGACGCGATCGCGCCTGGTATTGGAAATCGCTTCGGAAATGGCCGGAGGCGCCAGGGCCGACGCAGTGCCGGAATATATTTTGCCCAAGGTGACGTTGCGGCATTCGCGCGGCGGCGAGACGGCGACGTTTTCCGCCGTCAGCTCGGCCGATGGTATTTTCGCTGTTGCGGCGCGTGAAGCCGATCTCGCGATCATCAATCCGGCGAGCGTGCTTGCGGTAGCGTTGCGCGGCCAGGGCATCTTTAAGAAACCAATGCCGGTGCGGGCCATCGGCGTTATCCCGTCAGGGGATCAATTCGTATTCGCGGTGCGGCCCGAAACCGGCCTGTCGCGTTTCGAGGATATCGCAGCGCGCAAGCCGAAGCTGCGTATCCTGATGCGTGCCACGCCCGACCACAGCCTGCATCACATGTTCGATGATGTGGCCGGCGCTGCGGGCTTTTCACGCGACGATATTGCGCACTGGGGCGGCGAAGTGCGCAAGGCCGGCAGCGTGCCCTGGATCCATACCGACACGTTCAAATCGCTCATTCGCGGCGACGTCGATGCGATTTTCGATGAGGCAGCCTATGTCTGGGTGCCGCAGGCGCTCGATGCCGGGGTCACTATTCTGCCGCTTGCCGAGTCAACCGTGACCAAGCTCGAAGCAATGGGTTATCGGCGCGCGGTTCTGGCGCGATCGATGTACCCGAAACTGCCGGCCGACGTGCTGACGCTCGACTTCTCCGGCTGGACGGTGTTTGTCCACGCCGAGGCCAACGATGCGATGGTGACGGCGATCTGCGCCGCGCTTGAAGTGCGCAAGGCGCGTATTCCATGGGAAGAACCGGGCGATCTTCCGGTCGAGCGCATGGCGCGCGAAGCGCCAGACACGCCGCAATGCGTGCCATTGCATCCGGCCGCCGAGCAATTTTGGAAGAGCAGGGGTTATCTATGAGCGAGAAGGCATGAACGCACAGCCAGGACAAATTCTCCCAGTCGGGACGCGCACGCCGTTCGAGCGTGTTGCGCTTTTGCTCCAGGGTGGGGGCGCGCTGGGTGCTTATCAAGCCGGCGTCTATCAGGCGCTGGACGAAGCCGGTCTTTATCCGAGTTGGGTTGCTGGTATCTCCATCGGCGCGATGAATTCCGCGATTATCGCGGGTAATCCGCCCGAGCGGCGTGTCGCCCGCCTGCGCGAATTTTGGGAGTTGGTCAGCGCGTCTCCGCTTGGCCTGCCGAATTTCACCGCACTCGATCCAAAGAACCAGTTCGGACGCCAGTTCATCAACCAGGCGCAGGCCGTGAACACCCTGATGTTCGGCGCGCCGCACTTCTTCTCGCCACGGCTACCGCCGCCGTCGGTGTGGCCGCCGAGCGATCCGCTGAAGGCCAGCTATTACGACAACGCCCCGGCACGGGCGACGCTTGAGCGGCTGGTCGATTTCGACCTCATCAACAAGCGGCAAATGCGATTCAGCGTCGGCGCCGTCGATGTTTGTTCGGGCAACTTCCAGTATTTCGACTCCGATAACTGCAAGATTCGGGTCGAGCACGTCATGGCCAGCGGTTCGCTGCCGCCGGCGTTTGCCGCGACCGAGGTCGATGGCAACTTCTATTGGGATGGCGGCCTCATTTCCAACACACCGCTTCAATGGGTGCTGGACAGCCAGCCGCGGAAGGACACGCTGGCGTTCCAGGTCGACCTGTGGAGTGCGCGGGGGGATTTGCCGAAGGATATGATCGAAGTCGAGATCCGTCAGAAAGAGATCATTTATTCCAGCCGCAATCGCGCCGCCACCGATCAATACAAGCACGCCCAGAAGCTTCGTATCGCGCTGGCCAACCTGCTGCGCGATATCCCGGAGGAACTACGGAACGGCGATGACGCCAAGTTGCTTGCAGGCACCGCCAACGACAAGGTTTGCAACATCGTGCATCTGATCTATCGGGCCAAGAAATACGAAGGCATCGCCAAGGATTTTGAGTTTTCCCGGCGCACGATGGAAGAGCACTGGAGTGCCGGTTACAACAACGCGCGCGAGACGTTGAAGAATCCCGAAGTGCTCCAACTGCCCGACCGGAGCGTCGGTGTCCGTACCTTCGATATCGGCGACGATAAAGCCGACGCCGACTGAGAGGATTGCCATGAAAGAAACTGAGGTTAAGCAACGCGCGTTCGCGATGCCGCTGACCAGTCCGGCCTATCCGATCGGACCGTACCGCTTCGTCAACCGTGAGTTCCTGGTCATCACTTACCGGACCGATCCGCAGAAGCTCCGCGAGCTGGTCCCGGAGCCGCTGCAGGTCGGCGATCCGCTGGTGAAGTTCGAGTTCATCCGCATGCCGGATTCGACTGGCTTCGGCGATTACACCGAAAGCGGGCAGGTGATTCCGGTCTCGTTCGAAGGCCGAAAGGGCGGCTACACCCAGTGCATGTTTCTGGACGACCATCCACCAATCGCCGGTGGCCGTGAGCTGTGGGGCTTTCCGAAAAAACTCGCCAAGCCGACGCTGCACGCGGAAATCGACACGCTGGTCGGCACACTCGACTATGGACCGGTACGTATCGCCACCGGAACCATGGGATATAAGCACAAAGTAGCGGACCGCGATGCGGTGATGGCATCTCTGCTGGCGCCGAATTTCCTGCTCAAGATCATACCACATGTCGACGGCACGCCGCGCATCTGTGAGCTCGTCGAGTATCGCTTGACCGACGTCGAGCTTAAAGGCGCGTGGACCGGGCCGGGCTCGCTGACCTTGTTCTCGCACGCGTTGGCGCCGCTTGCCGAGTTGCCGGTTTTGGAAATCGTTTCGGCAACGCACATTGTTGCCGACCTGACGCTCGGTCTTGGAAAAGTCGTGCACGACTATCTGGCGTAAAGGCAGCCCAACGCCTGATTATCGGTCTTCGTGCACGGTGTGGATGCGCTGGTTGTAAACAGCCGGCGTAATTCCGAACAAATCCCAGCGCGTCAGATAGGCGAGCAGGAACGGGTGGCAGCCCCATTGGTAAAGCCGGGCAATGTCGCCGCTTAAAAGCGCATTGCGCTCATCGCCGGTGAGGTCGCGCGAGGCAATCGCGTCTGCGGGATCGCGCTTGAGCGCCTCGCGGAAGCCGATGTCATGCAGTGCGTCGCGGCAGAGCTTGTCGATGGCGTAAATACTCATGACTCAACTCCATCGCCAGACTGCGAAGGCGTGACCCTGATTGTGCTGCGCGAGAATGGTCACCGGCTTGTGGGTGCCGATGACACCCAACATGGCGATCCAGTTGAGCAGTTCGCCGCCGATATTGCCGGCTGCAAGCATGCGCCGGGTCGTTGCTTCGGCAACCAGATCGTCGATCCGCGCCTGCGCCAGAAGCTCCTCCACGTGGCGCGACCATCCGGGATCGGGCGTGCCGGCGGCGCGCTCCCCGGGCGGAATCTTCGGGCCGCCGATCTCCAGCGAAAAGCTGCCGCTGCCGATCACGGCGACGCGAAGCGGCTCCGGCCACTGCTCGATTGCGGCGCGGATGGCCTCGCCGAGCGCGTAGCAACGCTGCGACGTCGGAAGCGGCGGCGCGAGCGCGTTGACGAAGATCGGCAATACCGGAATTTTCATATGCGGCGTGATGAAATGCAGCGGCACCATCACCGCATGATCGACTTCGAAATCCTGCACCAGCGAAATGTCAAAGCTGCGGGCGATTACAGAGGCGCGAATATGCGCCGCCAGTGCCACGGGAACGGCGACCTTGTAGTGCGGCATCGGCGTCTGGTCGTTCGGGCCTGAGGTTGTCTCGGCGATGCCGATCGCGAAGGTCGGAAAATTGTCCAGAAAGAACGTGTTGAAGTGGTCGTCGGTGAAGATGACCAGCACGTCCGGCTTCACCGCATCGAGGTGCTTCGCCACCTCGGCATAAAACCGCGCCGTCTCGCATTGCGGGCCTTCGCGCGCGACCAGAGCGGGCGACCCCGGCGTGTGCGGCAAGCCAATCCCGGCAACGATCTCGGCCATCTCTACGATCCTCCAGCAAGCCATGCATCTTATAAGGGCCGCCCATTGCAGGCATCCACGGCAGGCGTCCATCTCCCCTTTCATCGCACGGCCAAATGGCTAGAGTGCCGCCGCAAGATCAACAGGGAAGGGAAACCCGCCATGAGCGAGGAAGTTGTTAGTTTTCAGTCGGCGGGATTGCGCTTGCACGGCGTTGTGAGCGTGCCGCCGGGGATCAAGGCCGGCGAGCGTCGCGCGGCTTTCCTGGTGCTGCACGGCTTCGGCTCGAACAGCGATAGTCCAAACTGCATTACGCCGGCAGGTGTCCTCAATCAATACGGCTATGTCACGCTGCGTTTCGACATGAGGGGCTGCGGCAAGAGCGAGGGTGAATTCGGCCGCGTGATCTGCCTGGAGCAGGTCGACGACACCGGCAATGCGCTTGAGTTTCTGGCCAAGCACCCGTCAGTCTATCCGGACCGCATCGGCGTGATCGGCTCGAGCTTCGGCGGCGCGGTTGGCGTCTATGCCGGCGGCACCAATCCGCGCGTCGCCACTGTGATCTCAAACGGCGGCTGGGGCGACGGCGAGCGTAAATTCCGCGGCCAGCATGCGACGCCGGAGAAATGGGCAAAGTTCACCAGGATGCTGGAAGATGGCCGCGAGCACCGCAAACGTACCGGCAAATCGCTGATGGTGCCGCGCTATGACATCGTGCCGATTCCGGGCCACGTGAAGGAAAATCTCGACAAGCAAAAAGTCGGCATGCTGGCGCCAAATTCAGTCGACATGTTCCCGGCGGAGACCGCGCAGAGCATGTACGATTTCCGGGCCGACGACGTGGTCGGCAACATCGCGCCGCGTCCGCTGCTGCTGATTCATTCAGCCAAGGACTCGGTGACGCCGACCGAGCAATCGATCGAGATGTTCAAGCGTGCAGGGCAGCCGACGGAATTGCACCTGTTCTCGGGCCTCGACCACTTCCTGTTTTCGGAAAATTCGGAGCGGGTGTGGGGCATGATGAAGCCGTGGCTCGATAAGTATTTCCCGGCGGCGAAATGAGCACCACGGGTATCGCAGTCGGTCACGAGGAACTCGGCCGGTATATTCGCGAAGTGCTTGTCGCGGTCGGCGCGCGCGAGAAAGACGCCAGGATCGTCGCCGACGGCCTGGTATGGGCCAACCTGCGCGGCGGCGACGGCCATGGCGTATCGCGGCTGCCGCGCTATCTCGACATCATCGCGGCCGGCGAAATCAACCGCGATGCGGTGCCGAAGCTGACGCATGATCGCGGCGCGACTTTCGTGCTCGACTGTGGTCACGGTTTCGGCCCGGTGGCGGTGATGCAGGCGGCGGCCCTCGCTGTGGAGCGCGCCAAAAAACTTGGCGTTTGCTTTTGCCTGGTGCGCGAGACCACACATACCGGCGCGATCGGTCGCTACGCGCAATGGATCGCCGAGCAGAATTGCGCTGCCGTCATCATGGGCGCAGGCCCGACGCTGATGGCCTATCACGGCACGCGGGTCGCGAGCCTGTCGACCAGCCCGATCGCGATTGCCGTGCCGAGCGGCAACGGGCCGATCGTGCTCGACATGGCGACCAGCGCCATTGCCAACGGCAAGATCTTGCAGAGCCGCAACACCGGCCAGCCGCTGCCTGAAGGCACGGTGCTGACGGCAGATGGTGAACCGACCACCGATCCGAACAAGGCGGAGACTCTGTTGCCGCTCGGCGGTCCGAAAGGTTCGGGCCTCGGCCTGATGTTCGAATTGCTGGCGAGCGTACTGGCAGCGGCGCCGATCCAGGCGCGCGCGCTTGGCCCCGAACAGCGCACCCGCCACACCGGCAACACCGCAATGTTCGCTATCGACATTGAGACATTCCGGCCGCTTGCCGATTTCACCAACGACGCCGATACACTGACGACGCTTCTGAAAGCGTTGCCGCGTCAGGCGGGGTTCGGCGAAATCACGATGCCCGGCGAGCGCTCGCAGCGCACTGAAGCCCGGCGCCGCAAGAACGGCATCCCGATCCCCGCGAAGCTCTGGGCGGAGCTTGAGAAGATCGGGAAGCAGCACAACGTCAAGCTGCCGGCGATTCTCCCGGCGCCCGTGTAACGGACGATCAGAGCTCGCTAAAGAGTACCGGCACGTAAGCATATCCGGTGCCTACTTTCGTCGCGCGCCCAACAGCCGGGAACGGTAGATGGCCGCCCGAGAACAGAAGCTTGTCTGTTGCGACCATGTCGAACACCTTTTTGCGGTTGGCCAAAGCCAGCGCGGGGTCGGTGTCGAACGCCACCGAACGTTCCGGGTGGGCAAATTGCAGCGCGGCGCAGTGTACGATGTCGCCGAAGATCAGGAAATCGCCGGTGCCGGACGTGATGCGCACCATGGAATGCCCCACGGTGTGACCGGGCAGAAAGACCGATCGCACGCCCGGCGCGAACTCGGTTCCGTCCTTGTACATCTGCAACTTTCCGGCCGCCGCGTACGGCTTGATCGCGCCCTTGGCCATATCGAAAAATCCGCGGAATTCCTCAGGCGCCTTGCCGCGAATCTCGTCGGACGTCCAGAAGCCGTGATCGTCGCCGTGCACGTGCACCACGGCGTTCGGAAACAACATTGACCCGTCGGCTTTGGTGAGGCCGGGAATATGGTCCGGATGCATATGGGTGATGACGACGTCATCGATCGACGCCGGATCGACGCCCGCTGCGGCCAGATTTTCAGGCAGCCGTCCCACGGACGGCGCGAAATTCTGGCCGCCACCGGTATCGACCAGAACGAGCTTGCCGCCGGTATTGATGAGCCAGGTGTTGAGCGGCGTCGGGATGCCGACTTTCGGCAGGTGAGCGTCTCGCAGAAGCTTGTCCGCGCCGGCTTCGTCGCCGGCGAACAGTGATGCGTCAAGCGTCAGGCTGCCATCGCTCACCACCGTCACTTCATGGTCACCGACCTTGAGCCGAAAGAAACCGGGAGCCTGTTTGCCGCTCATAGGTGCAGCCATGTGATCCTCCATACTTTCTGAATGATACTGAATGTGGCGGTATAATATGAAAATAGCAAAACGGAGTCACACCTCCGCGAGCTTCAGCCCGATGTAGCGGTCGAGGATAGCGTGATCGGCAAGCAGCGCAGCCGATGGTCCGCTGTGGACGATGCGGCCGCGTTCGAGCAGCAGCGCATTTTCCGTCAAAGACAGTGCGATATCGGTGTGCTGCTCGACCAGGATGAAGGCGCATGTTCCCTCGGCGGTCATGCGGCGGATCGCGGCGGCAAGTTCCTCCACCACGATCGGCGCTAGGCCTTCGAGCGGCTCGTCGAGCAGCAGTAGCAAAGGATTGGTCATCAAGGCGCGAGCAATCGCGAGCATTTGCTGCTCGCCGCCGGAGAGCTGATTGCCGAAATTGCGCCGCCGTTCCGCCATGCGCGGGAACAGGTCGTAGATCGCCGCAAGGTTCCAGCGGCCGTCACGGGCGGCAACGGTCAGGTTTTCCTCAACGGTCAGGGTGGAGAATATCTCACGCTCCTGCGCTACCCAGCCGATGCCGCCCTGGGCCCGGCGGTGCGGCGCGCGCGCCGTGATGTCCTCGCCGCGCCACAACACGCGGCCGCGCGCAATTTGCGTATAGCCCATGATGGTGAGCAGCAGCGTCGATTTGCCGACACCGTTTCGTCCCAGCACGGCAAGGCCGCCGCGCTCCGGCAGGTCGAATGAAATGCCGTCGAGCACGACGGCGGAGCCGTAACCGGCACGGATGTCGCTGAGCGATAACAATGGCGCGGTCATGACGCCGCCTCGAGCCGTGTCTTGCCGAGATAGACCGCGCGGACGCGTGGATCGGTGGCGATTTCATGCGGCGTACCTTCGAGCAGCACACGGCCGCCGACCATGACGATCACGCGCGAGGCAAAGCGGAATACCAGATCCATGTCGTGCTCAATAAACAGCACGGTGATTTCGCTGGACAGGCCGGCGATGGCGGCGAACAGTTCGCGGCTTTCTTCGCGCGGTACGCCGGCCGCCGGCTCATCGAGCAGCAAGACCTTCGGCTTCACGGCAAGCGCCAACGCGATCTCAAGAAGGCGTTGCTGGCCGTAGGCGAGCTCGCGGGTCACGCGATGGCACACCGGAGCCAGAGTGAGCCTGGAGAGAATGTCATACGCCTCGTCGATCTCGTGCTGATAAGCGGGGAGCTGCCGCCACCAGGTCTGCGCCACGCGGAGGCGTTCGCACACTGCAAGCGTTACCGATTCAAGCGCGGTGAGGTGCGGAAACAGCGAGTTGATCTGATAGGTGCGCACCAGCCCAAGCCGCACCCGCTGCTCCGGCGGGAGCGTTGTGACGTCGCCGCCGCCGAGAATGATATGGCCTGAGTCGGGCCGCAGCGCGCCGGTGATGAGATTGATCAGCGTGGTCTTGCCGGCGCCGTTCGGGCCGATCAGCGCATAGCGCACGCCGTGCGGCAGGTTGAGTTCGATATTGGATGCAACGACGAGCGAGCCAAAACTCTTGTTCAGCCCGCGCGTGGCCAGCGCACTCTCGCTCACGACGATGCCCTTAACCGCCGGGCCAACGTCGATAAGCCGCCCAGCAAGCCGTTCGGCAGCAGCATCACCACGGCAATCAGCAGCAGTCCGATCCAGAAATACCAATATTGCGGGTTGAGGCCGGAAAGCTGATCGCGCGCGACCATATAAACGGCAGCGCCGACCAAGCCGCCATAGAGCCGGCCGGTGCCACCGACAATCAGCATGACCAGTACGTCGGCTGAGCGCTGAAAGCCGAGCGACTCCAGTGACACGGTCTCGGTCGTCTGCGCCAGCAGGGCGCCGGCAATGCCGGCGATGATGGCGGCGATCGTGTAGACGGTGCGGATATGGGCATGGATCGGTGCGCCGATCGCCGGCATGCGCGCGCTGTTTTCGCGGATACCGCGAAGCGCCAGGCCGAACGGCGAATGGATCAGCCGGCGCGCCACCAGGAAAATCAGGAACAGACCGGCGAGCGCGTAGCCGTATGCGGTGTAGCCGTATAGATCGAATTTTATTCTGCCGAACAGCGGCCAGGTGCGGATGCCCTGTAGTCCGTCAGAACCACCGGTAATCCAGTTCGCGCTATTGGCGGCTTCCTGCATCACCAGCCCGATGCCGAGCGTGATCATGATCAGCGCGAGATGGCGGAACCGCGCCACGACAAAGCTTGTGACATAGCCGAACAGTCCGGCGGCCACTGCGGCGACTGCGAGACCCGTCAGCGGCTCTCCCCAACCTGCTTGCGACAGCAAGCCGGCGGTATAGGCGCCGACACCGAAATAGGCGGCATGGCCGAGCGAAACGATACCGGAATAGCCGAGGATCAGATCGAGCGATAAGGCGAACAAGGCCGTGATTGCGATCTGGCTCGCCAATACCAGATAGCTCGGCGTGAGCACGAACGGCAGTAACGTCGCCAGCCAGAATACGATCTCGCTCCAGCGCCAGCGCACTTGCGCCTGTAAATATTGAACCGGACTGAGTGATGCGGTGAGGCCTGCGCTGGTCATCTAGCGCTTCCCGAACAGGCCGCTTGGCCGCCACATCAACAGCACGATCATCACCAGATAGATCAGGAACGCGCCGATGGCAGGCACATAATATTTCCCGGCCGTATCGCTGATGCCGAGCAGCATGGCCGCGGCAAAGGAGCCCCAGATCGATCCGAGTCCGCCGACCGACACCACGATCAGCACGTAGATCAGATAGGTCAGTGCAAACGATGGATCGAGCCCGACAATCTCGATGGCGAGTGCGCCGCCGAGCCCGGCGAGTCCGCAGCCAAGCGCGAACGTGATGGCGAACAGGCGATCGACGTTGATGCCGAGCCCGCGCGCCATGCGCTGGTTGTTCACCGCGGCACGCACCTGCGCGCCGAAGCGGGTGGTCTCGATAGTGAACACCAGCACGATGGTGATCAGGAGCGCGATGCCGATCAGGAACATCCGGTAAACGCCGAAGTTCACGCCGGCGAAATTGATCGAGCCGCGCAGGTATCCAGGCAATTGTACCGGCTGGTTGATTGTGCCGTAGATGTAGGCGGCGGTTGCAATCGAGACAAAGACGATGCCGATTGTCAGCAGGCACTGCTCAAGATCGCTTGCGTGATAGAAGCGGCGAAAAAACAGCCGCTCCAATACGACGCTGCACAGCGCGGCTGCTATAAACGCGACCGGCAAGGTCGCGAAAAACGGCCAACCGAGGCTGTTCATCAGCGTGACGGTGACGTAGCCGCCGAGCATGGCGAAGCTGCCATGCGCCAGGTTGACGAAATTCATCATTCCCAACGTCACGGACAGACCTACGGAAAGCATAAACAGCAGCATTCCGTAGGCGACGCCGTCAAACAACACGCCAAAGACCGGAGGCATTGGCAGTAAGCCCGCGCGCTGAACCCAGCGTTATTTGTTCATCCGCGCTTTCACCGGATCTTTCACCGCAGGCACGCTGTCGAACTCGACATTTTGCAGGACCCCGCCGATCTTATCGACACGGCGGATATAAACGGTCTGCACGATGTCGCGCGTCTCCGGATCGATGGTGATCGGACCGCGCGGGCTTTCCCAGGACATGCCTTTTGCGGCTGCGATCAGGGAGTCACCGTCAGCCTTGCCGCCGGCTTTCTCCAGCGCCGCATAAATCAAATGCGTGCCGTCATAGCCGCCGACTGCGAAGAAGTCCGGATTGCGGTGGAATTCATCGTTGAAAGCTTTGACGAATTCCTGGTTCATCGCCGACTTGTGGGTGTAGTCGTAGTCGGCAGCGGTAATGATGCCGATCGATGCATCGCCCATGCTTTGCAGCGCCGTATCGGCCGCGAGCGCATCCTGGCCGAGGATTTTTGTCTTCGCCGGATCGATGCCGCGCTCGGCAAGCGCCTTGCCGACAGCGGCCGGCTGCGCGCCGCCCGGAATCCAGATGTAGATCGCGTCTGGATTCTTGTCCTTTGCGGCCTGGATGAACGCGGAGAAATCCGGATTGGCGACCGGGAAACGAACCGAGCCGACGATCGTGCCGCCGCCTTCCTTGAAGCCGTTCTGAAACCAGGTTTCGGCATCGATGCCCGGGCCATAGTCCGACACCATCGTATAGACCGTCTTGATACCGTTCTTCGCCGCCCATTGCCCGAGCGTGTAGTTCAGTTGCGGCGTGGTCGACGACGTGCGCGCGATATAGGGCGACTTGGTCGTGATGATCGACGTTGCCGCATTCATCACCACCATGAATTTCTTCGCCTCGGCCGAGACGTCGGCGGCCGCGAGCGCATTCGGGGTCAGCGAGAAGCCGCCGAAGATGTCGGCGTTGTCGCGCACGACGAGCTCTTGCGCGAGGCGCTTGGACACATCGGGCGCCATGCCGCCGGTGTCCTTGCGGATGACTTCGATCTTCTTGCCGGCGACGGTGTCGCCGTGCTGCTTCATGTAAAGCCGCAGCCCATAATCGATCATGTTGCCGGTGTCGGCGAATTGCCCGGAATATTCGTTGATCATCCCGATCTTGACCGAGCTCTGGGCGAACGCTGAACTCGCCCCAGTCAAAGCCAGCGCCAAGCCGGCAACCCCAACCAATAACTTTTGCATCGCTCCCTCCCAAATCATGCAGACTTGTTTTCGGCGCGTATCCTCGTTCAGGTCGGCGGCGAGTGCAATGCGCGTATCGTCCCGGATCGCCATGTGGTCCGCAGCCCCGGCAACCCCTTGAATGAGCATGCCGGCATGGTCCAGAAGGTATCGCCATGGACCGCCAACCAAATTCCGCCACAGGCACAATCGACCAGGACGAAGTCGCGCGCTTCTCGCGGCTTTCGGGCCAATGGTGGGATCCGCGCGGGCCGATGGCGCCGCTGCATAAGTTCAACCCGGTGCGGCTCGGCTATATCCGCGACCGCGCTGCAGGCTATTTCGGCCGCGACCCGAAGCGCCTCGACAGCCTTGCCGGTCTGCGCATTCTCGATATCGGCTGTGGCGGCGGCGTCCTGTCGGAGCCGCTCGCACGGCTCGGCGCCAGCGTTGTCGGTGCCGATCCTTCCGACAGCAATATCGCGGTTGCGCAGAGCCATGCGGCGCAGTCCGGACTTACCATCGACTATCGCTGCACGACCGCCGAGGCCATGGCCGAGACCTTGGCCGAGACCAATGAAAATTTCGATATCGTGCTCGCGATGGAAGTGATCGAGCACGTTACCGATGTCGGCCTGTTCGTCGATCTCGCCGCTTCGCTGGTCAAGCCCGGAGGCTTGATGTTTGTCGCGACGCTCAATCGCACCATGAAAAGCTTTGCACTGGCGATTGTCGGCGCCGAATATATTCTGCGCTGGCTACCGCGCGGCACCCATCAATGGGACAAGTTCGTTACGCCTAACGAGCTTGAAATCGCCATCGAGCGGGCCGGCTTGCAGCTTACCGACGAGACCGGCGTTATCTACAATCTGCTTGCCGACCGCTGGCAAATCTCGAAAGACATGGACGTCAATTATATGGTCGTTGCGGAAAAGGCGGCCTGATGGTCCCGTCCTGGCTTTGGATTGTTTTCACCGTCGCCGCCGCGTTTTTCCAGACCTTGCGTAACGCGATGCAGCGCGAGCTGACGGTCACCCTGGGCACGGTCGGCGCGACCCATGTGCGGTTTCTGTTCGGCTTTCCGTTCGCGCTCTTGTCCCTGATCGGGGTCATGCTCTGGACCGGCGTGCCGCTGCCGCGCCCACCTTTAAGCTTTTGGCCATGGGTGATCGACGGCGCCGGCGCGCAAATCGCCGCTACCGCGACAATGCTGATGGCGATGGGCGAACGTTCGTTCGTGGTCACCATTGCTTACATCAAGACCGAACCGATTCAGGTCGCGATCTTTGGCCTTATTTTTCTCGGCGATGCGGTGACGTGGCCGCTGATGTCGGCAATTCTCGTGGCGACCGCGGGCGTCATCGTCATGTCGATCAAACCGGGCGGCATGGTCGGCGGCATCAAGCCAACCGTGATCGGTCTGGTGTCCGGCGGTCTGTTTGCGCTCTCGGCGATCGGATACCGCGGCGCGATTCTCGATCTGCATTTGCCGAACTTCGTTATGGCCGCGACTTTCACGCTGGTGGTCGGCCTGATGATGCAGGCGGTGACACTTTCAGCGTGGCTGTTGCTGCGCCAGCCCTCCGCCATGACGGCGATCCTGAAATCCTGGAGGCCGTCGCTGTTCGCTGGCCTGATGGGTGCATTCGCTTCGCAGTTCTGGTTTCTGGCGTTTGCGATTGCCACCGCCGCCGCGGTGCGGACACTGGCCTTGATCGAAGTTTTGTTCGCGCAAATGGTGGCGCGCTACATGTTCGGTCAACGCACCAACCTCCGCGAGGCCATCGGCATGGTGCTGGTCGTCGCCGGTGTGTTGCTTTTGATCTACGCGGAAGGCTAGCGACGGCATGCACCCGTAAACGCAGCAACATCCGCTTTCCCGAAGCGGACGCGCCGTATTACGCCTTCCGCAACAGCGGCCAAAAATCGTTGAGCGAAGGTTGCTCGCCTAAAGTGCTCAGTGTCGCGTAAATCTTCTCGGCCGTCGTCTTGTCGACGGCCTCTGCGGCGCAGACGCCGAACTTTGCTTTGATCTGCTGCGCCGACATGGGCACCTGCTGCGATCCAGTCGCATAGTATTTCGCTCGCTCGATCTTGCGTCCGTCGTTGAGCGTGACTGTCACCTTGGCAGGCGAGTCCTCCAGGACGTCAGCATATTCCTGATAGATCGCCAGCGACACTTTCTGCGCGAAAGCACGCACTGCCTCATCATGCAGTGCATCCTCGTGGAACGCGGCGAGCATCGGCGCGCCGTGGACGAACGTATAGGCCGCGAGATAGGGGCCGCTGAACTTCGCATTTTCCGCCGATTGCGGATATTTGTCACTGTAGCGGCGCGCCGCATACTTGGTGATGGCGACTTCGACGTGGGCAATGTCGTCGAGCTTGACCATCTCGCGCAGTTCGAGGGCGGCGTCGATGGCTGCGTGGCCGAGGCCACCACTCGGATAGGGCTTGATGCTGTAGCCGATCTTCTCGAGGTCGAATGTTTTGCTGAGGTCGTCGAACGCGGTGGCCGACCAGTCGAAGCCGTGCAGGAAGCAGTCGAAATAGCCGGTGCCGCTTTCGAGCGCGGCACGGTTCGCGGTAAAGCCGCGGGCCGCTAGCATCGCCGCGAGTACGCCGTTCTGTGCGGCGTGCCCGGAATGCAACGGCTTGGTCATGGTGCCGAAATTGGCGGTCACGCCGCTTGCCATCGACGCTGTAATGCCGACAACGTGGGGAATCTTGT
>Ga0302324_100016675_pt1 | contig 14620 bp, 10 predicted proteins | sample Palsa_T0_1_FD_201949 | JGI IMG/M metagenome (GOLD analysis project Ga0302324, IMG submission 201949) | Peat permafrost microbial communities from Stordalen Mire near Abisko, Sweden - Palsa_T0_1 | ecosystem: Environmental > Terrestrial > Soil > Palsa > Peat permafrost | place: Sweden: Abisko...
CACGATGAGCTGAACGTGGCCAGCGCCGCCGACGCCGCGGTGGCCAGGCCGCGGCGGGTCCAGGCCCGGTGCACCCAGTAGCCGATCTCCAGGCCGCCCGGCCCGATCCGGTCCATCAGGCCGCAGCCGCCGGCCAGCGTGCTGTCGGCGATGATCGCGTAGCCGTACTCCGAGCCGTCCGCCCAGGACCGCGCCGACTTGGCCACGAACTCGGCCGCGGACCGTCGCGTGTAACCGGCCGCCCACGGCATCCACGGGCGCAGGTGATCCAGGGACTCGGTCACCGCCGCGAACACCGCGTCCAGGTCGTCCTCCCGGTACCGCCGCAAGGTGACCGGGCCGTGGACGAGGAGGTCTGCTGGCCGTTCGGTCATGTCGGCCTGCGCCCCTCTCTCTTCCTCGATGACCGAACGATACGTGGCTTACGCACCCGGGCCCGGCGGGCCTGCGCCGCGTGCGCGGCGCGCGGCCAGTCGTAGCTGAGTTCCTCCCCGACCCGGAGCCGCGCCCAGCGGGCCGCTTCGACCTGCAGGGCCTGGGCGGCGGCCGCGATCTCGGCCGGTTCCACCGCCGCGTCGGTGGCCGGGAGGACGGCCAGCTTGGTCGCGGCCAGGGTCAGGATCTGGGTGTCGGACGGGTGGTCGAGGCCGGCCACGGACTCGACGAGGTCGGCCAGCAGCTCGGCGCGCAGGCCCGGCTGGCTGCCGCGGCCGAGGCCCGCCGCGACGGCGCCCCAGGTGCCGTCGCCGATGCGCAGCTCGCGCTCCACCACCAAGTGCACGATGTCGTGCGGCAGCCGGGGGCCGGCCGGGCCGCCGTACAGCCGGTACACGGCTCCGTCGTCGCGCTCGACCAGGGCGTAGGCGCGCTCGTGGTCCGGGAGCCGGGGAAACCTCACGCGCATATCCCCACTATGCGGATCGGCCAGACGGGGCGCCTAATGATTTTCGGTCAGTGCCGGGGGCGGGAATCCGGTCAGCGTGAGGCGGCCGTCGGCGGCGATATGGACCTCGCACTCGGAGGTGGCCGGCATCGAGGCCGGGCCGTACCGGTCGGTGAGAAAGTGGATCCGCTGGTTGGCTGAGCCCCGCCAGGCCAGGCCGAGCGAACGTTCCGCACGCCGGTAGCGCCCGGTCACCAGGATGTCGCAGCTCACCATCAGGGCCTGGTGCGCGTCGGTGACGAGCTCGCCGAGTTCGTACCCGGTGAAGACCATGACCGAGCGCCCGTGGCCCCGGACCCGGGCGGCCAGTGGGGCCAGCTCGGCCGCCTGCTCGAACGGCTCGCCGCCGGTGAGGGTGAGCCCTTCGATCCGCGGCGTGGACACGATCACCTCGGCCAGGTCGAGCGGCGCGATCATCTGGTTGGGCCGGCTGCTCCAGGTGGCGGGGTTCCAGCATCCGGGGCAGTGCAGCGAGCAGCCCTGGACCCACAGCACGAAACGCTCGCCGGGGCCGTTGACCGCGCTGTGCGGGATCATCTGGGCGACGTTCAGCAGGCCCATGGCGATCAGTAGGAACGCTTGACGAGGACCAGCCTGAGCGTGTCGCCCTGGTGGCGCTCCTCCTGTACCCGGTAACCCATCTTGCGCGCCTTCTCATATACGGCCCGGCGCTGCGCCGCTACCAGTCGCTGCTGGTCTTCAGCTTGCCTGCGGACCTGCACCGCGGCCGCCCGGCGCGTCTCGACGTCGGCGTCCTCTCGCTCGCGGGCCAGCCGGGCCTGCTTGAGTTTGTCCTGCTTGCAATAGCTGGCCTGGAGGCGGCGGATCCACTCCGGACCGTATCCGTGGGCCTGATCCCAGTCGCTCACGTGGGCCCGGAATCCGGTGGGGCTCCGTTCGAAGCCGATGTCGTTGGCGGCCTCCCCCACGTGCTGCCGGCGGATGACGATATGGCCACGCTGGACCCGCTGGTCGCCTTGGTAACCGGTCAGGTGCACCGGGCTGTCGTGGACCTCGACCCGGTTGGCCCCGAACCCCAGCTCGGCCAGCGCCGCCAGCAAGCATTCCTGGTCGGACAGCGGCAGGGCCAAGGTGATGAAGGCGCTCATGATTTCCTGACCTGCGCCTGAGACCTGGCCCCGGTTTCCGCAGCCGACACTGCGGCCTGATCGGTCCGGCGCACGGTTTCTTGTTCGCCCAGGTCACCGAGCAGCTTGTCGAGTTCCTGCAGGCAGGTGTCGCCGGTGAAGCCCTCGGCCTGCGCCTCGATCCGGCCGTCGGCGTGGATGTCCACGAAGATCCTGACCTCTTTCATGCGTCCTCTCCCCAGGCGACCAGCCGCGCGTCGAGCCGGGCGGCCTCCTGCTCACCCTGGTCCAGGTCGGCCCAGCTGCTGATAGCAAGCATGCGCTCGCCCCCGGCGCGGAGCAACCGGCCCACCGCGGGCAGGGCTTCGTCGGGCGCGACGAGGGTGGCGGACGTGGTGGCCGACGGGACGAGGGAACGCCGGTCCCGCCGGCCGAGGGTCGGCGCGGTCGACGGGCGGTAGGTGAACGGTCGCGCCAGGATCGCCTCGGCCCGGTCGATTTGCTGCCTCAGGGCCGCGATGGCCGTGGTGACCGCCTTCTGCTCGTCGCGCAGCTTGCCCCGCGCCGCCTTCAGGTCCTTCTCCGGCCGGCCGTCAGAGTTCAGCGCCAGCTCGCCGAGCCTGCCGTCCAGTTCGGCCTGCCGCCGCTCCTGCTCGGCCTGCTCGTCCCGGCGGGCCGTCAGGTCCTGGCGGGCCTGCTCCTGGAGCTGGTTATGCAGCATCTGCTGGCGCTGGCGGTCCGCCTCGGCGCGCGCGTGGCCTAGGGCCGTCGCGACCTCACCGGTGAGCTTGCCGACCGCGGCGTCGAGCTCGGTCAGGCGGGCCAGCAGGGCGCGCGCGGCCAGCGGGCCGGCGACGGACGGCACGGCGCCTTGCTGGCCCTCCAGGCTGGCCTGCAGTTCCTCGGCCCTCGGGCCGAATCCGAGGGCAGCGTCCCGGCGGTCGGGGAACTCCTGACCCAGCGCGTCCGCCTCCTCCTTGGTCTCGGCCAGCTTGGCCAGCGCGGCGGCCCGCCGCTCTCCGAAGGCCCGGTCCACGGCCTGCCACTTGCCCACGAGCGGGTCGGCCTTGGCGTCCGCCGGCGGCCGAGGAGCGCTGATCCGCCAGGTGTAGCGCGCGAAGAGCGCGGTCGCGGCCGGTTCCGGCCAGGAGGACGGCTGAGCGTCCCGCATGTCCCGCAGGGAACCGGCCGCCACTGTGCCGGCGTCAAGCGCCTGCTGCCCGATGAGGTGCTCTTCCTGGTCCTGCCCGGCGCGCCAGATGCTGCCGTCCATCCCGACCAGGTCGGCAGCCTCCTTGAGGGTGACCTCGACGCGGAACTCGGCGGCCGGCGGCCCGGCGAGCACACCGGTCAGCGCGGCGTCCTGCTCCTCGGTCAGCCGTACGTCCAGCGACCAGCTCGCGTTCGCGGGCCGCAGGCGGGCGTGCCGGCCCGTCGTGCAGGTCGGCAGGCCCAGGTCGGCCCAGACCACCGTGCTGCCGCGGAGCGTGGCGCCGGCCAGACGTGAATGCATCGGTCCCTCTCCTGAGGGCGGTACCCATACCCGGCGCGGGACCTGTTCGGGGAGCTGTCCGTCGGGGGAGTACAGCGTCCCGTCCGACCCGGGCATGGGCGTCGGAGCGGCGAAGGCGTCCAGCCGGACCTGATCCTGGCTGAGCGGTTCGGGTACGTCGAACGGCGGTTCGCCCCGGGCGCGCCATTGCAGCCGGCCCTCCTGCGGCCAGCCCTCGTCGTCGGATCGGTTCCAGAACAACTCGAGGAAGGCCAGCCGCATCGCCTCGGCCTGCCCCGGATCCAGCTGCAAGCGCCAGTCACCCGGGCCGTGCGGGCCCGCCCAGATCCACCCGCGCCGACCCGAGAGCACCGCGGCCACTGGCGGCTCGAGCACCCGCCTTACCAGGATGCTCGTGGCGGGTGCGCTGGTCAGCCAGCCGGGTGCCTGCTGGCTGGACCAGCCGGCCGGAGCCAGGCAGTAGGCCCGGCCGCCGGCCGCGATGACGGCCGCGGCGGTCCGGGCCACGGCGGGCACGCGGTCCGACAGGACGACCAGCGCGGGCGTCTTGGCGGCGGCTGGCACGGGCGTGGCGGCGTCCCTGGTCAGCGGCTCGGCCGAGGGCGGCGCCCCCGTCCCGTCCTTGATCAGCCAGGCCGTGCCGAGGCTGGTGGCAGTGCGGTCAGCGGTCCAGCTGCCGCCGTCGATCTGCTCCGGAATGGCCCCGGTGAGCTGGTTCACCGCGGCCTGCCCCGGGCCCAGTCCGCCATCGGCGGCCGCAGTTGCTCGGCCGACAGCCGGATGGCGGTCAGGTCACGCCAGCGCAGCGGGGTCTGCGGCGAGGCGTCCGCGCCGTCGCGGACCCGGGCGTCCAGCGGGCTGTTGCTGAGCTGCCACCCGTAAGGCGGACCGGTCCGGGGTACCACAACCGCGTAGCGGTCGTGCGGCAGCCCGGAGGAGCCGAACGAGTCCCGGTACCGCTGGGGCCGAGTCCCGGTAATATCCGCGATCTCGGCGAGGGTTTCGTCGTCGACCTCGTTGCCCGTCCAGACCTGGAAGTCGGGCTGCCCGGATTCCGCGAGCGCCGCGGCCAGCATCTCAAGGCTGATTAGGTTGTGCACGCCACGCACGAAGCGGTCGACCAACAGGAACCGGCGCGCCGGGTCGGGCCCGAGGAGCCTGCCGACCAGGACCTGCATCGACCAGCGGCACCCGTAAGGCACCCGTACCGCCTGGGCGACACCCCCGGGCCGCCCGGGGCGCTCCGGCCGCTCATCAGGCGCCCGGACCCCGACCATAAGCGGCTCGAGCTCGGCCTCGGACGGCAGGGCCGGGGCCAGGTCGACGGGAGCGGCCAGCCGCCAGAACACGCTGGGACGATCGGCGTACCCGGCCAGCAGGGCGTAGTGGCCGGGCAGGACGGGCTGGAAGGTCTCCAGCGGAGTGTCCTCGGTCAGGTCGGCAAACAGCCTGCGGACCGCGGCCCCGGTGTACGCGGTCTCATCGCCCTGCAGCGCCCGGTCGAACCGTGCCATGGCCCAGTCCTGTGCCCCCGCGGCGCCGTCCGGGCCGATCGGCACGTCGGCGAGGCGGACCCGGTCCCACTGGCCGAAGCCGTCTATCTCGACCAGGCCCAGATCCAGGTTCGTGCGGAACGAGTCCTGCTCGTCCGGGGTCAGGCGGGCCGGGCCGACCATCAGCCGGCGATCCTGGGCGGACCAGGCGCCGTGACCGCGCAGCGGGCCGGCCGCCCACCTGTCGACGACCCGCCAGAGGTCGACCTCACGGTGCTCGGGCTCGTGCCGAACCGGCAACTGCTTGCCGCGCACGTCCAGGAAGCCCGTGATGCTCACTTCGCTGAGCTCAGAGTTCCAGTCCAGCAGCCACCGCAGCTGGCACTGGGCCTGGGTGGGCTGCAGCCGCGCGCCCACCCCGTCGCTGGCGGACGGGAACGACCGCAGCACGAAGCGCTGCTCTGGTCTGACCACGGAGGTGAACGGGACGTCGTGCTCGGGATCGAGCGGGAGCGGCCCGATGTCCCTGACGCTCCGGTCGGGGTAGATGGTCGTCCGGTCGGCATGCAGGATCCGTGCCCCGAGCAGCGGATGGCTCGTCGTCCACAGGTTATAGACGCCTTGCTCGGGGACCGGGGCCTGGCTGGTGTCGGCGGCTTGCTCGCCCAGCTCGGTCAGGCTGCCCCAGTCATCGGTCAGGCGCAGGTCCGCGCACCAGCGGATGAGGTTGGCCACGCCCGCGCCGGTCACCCCGGGCAGGGCCTGCTCGATCACCTCGGCCGAGATCCGGCCGCCCGCGTCACGAGCCAGCCGGCAGATGGCGGCCAGCTCCGGGCGCCGGTCGAGCCACGCCATCTCGGCGAAGACCGCGAAGCGGATGACGGTCAGATCGGCCGCGAGTTCGGTTTTCACCGCGTCCCCTCGAGCCAGACGTCCAGCTCCTGGCGCGGGCTGCGCCGCACCAGCTCCCGCAGCTCGACGACCGGGCAGCCGCCGAAGAACGGGCCGTTGCCGACGACGACAAGCTGCTGGCGGGCCCGGGTGACCGCGACGTTCAGGCGGTTGCGGCTGTCCAGGAAGCCCACTCGCGTGGTGTTCCGCATGGACAGCAGGACGAGGTCGGCTTCGCGGCCCTGGAAGCGGTCGACGGTCCCGCAGACGATTTCCACGTTCCCCGCGGCGAAGCGGCTCCTGCCCGGCTTGCCGCCCGTCTCGGCGGCCAGCATGTCCGAGAGTGCGCTCGCCTGCTTGACGTAGAAGGCCAGGCAAGCCACTTCCCACACCCGCGGGGAGCGGCGGTGCGGTGGCCCCGACCGCTCCGCCCAGCGCAGGAACCGGCGGACGATCTCGCGCACTGCCTCGACCTCCCTGTCGTTCACGCTCCGCACCTCGCGTGCGCCCTTCACGTCGATCCAGGCCCGCCGTCCGCGGAAGGGCCCGAAGGTCCAGGCGATTTCGCGATCCCGGGCCTCGATGGTGTTCGCGTCCTTGAGCGACCGGCCGCGGTAGATCAGCTCGCGCGGGAACGCCGAGATCTCCGGGTGCATGCGATGCTGGTAGGAAAGGCTGCCAAAGCGCGCCTGGAAGGCCTCGGGCTGACGGCGCGGCAGGCCCTCGGTGAGCGCCGACGGTCGCGTCGTCTGCTCGCCCCCGATCCCCTCCTGCAGGACCTCTAGGATGCTCGGGAAGCCCACGTCCCGGATCTGGTCGATGAACTCGGAGATGTCCGTGGCGGCGGGCTCCAGCTCACGCAACGCGTCCCTCAGGTTGCCCAGCTCGCGATCCTCGCTGCTGTGCTTGAGCTCGTGCAGCCTGGTCAGCCGCCACGCGATCTCGCTGGCCAGGTCGCGTCCCGCGAACCAGCGCTGCTCGTTCCGCTCGGCCTCGGCAAACGTAGCGACCATAACGCGATCGCCCTTGTAGCCGGCGTCGAGCGGGCGGTTCCTGGCCAGCCACCAGGTGTGCTGGAAGAGCAGCGGATGCGAGCCGGGCAGCTCGTGTTCGCCGCTGGCCAGGTCGGTGTGGTGGAGCAGGTCGGCGGGCAGGTACCCGGCCACGGCGGGCAGCAGGTCGTCCGCGACCAGCACCCAGTCGTAGGCGGCCAGGGCCACCGCCCCGGGGCCGCCGGCGCGGATCTCGTCGAGGCTGACCTCGTGGAACGGACCCGGGCGGAGGCCGGTACGGGCCACCACGCGGACGGCCGAGGGCGCGGGCGCATCCCGGGCGGTGAACTCCTGGCCGAGCCAGTCCAGGACGGCAGGCGGCTCCGCGATCAGCCAGCGGGCGCCCGCCCGGCGGATCCGGCGCTGGGTCATCCAGTACCGGAGCAGGCACGCTCGCTGATGCGGCGGCGGGAAGACGCTATGGCCATCCGCGTCGGCCAGCGACCGCAGGTTGGCGACGATGTCGGCCCGCTCGTTGAACGGCGGCAGTTGCTGGACGTCGCCGACGATCACCCAGCGCCGGGCCATCAGGGCCGGCACCAGGAACTCCTGGATGAGCGTCTTGCTGGCCTCATCCACGATCAGCACGTCCCAGTGCGGCATCTTGGTGATGGGGGCATTCGGGTTCCGGCCGGCCCGGGACAGTAGCGGGTGACGCACGATCCCCATCGTCGTGCCGCAGGTGAGGTTCGCCGCGCCCACGACCACCCGAGTGGCCATCTGCTTCAGCTCGTCCTCGGCCAGCCCCTGCAGATGCGGAGCGTCCCGCCAAGCCCCCATGAGCTCTGCCACCCGCTCGTCGAGCTGAGTCCGCTGGACCCTCTCGTCGACCCGGTCGACGTGACCGATCCGGACGGCGTAGATCGGCTCGTCCTTCCCGTCCGGATCGATCAGGCGCTCCAGCACGTTGTCGATGGCCACGTGCGTCGAGGCGCAGAGCAGCACCCGCTGGCCGCGAGCTACGAGCTGCTGGATGAGCTCGCAGATCGCGGTCGTCTTGCCGGAGCCCGGCGGGCCTTCCAGCATCACCAGGTCGGGGGAGCCCAGGGCCTTGGCCACGAAGGCTCGCTGTTCGCCGGTGCCGCTGCGGCTCTGCTCGAGCAGGCTGGCCCACTGCTGCGGCCAGTCGTCCTGGAACCGCGGCCAGTACGTCTGGGCCGAGTCCTCGCACAGCCGCAGCAGGCCGCGGTGGTGTGGCAGCGGCGCGTTCATCAACTGGAAAACGGCACGCTTTTGCAGCTCGAGGCTGTGAACGTCGACCGGCAGGTGCAGCAGCGATCCGTCGGGCGGCCATTCCTGCTGGCTCTTGAGCAGCAGCTGGTACTGCTCGGAGTCCACCCGCTGTACCCTGACGACCGCCTTCTGGTCGTATTCCGGCCGGGTCCAGACCTCTTCGACGTCGCCTTCGCAGAACGCGGCACGCGGATCGATGAACTCCTCCGCGCTCTCCTCCCTGGGTAGCAGGAGCTGGACCCACTTCCCCGGGCGCCGCCCTCGCCGCTGCTGCCAGCGGAACCGGACGCCGTTGTCCCCGGTGAGCAGGTCGCTCGCGGGCGGTTCCTCGACCGTCACTAGGCCCGCCCGCACCTCGAACATGGTTCCGGCGGCGTCGTAGAGCCGCCGCAGGCCCTGCATCTCCGGCAGCTTCTGGGCCTGAAGCCGCTCCCCGTCGACGATCAGCGGGCCGGACCCCTTCCAGTCCTCCAGGACCAGAACCCAGGCGTCCTCCTCGGGCTGCGGCGGGCACACCAGGCGCAGCGGCACGCCGTCGGTGGTGGTGACCGTGGCAGGGGCCTGGAGAGCCGTCTCCCGGGTCACCGTGCACGGCCGGCCGCACCACCACGTCGCGTCGCCGTCCTGCAGGTCTTCGTCCAGGACCAGGCGCAGTCCAGCGGCATCCCACCGGTAGTCCTGCACGGTGAGCTGCAGGCCGCGGTTAGCCACCATGAAGGGACTGGTCAGGTCGGGCTCGGCGCCAGGCGGCCAGTCCGTGATGAGCCACGCCGCGGCGCGGCGTGGCACCAGCACGCGGCCGTCGACCGGCTTGAGGTCGAGGTTGAGCGGATCGTAGATCTTCTCCCAGGGCAGCTTGTACCGGGTCTGGCGCTGTCTGGCGGTATCGATGGACTGGGCCAGGAAACGGTCGAAGGGCTGCAGGTTCTTGTTCACCTGGTCGATAAAGCTCTGCATGACCTTGGGGCTGCGGGCGGCCGCGTAGAAATACAGCGACCTCATCCTCGTGCCTCCGGGATGAACGGATTGCTGGTCTCCTGGCGCAGCCGTGGCGCCCGCTTGGCGGCGCTGGGCAGCGGCTCGGGCGCCTCGGGGCTGGCCAGGCGGGCGCGGACCCGCGCCCACTCGCGCAGCTGGCCGATGCTCTCGCCCATCGTCAGGGACAGCGGGAAGGTCGCCTTCAGCGCGCCGGCGATGTCGTCGGTACACAGGTCATGGCCGTCGGCGAACGCCTCGATCAGCCCCTCCCGGATAGCCTCCTCCAGTTCGGCGCCGGAATAACCGGCCGACAGGCCCGCCAGCGCCGGAAGGTCGAACTCGCCCGGATCGCGCTTCTTCTTGCGCAAATGGATCTTGAGGATCTCCTCGCGCACGCTCGCGGTGGGCAGGTCGACGAAGAAGATCTCGTCGAAGCGCCCCTTTCTGAGCAGTTCGGGGGGCAGCATCTCGATGCGGTTGGCGGTGGCCACCACGAAGACCGGCTCGCGCTTTTCCTGCATCCAGGTCAGCAGGGTGCCGACCACGCGGGCTGTCACGCCAGAGTCGAGCTGATCGGAGGAGCCCATGCCGGCCAGGCCCTTCTCGATCTCGTCGATCCACAGCACGCAGGGCGCCAGGGCCTCGGCGATCTGCAGCGCGGACCGCATGTTGAACTCGGACTGCCCGACAAAGCCGCCGAACACCTTGCCCATGTCGAACCGCAGCAGCGGGAACTTCCAGGTCTTGGCGATGGCCTTGGCCACGAGGCTCTTGCCGCAGCCCTGTACCCCGAGCAGGAGCACCCCGTTGGGGGGGTCGAGGCCGAGCGCGCGGGCTTCGCCGCCGAACGCCAGGTTACGCCGCTCGAGCCAGTTCTTGAGGTTGTCCAGCCCACCGACGTCGTCCGTGGTCGCATCCGGCTCGTAGTACTCTAGGACCTGGCTCTGCCGGATGACCCGTTCCTTCTCCCGGTTTACCAGCGGAACGGCGCCCGAGTCGAGCCGCCCGAACTCGTGAACCGCCTGAGCGAAGGCCAGCCTGGCCTCCATCACGGTCAGGCCGCGGGCCGCGTCCAGCAGAGCCGGGTGGTCGTCGGCCTCGAACTCGAAGCCGTTGAGCTCGGCGACCTCCTTGGCGATGACCCCGAGGTCGACAGGGCCCGGCAGCGGCAGGTCCACCGTCGGGACCTCCTTCTGCAGGTCCGGGAGCAGGCCGGGCGACGGGGTGGACAAGATGAGCAGCCTGCGCGGGGACTGAGCCATCCGGCACAGCTCCCTGACCCACCGCACCACCTGGAACTTGCCCGGTTCCAGGTAGGGGTGGATGTCCTCGAGCAGGAGCACCCCGCCGCGGTCGCAGTCGCGCAGCCGCAGCATGGCCTCGATCGGCTCGTCGAGCCGGTCGTCGGGCGGGCAGAAGCCGTCGTCGGCCGTGGTCAGGACGCCGTCCGGTTCTACAGCGAGCAGCCCGGTGGACGAACTCCAGACCATCAGCGGCACGTTCAGGTCGCGCGCTACCGCCGCACCCCAGGCCTGCACCCGACGCCACTCGAACGACGCGATGTGCAGCACGTTAACCCCGGCCCGGACCAGACTGAAGACGTCATCGTAGGTATCGGCCATTTGCCGCAGCCCTTCCCCCCTGATAATCAGGCTCACCGTTTATGCGGCCGCCGGCCGTGCTCGCCAGGAGCGATTCGACCGGTATACATTCTGCAATCGGATAGCCCCGATCCGGCTGGGCGCCCGCGGCCGGGCTCTCGCTATGCAGCTGTGGCGACGCACAGGGACAGTTTATAACCGCGGAGGGCGGCGATCCCAGGGCATAATGCCACTATTCGGGTCGGGTGACCGGCCAGACGTAAGGGACGATATGACGGGAACCGTGACCGATCGCAGGCTGATAGCCGGATTCTGTGAAGATTTGGCCGAGTTGATCAATAAGGCGGAGGAACTCGGAATCGCGGCTCAGGTGGAGGACGCGCGGATTGCCATGGCATCGGGATCGGCCGCGCCGGCCGATGTGCTGCGTGCATTCCGGATTGCGATCGGGCTGGCCGAAAGCACACGCGGAGTGACCATCCCGGGCCAAGGTCAGACGCCGCCGCCGCCGGGCGATTATGTGTGCCCCGGCGACACATGCGACCGGCGGGCCTACCGCGAGCCCGGCGGCCCGGTACCCCTCTGCCTGGTCTACCGGCGCCAGATGCGATACCAGCCGTGATCGCGTGACCGATTTCCTGTCCGCGGTCGGACGGCGCCTGGCCCAGCAATGGCTGGCGCTGCTGGCGCTGCCGGGCCTGTTGCTGCTCGGCGCCGTCGCGGCCGGCCACACGCTCGGCCAGCACCGGAGCCTGGACCTGAGCCTGCTCACCCGGGCCGGGGATCAGCTGGCCGCTCACTATCAGGGCCGTGCCGTACCAGCCCTGGTGGCCGGCGTCGCCATCGCCCTGGCGGCCGCCGCGGCGGGCGTGCTCGCCCGTGGTATCGGCACGGCGCTCCAGGCGCTCTGGCTGGTCAGCATCATGCCCGGGCTGGCCGGCCGGCTGCTGGCCGCCAGATCCAGAGCGCGCGCGAACGAGTGGGCGGAGGCCGACCGGCGGTATCAGGCGGCTCGGCAGGATCATGCGGGTGACCAGGCCCTGGCCGAGCTGGCCGGGGCCCGGAACCGGATCGCCCTGGCCCGGCCGACCCATCCGACCTGGATGGGCGACCGGCTCGCCGCGGCGGGCTCCCGGGTTTACCAGCAGTACGGGCTGGATCTGCAGTTCACCTGGCCGCGGCTGTGGCTGCTGCTGCCCGAACTGGCCCGTACCGAGATCCGCGATGCGCGGGACTCCTTCGCCGCCGCCGCTACCCTGCAGGCCTGGGGGCTGCTGGCCCTGGTCGTGGGCGTCCTATGGTGGCCGGCCGCGGTCTGCGGGGCGTTCGCGGGCGTGCTCGGCTGGCGGCGCGGGCGGGCCGCGGCGGCGGCCCTGGCCGACCTGGTCGAGTCGACCTTCGACCTGCACACCCGGGACCTGGCCGCCGCCCTGGGGTTCCGGGCCCCGTCGGACGGGCCATTGGAGCGAATCGGCGGCTCGCCGGGCGTCGCCTCGGGGGCCGTGATCAACGAGCTGATCCGCAAGGGGTCGTGAGTCACCACCCGTGATGGACGAAAGCGGCCCACGCGGCGGGGTCGTCGAGACCCGGTCGGCCAGCCTCGGCGGCCAGTTCGGCGGGCAGGCCAGGCGGAACGGCCCGGCCGGGGTCGAGCATCCACAGCTGCGCCGCACGCAAGGCGTCGGCCGGGCGAGCGTCGTGCGCTTGCAGGAACTCGTACGTCATCACCATCAGCAGTGCGGTCCGCACGTCGGAAATCTCCCACTGCGAGCCGATGACACTGGCCGCGCCCGCGCTCAGGAACGTGGTGGCGAGGGTCAGCGCCTCGTCGTGGTCGTCGTCGGTCAGATCGCTGAGGCAGGCCGCGAGCACGACCAGCCCGGCCGGGGAGCCGGCGGGCCGGGTCCGGGCCTGCCTCAAGATCCGCTCGACGGTGAGCTCCTGCCCGGCAGTGAGCAGGAGCGCCGAGTCGAGCGGCGAGCCGGCGGCGCGGCCATGGCAGCTGACGTGCAGCAGGGAGGCCCCGGCCGCGGCGGGGCCGGGCAGCAGGGCCAGCACGTCGGCCGGGGTGACCACCGAGGCCTGGTCCTCGGACAGGTAACCGAGGACGGGCGCGTCCGGGCAGTACGCAGCCCTGATGGCCCGGACTTCGGCGCTGGCCCAGGGCAGGTCGAGCAGCGGGTTGACGACGAACGCCGGAGCGCGCCGCCACGGCTGGCGGGTCCGGGCCACCGCCTCGCCGAGTTGCCGCGCCGAGGCCGCGTAGGAGAAGACCGCGTGGCCGAGCGCCGGGCCGCGGGCGTCGTCGGTGCGGACCAGTGCCGCGTGCCAGGGCACCATGCCCAGGACGCCGAACGGCACCAGGACCAGGCGGGGCGGAGTGCTCCCGGGCCGCGGGCCGACCACCGTGAGCAGGTCTTCGATCACGGCTGTCCCGGCCCAGGACAGGACGTCGCGCAGCGCGGCGTCCCAGCTTCTGGTCATCTGCAGCTCGTGGGCCAGGCCGCCCTGATGCCTGGTCCGGTAGCCCGCGTGCGCTCGGGCGTACCGGCCGACCGGACTGCCGGGTGTGGTGTCCAGCCCGGGCCGGGCCAGTGCCGTGATCGCCCCGGACGGCCGCACGACGACGACCGCCCCGGGCGTGCCGGCCAGCGCGGGCAGCAGGTAAACCAGCGCGTCGTGACCGCCGGCCGCCAGGGCACGGGTGACCTCGGGCAGGGTGGGCGGGGCCAGCGGCCCGGCTGGCAGCCGGCCGCGAGTGAGCACGGCCAGGACCCGCTGTCGCAGCACGGGCGGCACGTAGTCCGGTCCCAGCACGGCGGCTAGGGTTAGACCCGGATCGTCGACGCCCTCGTCCGCGGCACGGGACCATTCCCCGGCGAGTGAGTCCTGGCCGACCCCGCGCAGGCTCTCGGCCACGCCGACGGCCGCCGCGGCGGCTTGCAAGACCAGGCCGCGGCCGGATTCCAGGGCCACCACCGCCTCGCCGGCCGCGTCGTCCGCGAGGCACCAGGTCGCGACCTCCGCCGCGTCCGCGGCGGCCTCCTGAGCTCGGGCGAGCGCGTTCGGGGTAGCGCTCTGCAGGAAAACCCCGGCTGCGTGCTCGGCCAGCGCGGCCAGGCCGGCCTGCCGGGACCGGGCCCGGTCGTCCTGGCCAGGGTCGTCCCGGGCCCGCCGAAGCCTGGCCAGGGTCAGCAGGACCGATGCGGTCATCCGGCCGCCCGGAATCCTGGTCAGCAGTCCTGCGGCCTCGTCCAGGTAGGCGAGGGCGTCGTCCCGCTCGCGCGCGGTCAGACCAGGAGGCGGCATCGGCAGCGGCTCCGAGGCCGGATGGCCGGGCGGAGTGAGGATCGCGATCCCGAGCGCGGCCAGCCGCCGCCCGCGCTCCGGGTGGTCGGGGCGGGTGGCCTGGACGGCTTCGGTCAGGTACGCCACGCTCCGGGCTCTCGGGTCGGCCAGGCCGGCCAGCCGGCCGCCGGCCCATACCGCGACCGCGGCCGACGTGAACAGCGCGGCGCGATCGGGGTGATCGCCGGGCAGGCTCTCGACCATGCTGATGGCCAGTTCGGCCGCGTCCCTGGCGTCGGCGGCGTCCTGGTCACGCCCGAACCGCAGCAGCAGGGCGGTGACCAGGTTGTGCAGGTACTGCGGGCGCAGCGGATGGCGGGCGGGCAGTTCTCCGGCGAGCTCGCTGGAGAGTGAGATCGTCTGGTCGGTTTCCGCCCGGTCCTGAGTCCGGGGCGGGCCGGACATCAGGCATTCGCCGCGAGCGAGCTGGGCGTCCCGCCATTGCGGCGACCCCGGGTCCAGCCGGGCGATCAGCCCGTC
>Ga0302324_100016678_pt1 | contig 14617 bp, 16 predicted proteins | sample Palsa_T0_1_FD_201949 | JGI IMG/M metagenome (GOLD analysis project Ga0302324, IMG submission 201949) | Peat permafrost microbial communities from Stordalen Mire near Abisko, Sweden - Palsa_T0_1 | ecosystem: Environmental > Terrestrial > Soil > Palsa > Peat permafrost | place: Sweden: Abisko...
CCGCTGTTCGGCATCGCCAACCAGTTGCTGGCCGCGATCGCACTGACCGTCGTCACGGTGGTGGTCGCCAAGAAGGGCTACCTGAAGTGGGCGTGGATTCCGGGGATTCCCTTGCTGTGGGACCTGACAGTCACGCTGACCGCGTCGTGGCAGAAGATCTTCTCTGCCGATCCCAACGTCGGCTACTGGACGCAGCATTTTCAGTACGTCGCCGCCCAAGCATCGGGTAAGACGGCGTTCGGGTCGGCCAAGACGAAGGATCAGCTGGCCGAGGTCATCAGGAATACGTTCATCCAGGGCACCCTGTCGATCTTCTTCGCCGCCGTCGTAGTGATCGTGGTGCTTGCCGCAATTGTGGTCTTATTCAAGGCAATTCGTGGCGGTGGTATACCGCTGACTGAAGACGACCCAGTGCCGTCGAAAATGTTCGCACCCTCCGGCATGGTCGCCACCGCCGAAGAGCGCAAGGTGCTACGACAATGGAGCGTGCTGGCTCTGGTGCACCTCGACGGGTGAATCGATGAGGCAACGAATTCACAGCTGCCACATAGACACACGCAGTACCGCGCTAAGGATGCGTTAAGCCCTTCGCTTACAGCGTGTTTGGCTGATTTATTGGTCTGATTGCAAATCGCCGCGAGAATGAACGGATGGAAAACGGTCGGCAACGGATAAGGTTGGGCTGGTGGCAGTAACAACCGATCACCGGGTCCGGCTGTTCAAGCGCGACCCACAGACCGAATCTGCTGGGCGCCGCCGCCCCAGCCGGCCGTCCACCGTGCCTTCGCGGCCACCCCTTTTCGCCGACAAGGCTGATCCGGCCAGCCGCGAAGTTTGGCTCGCCTGCGCACGGCGCGTCGCCGTCAGCGCGTGGGCCCTGGTGGTGACTTACCGAACCGTGACAGACGGGGTTGCGTTCAACCGCGAACTGCTGCTGCTGTACATCGCTACCGGGCTGATCGCCGCGAGCATCGGCCGCGGGCACAAGGTGTTCACCGTCGTGCGCGATTGGCTGCCGTTTGCACTCGTGTTGGTGCTCTACGACCTCAGTCGTGGTGCGGCTGACATGCTCGGCGCGCCCACGCTCTGGCGATTCCAACCCGATGCTGATCGCTGGTTGTTCTTTGGCACTGTCCCGACGGTGTGGCTGCAAGAGCGCATCAAGATGCCGCAGCCCCCGTGGTGGGAAGTGATCATCAGCAGCATTTACATGTCGTTTTTCATCCTGCCGTACGCCGTCGCGGGCGTGCTCTGGCTGTACAACCGGACCGACTGGGCGGCATTCGTCCGTCGGTTCGTTGCGCTGTCGTTCGCGGCGGTCGCCGTTTACGTGGTCCTGCCGGCTGCCCCGCCGTGGGCGGCCGCGCGCTGCACAGCGGCCGACATCGTCAGCGGCCCGTCAAACCCGCCGTGCATGTACCGAAGCGCTGCAGGCGTTCCCGACGGCGGACTGCTGGGCGCGATGCATATGAGCCAACCGGGTGCTCACCAATTCGTGGAGCGAATCTCCACCCGCGGTTGGGGGACGCTCCATCTGCAGTCGGCCGGCGCGCTGGTCAACTCCGGACAGGCCAGCGTGAATCTGGTCGCGGCGATTCCCTCGCTGCACGCCGCGTTGACCGCGATGATTTCGATCTTCCTGTGGCGGCGGATCAAGCGCGGGTGGCGTCCGCTACTGGTGGCCTACCCGCTGGCGATGGCCTTCGTGCTGGTGTACTCGGCCGAGCATTTTGTCGTCGACATCTTGCTGGGCTGGGCGCTCGCCGCAGCGGTGTCAGCACTCCTCGCCCTCGTCGACTCGTGGTGGTCGCGGCGCCGTGCTTCGAAGTCAGCTGCCGCTGGCCTGGCTCAGCCAACGAGCGATCTTGGACGCAGACTCCCCGTAGAAGACCCGATAGACCTGCTCGGCGACGTAACCGATGTGCGGCGTGGCGACCACGTTCTCCAGCGATCGCAGCGGGTGCCCGGCAGGCAACGGCTCGACGTCGAAGACGTCGAGGCCCGCGCCGCCAAGTCGCTGCGACCGTAAGGCATCAACGAGAGCCGACTCGTCGACGATCGGGCCTCGAGATGTGTTGACTAGCAACGCCGTCGGCTTCATCAGAGCCAACTCTGCGCTACCGACCAAGCCACGAGAGCGCTCGCCGAGCACCAGATGGATGGTCAAGACGTCGGCGCGGCTGAACAATTCGTCTTTCGACACGTAGGTCGCTCCGGCTTGTTCGGCGGCTTCGGGTGTCAGGTTCGCGCTCCACGCGATGATGTCCATGCCGAACGCCTTGCCCACTTGGGCCACTCGGCTGCCGATTCGTCCCAATCCGAGCACGCCCAGCACGGTGCCGCCCAGTTGCGGGCCGACAGAGGTTTGCCAGCCGCCGGCGCGCACCGACCCGGACTCGTCGACGATCCGGCGGGCGGCGGAAAGGATCAGCGCCCAGGTGAGCTCGACCGTCGACTCCACGTAGCCACCGGTGGTGCTGACGTAGATGCCGCGTTCCTTGGCGGCCGCGACGTCGACGGCGGCGTTGAACGGTCCGGTCGAGGCGATCATCTTCAGCCGCGGCAGGCGCTCGATGACGTCACGCGGCAACGGTGTGCGCTCCCGCATGACGCACACCACGTCGAACGGCGCCAGCCGCTCAACGACGGCATTCGGGTCGGCGAGGTGATCATTGAACACGGTGATCTCGGCCTTGTCGGCCACGTCGGACCAGTCGGCCATGCTCAACGCGGCGTTCTGGTAGTCATCGAGGATCGCGACCCGCATTGTGCCAATCTCGCACACGTGGTTTGACCGGTGCGGCGGCCGGGTAGTCATCCCGGCGCAAGCAGCATTGTGCAAAGCAAAGGGAGCTGAAGCTCATGGGAGCCCACGACAAAGTGAGCAACAAGATCGACGACGTTGCCGGCAAGGCCAAAGAGGCCGTTGGCAAAGCCACCGACGACCACAGCACCGAGGCCGAGGGCAAGCTTGACCAGGCGAAGTCCAGCCTCAAGGACGCGGCCGAGCACGTGAAGGACGCGTTCAAGAAGTAACCACCACGATCCAGCGCAGAGGACGGCCACCGGTGTACCCGACCCCGGTGGTCTTCCGCGTTCTTACGAGGCGGTCCAATGCTGGCCCGATGCGGCGCCCTCTGCGGGCTCATTGAGGCCGAAGACGAACGGAGCGAATACCACCTCGCGACCGTCCGGATCGCGATAGGTGACCGATCCGGTTGCCGCCCAATATGGGTGAGACTCAACAGGATTGACCCCTGCCGCCGCGAGCCGCGCAGTCGCTCGCTGCTGCGCCGCGGTATCGGGGAAATACAGGCACATCTGCTCATGACTATCCACCGCCACCGGTTCGATGGCCGCCACGATCTCGAAGGTAAGACCCGATCCAGGTAAGCCGAATATCGCTCCGCTGCTGCCATAACTCTCGCCGAACGTGGCGCACAGCGGAAGGCCGACCAGGTCTCGGTAGAAGCTGACTGTTTCGTCGAAATGTGCCGAACGCCGGGCGAATCGGAGCGCGCCGATCGTGCTCAATTCCTCAGGCCAGCGATTGCCCGACTGGATGATCGTTTGTGACATAGCTACGACGGTAGGACCTCAACCAAACTTCAGGTCAAGGGTGGATGCGGTCAGTCTTTGCAATGCTGCCGGCGGCAGGCATCCTTACCGATATGCATCAGATCAACGGAGTCCGCGACCCCGCGACAAGTTTCCCGCTCGACATCACTACCGACGATGCGGGCGAACGCCGGCAAGCGAATCGCGCCGTCGCCATCAGCGCCTTGGGATTGGCCGTAACCGGGCTCGTCGAACTGTCGATCGCACTGGTGTCAGGTTCGGTAGCGCTGCTGGGCGACGCGTTGCACAACCTGTCGGATGTGTCGACCAGCGCCCTGGTGTTCGTCGGATTTCGGGCATCGCGCCGACTTCCCACCGAGCGCTACCCATACGGTTACGAGCGCGCCGAAGACCTCGCCGGAATTGGTGTGGCGCTGGTGATTTGGGGTAGCGCCTTGGTCGCCGGGTTCGAAAGTGTCAACAAGCTCTTGCGTCACGGCAGCACGGGTCACGTCGGCTGGGGCATCGCCGCCGCGGCGGTGGGAATCGCGGGCAACCAACTGGTGGCGAGATACAAACTGACTGTGGGCCGGCGGATTCGCTCGGCCACCATGGTGGCCGATGCCAAGCACTCATGGCTAGATGCGTTGTCATCGGCGGGCGCGATGCTCGGCCTGACCGGCGTGGCCCTGGGCTGGGCGTGGGCTGACGCGGTCGCAGGAATCGTCGTCACCGGATTCATCTGCCATGTCGGTTGGGAGGTGACGGCGGACATCGCCCACCGCCTTCTCGATGGCGTCGACCCGGAGATCATCACGACCGCCGAGACCGCTGCCATCGAAGTGCCGGGTGTTCAGCACGCGCATGCTGGCGCCCGCTGGACGGGACGGACACTGCGCGTCGAGGTGGAAGGGTTCTTGGATTCCGAAACTTCGCTGGGTACCGCAGATCAGATCGGTCGCAGCGTGGCGTCGTTGCTCACCTCGCGGATTCCTGAGATGCAGAGCTTCACCTGGTCAACAAGAGCTGCTTGATGACTCATCAGATCCGCGTCGCAGTGTCCGCCGACCACGTCGCCACGGTCGAGTTCGAAAACGGCGCACGTAACCACTTCGACGCCGCCCTGATCGCCGGGTTGGCCGATACCTTCGAGCGTCTTGATGCCGATGTGGGCGCGCGGGCGATCGTGCTCTGCTCGTCGGGCCGGCACTTCTGCGCGGGTGCGGACCTGCCGGGCGCCCTGAGCGGGGATGAGCAGTCGGTCGCGGGCTCTACGGGCTCGCTCTACCAGGGGGCTGTGCGACTGTTCGCCGCCCGCACGCCGATCGTCGCGGCCGTGCACGGCGCGGCGGTCGGAGGCGGTCTCGGGTTGGCACTGGTGGCCGATTTCCGGGTGGCCGGGCCGTCCACCCGCTTCATCGCCAACTTCAGCCGGCTCGGCCTGCACCAGGGATTCGGAATCACCGTGACTCTGCCGGCGGTGGCCGGGACGCAGCGCGCTCAGGAGATGCTCTACACCGGCCGCGCAGTCGCTGGCGAGGAAGCAGCGCGTATCGGCTTGTGCGACCGGCTGGCAGCCGATGACGCGGTGCGGTCGACGGCGCACGCCTTCGCGGCCGAGGTCGCTGCCAGCGCCCCGCTCGCAGTGGTGTCGATCCGCCAGACGTTGCGTGGCGATCTCGCAGATCGCGTGCGCGCGGCCACTGCGTTGGAACAAGCCGAGCAGATCAAGCTCGCGGCGACCGCCGACTTCGTAGAGGGAGTCTCCGCCACCGCCGAGCGGCGAGAGCCGCGCTTCACCGGCTCGTGACCGCCTAGCCGGCGCCTTTGCCGTTGTCGACCCGATAGACGGCGCCGTGGACAGCGGCTGCATCGTCGCTGGCCAGGAATGCGATCACGTTCGCCACCTCGAGGGGCTGCATCATGCCGCGCGGTGAGGCCGTGCGCATGATCAGGTCGTAGTTCGGCTTCTCGGGTGCGGTGAACTGTTCGATCTGCGGTGTCAGCATGCCGCCGGGGCAAACCGCATTGACGCGCAAGCGATCCGCGGTGTACTCGACTGCCAACGCCCGGGTGAGCCCGATCAGGCCGTGCTTGGCAGCGCAGTAGCCGGCCGAATAGGCCTGGCCTTCAACGCCGGCAATCGAGCTGACGTTGACGATGTTGCCGCCTCGCTCCAGCAGATAGGGCAACGCGGCCCTGCACAAGTGGAACGGCCCGTTGAGGTTGACCGCTAGATCTTGGGTCCACTCGTCGTCGGTCATCGACTCCGTACGTCGCATCTGGTGTCGCCCCGCGATGTTGATCAAGACATCCAGACCGCCCAATTCGCGGACGCACTGCTCGATCGCGTCTTTGCAGGCTTGCGCCGACGCGATGTCCACCGATGCGTGTGAGCCTTTTTCGACGTCGCCGAAAACCTCGGCCAACCGTGCGGTGTCTCGGCCTATGCCGAAAACCGTTGCGCCCCGGCGAGATAACAACCGGGCTGTCTCAGCGCCGAGACCCGACGACGCCCCGGTCACGAACGCGATCTTGCCCTCAAGCGTTGACATACCGTTGCCTCACCAACCCGGCGCACCCCGGTAGGAGCGCATCCGCGTAACGCTACCCCGCAGCAGATCAAGTGGCGCAAGGATTCTCAGCCCGAACAGCTCGACCATGGGCTCGGGTCGCAACCGCTGCCGAATACGACGGGCTGCGACCAGCACGAGCAGATTAGCCGCCCGCCTCCCCAATGCGATCCGACTAGTTCGCTTCCGCCAGGTCGACGGCGCCGACCCCGTGCGCCGACCGAAGTAAAAGCCGACGCACGTGGCCATCGTCAGAGCGGCGAACGCCGCAAACACCGTCATGATGATGAGCGTTCTTGGTCACCATCGCGGTAAGGTCACGCCCGAGATACACCTCGGCCAATAAATGACGCTCGGCGTTTAGCCGAGCTTGATGTTGACGGCGACATACCCGATCGGGATGCCGGTCCAGAGCGCGATGCATTCCCGTGCCGCCAATTCCACCGCTGCGCGGCGACTGGCGCAGGTGACCCTGCCGATCTCTGGGATCCGGATCATCCACCCGTCCGCGTCCCGAGTGGCTTCGATGTCGAAGCACTGGCCGACCGTTGGGCATTTGACGCGGGAAGCGAATCGCTGGGCGCTGCGCGCCTGTCGTGGGCGCACCAGCGCGGACTGAATAGGCATGGCCGCTTTCCTGAGTTGAGGACAAAACCGCGAGCTAGCGTATTGCGAATCGAAGCGAAAACCTAATCGACACCGCGGACCCCCGCATTGATCGAGAAATACACCGTTCCAGCTGCCGTTTCGTTGCGTGTCGTTACGCTTTTGGCCGCGCTCGTCACCTGGTGTTTCCTTTTCGGCCGACGCGGGAGGAATGAAGACCACCATCCGGGGTGTTGCAAGGTGCTGAGTTTGACCACCGCGGGTTCGAGATATCAAAATGACCGACGGCATCGACGCCGGAGGCCACACTGCGCGGGAGTCTTCCACCGCATACGCTCTAAAAAGCATCCTCGCTCGACGAAAGGCAACAGCGTGCACAAGACAACCCGCTACGGCGTATCGCCGCTGTCATGGTGTGTGCAGCCGATGACGAGGGCCCTGCAGTTCGCAGCTGTCCTGACGATGCTGTTTGCGGCGGCGGTGACGACCCCGGCCATCAGCAAGGCCGCCGCCGATGGGCAGTGCTCCGACGTCGAGGTCATTTTCGCCCGCGGCACGATGGAGCCACCCGGTCCCGGCACCGTCGGACAGCAATTCTCCGACGCCCTCACATCCCGTCTGGGCGGCCGTTCGATCGACGTGTATCCGGTCAATTACCCCGCCTCGCTGAACTTTTCGCAAGCGGCCGACGGTGTTTCCGACGCCGCCAACAAAGTGCTGGACACCGTGAATACCTGCCCCGCCACCAAGATCGTCCTCGGCGGCTACTCGCAGGGCGCGGCCATCGCGGCCTACATCACCTCCGACAGCGTCCCGCCCGGCTACGCACTCCCCGCGGGCATTACCGGACCATTGCCACCCAACGTCGCCCCGCACGTCGCGGCCGTCACCCTGTTCGGCAAGCCCTCCAACGGGTTTCTCAACCTGATCGACCATGACGCCCCGCCGATCAGCATCGGGCCGCTCTACGCACACAAGACGCTCGACCTGTGCACACCCCAAGACCCGGTCTGCTCATCGGGCCAGGGATTCAGCCGGGCCGCCCACAGTGCCTACAAGACGAACGGCATGACGGATCAAGCTGCTGATTTCGCCACTAACGCGATCCACGGTCGCTGAGTCCGACGTACACGTTTCTCACGTCGCGCAGAGGCCGGCGATCAGCATGTCGAGCCCCTGCTGGAAGCGAGATTCCGGCGCCTCGGTCAGCTGATGCGGCAACCCGTCGAGGGCCTGCTCGAGCGACACCGAACCCAAGATGAAGATCATCAGGAGCATCCGCGCCGACTCGCGCCGGGCAGACGGAACCCCGGCATCGACGACGAGCTGCTGCATCAGCGCATCAATTTGTCGCGCTGCACCTTTCGCGGGCTGAGTCTGTAGCACATCGGCGATGCCGTCGATTCGCAGCATTGCCTTGCGCGCGCTGTTCGCGACCACGCGAATCCGCTGCTGCCAGGGCCCCGATTCCGGTAGCTCGACCGAGGCGAGGGTGGCCTCGGCGATCAGATTCAGCAATTCGGCTTTGCCGTCGACGTAGCGGTACATCGCCGTGGTTGACAGGCCCAGTTCGGTGGCCAGGGCGCGGACGGTGACACTGCGGACGCCGCCGCGCTCGGCTACCCGCACTGCCGCCGCGACGACGACGCTGCGATCGAGTTCCCCCGTATCGCAGCGACTTGACCCGGATGTCGGGCTGGGAGTCAATCGTGCTGTCGTTCAACATCTTCGGTTATGCCGTCGCCATCGGCCGCGGGCCGCGGACCAGGCCTCCTGGACGGCTGTCGGTGAGCTCGCCGTCGGCGACGATGGTCTGGCCGAGCACAAGCGTTTCGACATAGCCATTGGAACGCTGGATGAGCCTTCCCGCGCCGCCGGGCAGATCCCGCACCTGCTCGGGGTAGTGCAGACCCAAGTTGTCCAGGTCGATGAGATTGATGTCAGCGCGCCTGCCCGGCTCCAGGACACCGCGGTCACCGAGGCCGTAGAAGCCGGCAGGATCGCCGGTGAGCCGATGTACAGCCGTCTCCAGCGGGATCCGCGGGCCGCGCGTGCGATCGCGCACCCAGTAGGACATCAGGTAGGTCGTCATGCTGGCGTCGCAGATGATGCCGCAGTGGGCTCCCCCGTCACCGAGGCCCTGCAGGCTAATTGGGTCCGACATCATGTCGTGGAGATGGTGGTAGTCGTTGCCCGCGTAGTTCAACAGCGGGAACAGCAGAAATTCTTTGCCTTCTGCGTGCAGCAGAGTGTCGTAGGTGACCTCCCACGGATCGCGACGCTCGCGCGCTGCGATGGCCGCGATGCTGTCGTCGGCCGACGGTTCGTAGTCGAGTCGCTCTCCGAGCGGGTAGAGCCGTTTGAACATGTGGCGGTTGAGTTGATCGGCCGACGGCACATCGCCCGCGTCGGGCGTCTCCGTGAGGATGCGTGCCTTCGTCTGTGGGTCGCGAAGAGCTTGTACGCGTTGGTCGAGCGGCAGATCCATCAGAGCGCGGTAACTACGTCGGTGCCGGAACGGATTCATCCGCGACTGGTGGCCCATCAACATCCCGAAGGCGCGGCTGGCTACTTGTGGTCGCACATTCGCCCCGGCGGCGTTGGCGGTACGCACGGCACTAAACCAGTGCTGCCAGTCGTGCGGGTCCTGCTCGTTGACCATGGCCAAGAACGTCAGCGGTATCCGAAACCGCTCGCCCAGCCGGCTGATCCACTCGACCTCGCCGTCGATGGAATGCCTTTGGTCGCCGCCCATTTCACCGCCCACACCGGCCGGTACCACCTGCAGGACACCACTTCCCGCCTCGGCCATCGCGGTCATCAAGGCGACGAGTTCGTCCTCGTCCGAGTACGTTCCCGGCACGGGTTGCCCGCTCGCGCTGCGATGTCCGGCGGTGCGCCCGAATGACATGCCGAGGGCTCCGGCGCGCAGGCCGTCGGTGACCGCTTGGGTCATCGCCGTCAGGTCATCGGCGGTCGGGGCGTCGAGTGCGCGGTCGCCCATGACGTAGGCGCGCACAGCGGCCTGCGGTATCTGCGTGCCGACATCGACGGCGCGTGGGATCCTCTCCAGCGCGTCGAGGTACTCGCCGAACGATTCCCACTCCCACGTGATCCCCTCCGCCAGCGCGCTGCCGGGGATGTCCTCGACGCCCTCCATCAATTCGATCAGCCAGTCGTGCCGGTCGGGGCGCACGGGAGCGAAACCGATGCCGCAATTGCCCATGATCGCGGTGGTGACGCCATGCCAGCACGACGGCGTCAGATGCGGATCCCAGGTGGCCTGACCGTCGAAATGCGTGTGGATGTCGACGAATCCCGGTGTGACGGTGAGGCCGTCAGCCTCGATGGTCCGCCGGGCCGCGCCGCCAATCCGGCCGACCTCGGCGATCAGTCCGTCCTGCACGGCGATGTCTGCGGTGCGCGGTGCCGCCCCTGATCCATCGACGACCCGCCCACCGCGAATGATCAAGTCGTAGCTCATGACACCCTGATCCGTCCTGGAGGCGCCACGTCGGTGTGGCCGCGGACTTCAATATTTACACCGTTAACTTCTTGCCGACAAGAGCTCGGTGCCTGCGCCGACCGAACTCCTGCAGGTCCTGACACCCCAAATTCCGACGGTTCGCACGGCTGGGAAATAACTTGATATGTCACGTAGTTAAATGTTACGGTTCGATTCGCACAGCTTGCGGATCCCGTCGGCGCGCGATAACTGGCGTCGACGCCGGAAATTCGCTAAGGAAGGCGCCGACGATGGACACGCGGACGGGCGATCGCTGTCGCTTGGCAGGCAAAACGGTGTGGCGCGTCGGCTACGGGGCGATGCAACTGGCCGGCGACGGCGTCTACGGTCCACCCCGGGATCGTGACGAGGCGCTCGCGGTCTTACGCGCAGCCCTCGACGCCGGTGTCGATCACATCGACACCGCCCAGTATTACGGGCCGGGCGTAGTCAACTCGTTGATCCGTGAGGCGCTCTTCCCCTATCCGGACGGGTTGGCCCTGGTGAGCAAAGTTGCTGCGCGACGCGATGATTCCGGCGGAGTGTTGCCGTACGACGACCCCGGTCAGCTCCGCGCCGGCATCGAAGAAAACCTTGCAACGCTCGGTGTCGAGCAGCTCACCGCGGTCAACTTGCGCGTGCTGGACAACGCGGTGCCCGATCAACGGTTCGCGGATCAGCTGGGCGCCTTGGTAGCGGCCCGGGATGAAGGTCTGATCGCGGGCGTCGGAGTCAGCAATGTCACGCACCGACACTTGCTGATGGCGCTCGAGGTCACCGACATCGTCTGCGTACAGAACGTCTACAACCTTGCGAATCGGTCTTCGGCGCCAGTACTCGAGGAGTGCATCGCCCGGGGTATCCCGTTCGTTCCGTTCTGTCCGCTGGGTTGGCCGAAGGCACAGCATGACGCCATTCGGACCGATCCAGTTGTCAACAGTATTGCTGCCAGCCACGGCGCAACACCGGCCCAGGTCACTCTCGCGTGGCTGTTGGCGATCGCTGACAACGTCTTGCTGATCCCCGGGACCAGCAGTCGAGGCCATCTTGTCGAAAACCTCGCCGCCGGTTCGTTGTCGTTGCACGACAACGACATCGCCAGTCTCAACCATGCACGTATCACCATCCCTTAGGAGGACACCATGAATCTGGCGCTGTGGATCGTCGCGAGTGTTTTAGCGGCAAGCTTCGCCGGAAGCGGGCTGATGAAACTCCTTGTTCCCAAGGAGAAGCTGGTCAGCTCCGGCCAAGGTTGGGCACAGGACGTCACTCCGACGAACATTCGGTTGATCGGCGTGGTTGAGGTTCTCGGCGCGGCTGGGTTGATCTTGCCCGCAGTCACCCATATCGCCCCTATCCTTGTCCCGGTGGCTGCGGTCGGCTTGGTCCTCGTGATGGTCGGCGCGGCAGTGGTTCACGCTCGCCGCAACGAGGCAATGAACATCGGGGTCAATGCCGTGCTGTTGGCGCTGGCCGCTTTCGTTGCATGGGGCAGGTTCGGGCCGTACCCGTTGGCCTGACGTTTTCGCGGGAGTCAGCACCATGACAATGCCGGCAGTGGTACTCACCGCTGATCGAACGATTGCCTTCCAGGAACGCCCGCGGCCGTCACTGCGGCCCGACCAGGTCATCGTCGAAGTCGAGCTCTGCGGTATCTGCGGAAGTGATCTTCACGCGGCACAACTACCGCAGGTCTACACGGGCGACTGCATCCTCGGACACGAATCGATGGGGCGAATTATCACCGTCGGCGCCGACGTGACCGATTGGAGCATCGGCCAACGAGTCGCAGTCAACCCCAACGGAAACGTCTGCGGCGTCTGCGCTTTCTGCAAGTCCGGGCGACCCAACTTCTGTCATCAGGCGACGCTCGAAACGGCCCTGGGTCTGCAAGCCAACGGTGCACTCGCCCCATTGATGGCCGCATTCCCGTCCCACCTGCGGGCAATCCCACCCGAACTTTCCGCTCGGCAAGCCGCATGGGTGGAGCCTGCCGCGACGGCCCTACGCGCGGTAGAGCTCGCCGGTGATATCCGCGGGCTGAGGGTGCTGGTAACCGGCGGCGGCCCGATCGGCCAGCTTGCGTGCCGATTGGCCTATCTCAAAGATCCGGAGCGCGTTCTGCTGATGGAGCCAGCGGCCGACCGAGCGGCGTTCGCGGCCAGTTCGCACGCCACCGTCGTCACAACCGACCAGTCCGTCAACGGCGAGGTGTCCGTCGATGTGGCTATCGAATGCTCGGGTAATAACGCAGCAACGGCGACCGCGATGGCTCTGCTCGCGCCCGGAGGGACCCTCGTCGTGGTCGGCTCCGGTTCAGGAACCAGATTGGATGCGGCGACCATCCTGCTCAAAGAGATTGTGGTGCGCGGGTCCTACACCTACACCGACGAATTCGACAGGGCCATCGACCTGCTCGCGACAGGCCTACTCGTAGTCGACGATCTCACCAGCGTCGTCGCACCACTGCCCGACACACTGGCTGCCTTCGACGATCTGCAGGCAGGCCGAATCATGAAAGCACTCATCGCACCGAACTGGTAAGTGGTACAGCCAAATTCGCAGAGGGAAAACATATGAACGACACACGCCGTACAGCCGGCGACTTGGTTCGGACACTGATCCGCGCCGTCGACGCTGCAGACCAGAACACCATCGCCACACTCACGGCGACGGACGTGCACTTCCGTTTCGGAAACGCCGACCCGACCGACACCCAATCGGAACTTCTTGCGGCAGCCCAGTCATTTCGCGATGGGATCGCCGATCTGCACCACACCATCCTCGACCTCTGGGAGGTCGGTGACGGCATGGTCGTTGCACTGATGGATGTCCACTACCGGCGCCTCGACGGCCGCGAATTGAATTTGCCCTGCTGCAACGTCTTTGGGGTACGCGACGGAGTCGTCAACGACTACCGCATCTACATGGACGTCAACCCCGTACTGGCGCCTTAGCAGTCCACCGACCTACAGGGGTACCGGTGGCAGCGACGCATTGAGATTCAGGCTCGCCTGAATGTGTTCCAGCGCCGCGGTGAAGGGAGCGACAAGTTCGTCGGGCAGCGGCTCGAAGAACAATTTCTTGACCAGCATGGCGTGACCCGGCGCCGCGTCGACCATGGCGTCCAAGCCTTTCTTGGTCAACACCGCATCAGTCGCCCTGCCGTCTTCGGTGGACTGCAAGCGCTGGGTGAGGCCGCGCTCGCTCAACCGCCGCAGGTGATGGGAGAGCCGGCTGCGTTCCCAGCCGATCAAGGCAGCAAGATCGGTGACCTGCATCTTGTGTTCCGGCGCACTGCTCAACGCGTTGAGTACGTGATAGTCGGGCAACGAAAGATCGCTATCACGCTGCAACTGGCTGTTGATCTCGTAGCTCATCCGCAACTGCACTCGCATGAAGGCAACCCACGCGCGGAGTTGTGAAGGAGACAGCCACGGACTGTCACCAGCTGGCGATCGGCGAGGACGCGGCATTTCACGCTCTTTCTGCTGGACTGTTCATGTTTATTATCCGCGATCGTGTCTGGCCAAACCAGATAGCGCCTCACAGGGCCAGACTCAGCGCACCGAACAGGATCATCGCTCCGCCCGCGACCCTTCCGCTCACGTCACCGAAGGGGATCGTCTTCTCCAGCAAAACAAATATGGCGATCGCCGCGATCCACACAAGGTTCATCACGCCGCCGACGAACAGCAATGCCATCACAATCCAGCAGCAACCTACGCAGTAGGCGCCGAGCCTCAGTCCCATACGGAAGGCGCCGAGGTTACCGGTGCGCCAGTAGCGGGACATGAAATGCGCTGGGGTCCGGCAGTTTTTCAGGCAGGCGTTCTTGAGCGGGGTGAGCTGGTATAGGCCGGCCGCGATCAGAATCGCGGCGCCGAGGCGGGCGCTGGCGGACACCATCATCGGCGAGAGCAGCGCGGCCTGATCAAGAGCGTGCTGGGAGACGGTGGCCACGAGGCTAAAGGTCGCCCACATCGTGATGTAGCCGGCGACGAAGACGAACGTCGGAGCCAGCGGGTCGTGCTGTGCGGCGGCCTTGCGCGCGACCGCCGCGTACATCAGAGTCATGGGTGCCGCAGTGGGAACCATCATGGCGACCATCATGAGGGCCCACATCGCGAATGTCAGACCGAATTCGGTTGCTGTCCATGGCTTTACGCCTGTCATGGCATCCATCGTCGGTGGCATCGACTGACCGTTCATGCCGCCTGACGCGGTCACCATTCGGTGCGCTGTCAGCACGATGTAGACCCAGGCTGCGACGGTAATACCGCCCAGGCCGCCCAATACGGCCAGACGGTCCCGGTAGCGCCGGAGCCAGGGCACGGTCAGCGGATAAGTCCGTCCTGGTTCAGGTGCATGACGT
>Ga0302324_100016679_pt1 | contig 14615 bp, 9 predicted proteins | sample Palsa_T0_1_FD_201949 | JGI IMG/M metagenome (GOLD analysis project Ga0302324, IMG submission 201949) | Peat permafrost microbial communities from Stordalen Mire near Abisko, Sweden - Palsa_T0_1 | ecosystem: Environmental > Terrestrial > Soil > Palsa > Peat permafrost | place: Sweden: Abisko...
CCGGCCGGTTGGGGCGCAGTCAACACGGCCATGAATGGTGCGTACCTGGAGCACAGCACGGTCACACCCTACCCTGGCTCGGGGAGCTACGATTGCGCGGGACTGTTCGGAAGCAGCTGTTCTAACGGTTCGGTGAATCCTCGCTGGCGGCATAATCTGCGCGTGTCGTGGGATACCCCGTGGCGTGTGCTCGCGTCGATAAATTGGCGTTTCATCGGAGCGACCCATTTTGACAACAATTCCACCAACCCGTTGCTGCAGGGCGCGGAGGAAGCGCCCCAGGAACCTGCCGTACCGTTCCCGTACTATGACTCCTACAATGAGAGAATCGCGAATTACAACTACTTCGACCTGACCGCTGTGTGGCATGTGCTGCCGCAATTGGAATTGCGCGCCGGGGTCACCAACCTACTCGACAAGGACCCACCGCTCATTCCATCTGAGGACATTACGGGCAACAGCGGACCGGCGAACTCCTATCCGACCTACGATTATCTGGGCCGCCAGTTGTTCATCGCCTTCACAACGAAGCTCTAAGGGGACGCCAGGTCGGGATGCATCTCTCGCCAAACACGGGCGCGCCGGCTGCAACGCCGGCCGCCCGCGTTTGATGTCGGCGCGTTCGGCTTGCGCGCCGATGCTATGTCCTGAACATGTATGCGCTCGCCGCTTGCGCCTCAAAGGCGTCGTGCTTTGAAGCCGCCGTCGCGGCCTCTGAATCATTCAACGGCGGCTTGTTGAGCAGCCAGAGACGCGACTAGCCGCGATGTTGCAGCGGATGCCGACAGCGCAAAGTCGTCGGTGCCCGTCCTCTTCCACCAGCGATCGACTATTGGCGCAGCGAGCTGCAGGCGCTGCTGCGCAATCAGTGGCACCAAGTCGCGCTTGCGACGGGGTGGTGACAGCATAGCCGGAATATCAATTGTTTCCAGCGACGGGCGACAGGGAGTCACAATGACCAATGGAAAAGAGGCGCTCGTCCGATGCTGTCCAGCCCGCCGACGCTCCGTCTTTTGTTTTCCGCCGTAATCATAAATATTTAGCGGCGTAGCGATGATTCGAGTATTTCTGGCCTACGGCCTGTCGGGGTTTGTCGCACTGGGTTACCAGGTGGTGTGGTTCCGGCTTTTCCCCGACTGGTTCGGTTCCACCAGTCTGAGCTTCGCCCTGGTCGTTGGTAATTTTATTGGAGGTCTCGGCGCGGGCTCACTGGCGAGTAGACCGATTACCACATGGATCGCCCGGGTCGCGGGTGTAACGGATGGCTTGCGCCTTTATGGCCTCATCGAGTTGCTGGTCGCGGTGGCGGCGACGCTGACTGTGCTCGCGGGCCACCTCCCCGCGGACCTGTGGGGCAGCTTTCCCTACCACGTCCATGATCGCATCTGGGTACAGGATCTCGGCTATCGCTTAGGCCAAATGACGGTGGCGGTGGCCTGCGTATTTACGCCGTGTTTCCTCATGGGAACGACGCTCCCGCTACTCTCGCAGGTGTTTCTGGATGCCCCCGGAGGACAGCGGCTACCGGCGGCCCTCTATGGCTGGAACACGTTTGGTGCCTGCGTGGGCGTGCTCGCTTGCCAGTTCGCGCTGCTGCCATCCATTGGTCACAGTGCCACATTCTGGCTGATGCAGGGCCTGAACCTCGGGATTGCCGGATTCTTTCTCATCACCGGTCGCGGCGCTCTGCCGGTGGCTTCGCTCGCGCTGGATGGTGCCAGTCAGGTAGGCAATCAGGCGAGTTCCCCGACCCCCACCAACCTCTCACTGATTTTGACCTGCGCGGTGCTCAGTGGCCTGCTCGCCGGCGCGCTCGAAGGGGATATGTTCAAGCGCGTCAATCTCGTGGTCAGCAACAGTCCGGGTGCGCTGGCGGCGGCGATCTCGTTCTGGGCGATCCTCGGTATCTTTCTGGCGAGCACGTTCGTCTGGCATGCGACACGCCTGCGAATGATCCACATCAAGCTCGCCTTCGTATCCGCCGCGATCTATTTTTACGCGGCCTGGCGGCTGATGTATCCAAGCGTCATTGACAGGCTGCAATTGCGTTACAGGCCAATTGACGCGTCCGGCATGATCAACAACTTCCCTGATAGCGTCGCGGAGCTATTCGTATTTGTTGGGGGTTGTGTATTAGTGCCTTACCTGCTGATCTCCCTGCTGCTGCCCTATGTATGCAATCAGGCGCAAATGCGTCGGATGCATCTGGGTTTTACTTACGGGCTGAATACGCTCGCATTCTGCACTGGTCTGATTGTATTCACGCTGTTGGCCCCGCGGGTCAATATCTTCTACTCCCTGAAATTGATGTGGGTACTGATGAGCTGCGGTGTTGCGCTACTGCTCGTGATTTCCGAGAAAGGCGGCGTCAGGTGGTGGCAACCCGCAATCGCGGCGGCCGCGTTCTTCGTGGGATTGCTTGTCACGCCTGCCAAATTCGACGCGAGCTACCTCATGCCGCATAGTATTCAGACGCGCTACCCGATTTCTGATCTGAAGAGCAACGGGACCGACACCACCTATGTCGTCACCGTGCCAAATGGGGAATTCCTGTTCTTCGGCAATACCTCCATGTCAGGTACGGTTCTTCCTTCACAGATCTACATGCGGCTGATGGCGCATGTGCCGCTATTGCTGCAGGAAAATCCCGTCAGCGCGCTCGTAATCTGTTTCGGCGTCGGGAACACTGCCTCGGCGATCGCCACCCACGACAGTATTCACCGTCTCGATGTCGTGGACTTGAACCGTAACGTGTTCGAGACAGCGGCGGAATTCGCGGGCACCAATTTCCGAGTCTACAAGGACCCGCGGGTAAGACTTATCAATGACGATGGCCGCAGTTTCCTGCGACTGTCGCGCGATTCATACGATCTCATAACCAGCGAACCGCCGCCGCCGATGCAGGCAGGCGTTTATCGGCTGTATTCGCGGGAGTATTACCAAGATGTGTTGGCACATCTGACACCGACCGGGATGATGACCCAGTGGCTGCCGGCGTATCAGATGCCGGCTAAGGCTGTCGATGAGGCGATCGCCACGTTCGTGACTGTGTTTCCATACGCGCTGCTGTATTCGGGGATCAGTCAGGAATTTATTCTTCTGGGAAGCCGCAAACCATTCGACATCGACCGTCTCTGGCAGCGTTTCCCGCGGAGCGGCCGAGCGCGGGCGGACCTTGCCGCAATCCTCGTTGACACGCCTGCGAAGCTCGGGCTCCGGATCGTGCGCCCGGATGCGACGCTGCGCCGCGACTACCTGGGAGGTGAGACCATCAGCGATGAACGCAACGATCTGGAGCAAATGTTTCTGGCGACGAAGGGCGGCACGGTCAGCTATGATCCCGGCGAGGTGCTGGCATGGCTGCGCATCGAAGCGCCAGTGATGGCTGCCGCGGTCGCGCCGATCGTGGAGTCTCGCCTTGGCATTGGGAAATAGCTTGCCGAGCGACGTCACGGGTTACACGGTAGCACCTAAGCATAAAAGAATTCTAGTGCAGTACAACAATGTGTTGTATCAGGGCAACGAATTAGCCACGCCAGCCGCTAGCGGCTTGCCGCCGACGATTTGTGCTGTTTAATCCGCGGCTGATTGAGACTGGCGCAGGCGATGAGTTATTTTTCTAATGCGACTATGTGTCGCACGATTACAACAGACCTGCGGCCCGTTGCGCCTCAACGACGCACTGGTCCCACGGGCGCGATACCAAAGAGCTGGTGCTCCACGCGATCCCCGACATGAATCCCGAGCCGGGAGCACACGCCGCCGGCGAGCTCGAGCACGGCTTTGACCGGAGTCGGCGTCGAGATCAGGTCCAGGGATTGGGGCGTCGTATTTTCGCGGATGTAGACGATGCGGCCCTGCGCATCGATGAATAGCATGTCCAGCGCAATCAGCGTGTTCTTCATCCACATGGTCATGACCTGCGGCGCGGCCTGCGGAAACAGCATGCCGTGATCGGGCGGCACCCAGCGCACAAACATCAGGCCCTGCTGCTCGCGTGCCGGCGTATCGGCGATCCAGACGCTGAACCATTCCAGTCCAGCGTGGGTGCGTATGCCCATTTGCGTGCTGGGAAACTGCTCGATGACCTCGGGTGCGCTCGCGGCGCGAACAATTGAGGCAGTGCCCATCCATGCCACGGCCCAGAGCAGGCAGGCGGCGAGCCGCAGGCTGCAGCGGCGGGCCTCAGGTCCGGTAGGCGGCGGCATCAGGTGCATCATCCTCATATAATACCGATCCGGCAAAGTCGAAACGGCTCAGCAGAATGCCGGCACTGCCGTCGGCCGCGGCTGCGGGCGCGACGCAGAAACCGCGAGCCGCGATACGCAGGCGCTGAGCGGCCGGCGCTGACTGGACCGGCGTCTCGCTGAGCTCATCGACCGTGCATTTATCCTCCCCGCGCGTCGAATAGATCTTCGATTCGCCTTCAAAGATGACGGTCACGTTGACGGGCAGGTCCCGGGCGTTGCCGGCCTGCAGTGCCCCGGCGATGCCGAATACGAATCGCAGATGCTGTCCACCTGGCAGCGCCGGCCCGGCGAAGGTCAGGCGCACCCCGCGCTGTCCCGGGCGCGGACCCCCATCGCATTGCAGTTCGCGATCCTGCCAGTCGATATCAAGATTCTGTGCCCCCCGCAGACGCGCCCGCAGATAGCCATCGTGGCTTGGCAGGCAGCCCGTGGCCGCAGCTGACGCCGCGGCGCTCGCAGGCACAGCCGCTGCCGGCGGCTGGCTCGAGGCATCGCGGGCACAGGCCACCAGTGCCAATGCGATGCCACAGACTGAAGCTGCGCAATGACTCGCGTTCACGATCTCCTGGGGGCGGCGAAGCTGGGCACTGCCATGCGGCGGCGTCGGTAAGTATAGCGAGGCCGCCGGCTTTCTTGCCCCAATCGCGCTCGCCGCGGCGAGCGCGACACACCGCACAGGTTGCGGCGCTGCCAGCTGCTAGAATTTTGCGCCATGGATCGCAGACAGTTTCGCACCAGGGCCAGCCTGGCAAAGCAGCTCATAGAAATTCATTCGATCGTACCGGCGGGGTTGTCCCGGCTCATGGAGCTGTCCAACAATCTGTTTTTCAGCTGGCACCGTCCGACTCGTGCGCTGTTCCAGGATCTGGATCCCGAGGTCTGGAACCAGACCAACGGTAACCCGCGCCTGGTGCTGCGCTGTGTCGATCAGGAAAAACTCGATCACGCGGCCGCCGATCCGGCTTACCTGGAGCGCTATCGGCAGGTGCTCGACACCTTCGATGCCTACCTCTCGGCTCCGCGTCCCCGCGAAGACGAGCCATTAGTCGCGTATTTCTGCGCTGAATACGGCTTTCATGAGAGCTTTCCGATCTATTCAGGCGGCTTGGGCGTCCTCGCCGGCGATCACTGCAAGGCCGCCAGCGATGAGCGGCTCAATTTCGTTGCGGTGGGATTGCTCTACACCGAGGGCTACTTCATCCAGTCGGTCGATAGCGAGGGCGTGCAACGCGCCAACTACATCGATAGCGATCCGCGCGACCTGCCGGTCGAGGCAGTGCGCGATGCCGATGGACAGTGGCTGCGCGTACAGGTGCCGATTGCCGGCCGCGCCGTGCAGACGCGCATCTGGCGGGCAAAGGTCGGCCGCGTGTCGGTGTATCTGCTCGATACGAACTGTCCCGATAATTCGCCCGAGGATCGGGATATCACCCATCGGCTGTATGGCGGCGATGCCTCGGTGCGCATCCGTCAGGAAATGATTCTGGGGCTCGGCGGGGCGCGCGCGCTGCGCGCGCTGGGTCTCGCGCCGGCCGCCTGGCACATTAACGAAGGGCACGCTGCCTTCCTGATTCTCGAGCTCGCTCGCGAGGGTATCGCGAGCGGTCTGGATTTCGCGGCGGCTCTGGAAGCGGCCGCTGCTCAGTGCGTGTTCACGACGCACACGCCGGTATCGGCCGGGCACGACGCCTTTGATAATGGGCTCTTCGCGCATTGCTTTCAGGACATCGTAACCGGACTCGGCGTCTCGATGGAGCGCGTGCTCGAACTGGGCCGCTCGTCCAATGCGCCGCACGTCTTCAACATGACGCATCTGGCCCTCAATGGCGCACGGCGCATCAACGGCGTGAGCCGCCTGCACGGTGCGGTCTCGGCCGGTCTGTGCGCCGAGCATTGGCCAGAAGTGCCGCCGGCGGAGAACCCGGTAGGCTACGTGACCAATGGCGTGCATGTGCCCACATTTCTGGCGCAGACCTGGAGCCGGTTTTTTGATAACAAACTCGGACCCCAATGGCGCGAGCGACTCTCGGATGCCGCCTTCTGGCATGCGCTGGCGGAGATACCGGACCACGAGTACTGGCTGACCGCGCAGAAGGTCAAGGCCTCCATGGTCGACGGTGTGCGTGCGCGATTGCGGCGCGAGTACGCGGCCAAGGGCTTGAGCCAGGCGCAACTGCGCCATATCACCCGGCTGCTCGATCCGGAGCGGCCCAACACGCTCACACTCGGCTTTGCGCGCCGCTTTGCGACCTATAAACGTGCCGCGCTGCTATTGCGCGATCGCGCGCGCCTCGCGCGCCTGGTCAATGACCCGGTGCGCCCGGTACTGTTTCTGTTCGCCGGCAAGGCTCACCCGGCCGATGAGCCTGGCCAGCAGGTTCTGCGCGAGATCAAGCAGCTGAGCCTGACGCCGGAATTTGCCGGCAGCGTCGTGTTCCTCGAGGACTACGACCTGCAGCTGGGACGCTGGCTCGTGTCCGGCGTGGACGTCTGGCTCAACAATCCAGTCGCCCCGATGGAAGCGAGCGGAACCTCCGGTATCAAGGCGGCCGTCAATGGTCGCCTGAACCTGAGCATTCTGGATGGCTGGTGGGCCGAAGGTTTCGAGCAGGACAACGGCTGGGGCATTCCTCCCGCCGACGCGCTGGACGCTGAGCGTCGCGATGCATTGGACTGCGCGGACATGCTCGATGTGCTCGAGGAGGAGGTCGTGCCTCTCTACTATGCGCATAACGCGGATGGCTATTCGGGCGAATGGGTGCGGCGCTGCAAGCGCGCGATGATGAGCGTGATTCCGAGTTTCAACATGGGTCGGGTCGTGCAGGATTATGCGCGCGGCCTCTACTATCCGGCCGCCGCGCAATATCGGCGCATGCTGCAAGGCGGCCTCGGTGCGATCACGGCGTTCGCGCAGTGGAAACAGCGGGTGCGCGAGCTTTGGCCGGGGGTACAGCTGCGACGACTGTCCGACGCGCCGCGGGAGCTGCCGCGCGCCGGAGTACTGAACCTGCGGATCGCCGCCGCGCTCAATGGCCTGTCGGCCCAGGACGTCTGCGTCGAGTTCGTGGCGCAGCGTGTGCTACCGCGTTACCGGACTGAATCGCCGGCTCTGTCCTCGTTTCGCGGTGAGTCCGGCGATGTCTGGCGCTGTGCGCTCAGCACCACGGGTCAGACCGATGCCGACGGCGCGACGCTCTATACCCTGCAGGCCACGCCACCGACCGCCGGGCAGTTTGCATTCGAGCTGCGCGTTTATCCCTATCATTCGCTGCTGGCGCATCCGCTCGAGCTCGGGTTGCTCAAGCGATTGTAGGCGCGCCGCACTGGCGTGGAAATCTTCCCCCCCGGGGCGTAGAGACGGGATTGCAATGCCATGTACACTAGATGGCACTGTCGCTTGATCCAAGCCCATGGCTAAACAGCAGTCGCGCGCTTCTTCCGGGCGCTACGTCAGCCGATTGACGAGCGGCGCGCTGGCTGTGGTCATGGCCGGTGGGCGCGGCGAGCGGCTCAAGGATCTGACGCTGCACCGCTGCAAGCCCGCTACGCCGTTTGGCGGCAAGTTCCGCATCATCGATTTCGTGCTCTCCAACTGCGTCAACTCCGGCATTCGCCAGATCTTCCTGATGACGCAGTACAAGGGCCAATCCCTGATTCAGCACGTGCAGCGCGGCTGGAGTTATCTGCGCGGTGAGTTTGGCGAGTTCATCGACGTCGTGCCGGCGCAGCAGCAAGTGGGCCCGCACTGGTATCGCGGCACTGCGGACTGCGTCTACCAGAATCTGGATCTCATACGCGCGCTGCGGCCCAAGCACGTACTGGTACTGGCCGGCGATCATATCTACAAGATGGACTACGGTCCGATGATCGCCTACCACGTGGAGAAGGGCGCCGATATCACGGTCGGTGTCGTCGAGGTACCGGTCGAGCGCACACGCGAATTTGGCGTGCTCTCGGTCACCGAATACAACCGCGTCACGAAATTCAAGGAAAAGCCGAGCCATCCGGACGCCATTCCGGGCCGGCCCGACGTCGCCCTGGCCTCGATGGGCATCTATATCTTCAACGCGCGCCTGCTTGAAAAGCTGCTGATCGCCGATGCATCGGACGACAAGTCGTCGCACGACTTCGGCAAGAACGTCATTCCCAGCGCCATCGACGTGCTGCAGGTGGTCGCTTATCCCTTCACCGACGTGAAGACACGCGCGCAAAATTACTGGCGCGACGTCGGTACCGTGGACGCGTTCTACGATGCGAATATCGAGCTCGTGCACGTGGCCCCTGAGCTCAATCTATATGACGAGGAGTGGCCTATCTGGACTTATCAGTTGCACCAGCCGCCCGCGAAATTCGTGCTCGATGAGGAGGGCCGGCGCGGCACGGCGGTCAATTCCATGATCGCGGGCGGCTCGATCATCTCCGGCGCGCTGGTGGATCAATCGCTGTTGTTCTCCAACGTCAGGGTCGACGAGCGCTCCACGATCTTCCGCTCGGTGGTGCTCTCCAGCGTCAAGATCGGCGTGAGCTGCAATATCAGGACTGCGATCCTCGATGAGGGCTGCGAGATCCCCGACGGCATGCAGATCGGCGTCGACGCCAGCGCCGATGCGGCGCGCTTTCATGTGACCGATCATGGCGTGGTGCTCGTGACTCCCGACATGCTCGCCAGGCTCGCCGTCCGGCGCGCGTGAACGCCGCGGTGCGGCTGCTCGAACACCGGCGCGCGGGCGCACTGCTGCACCCGACATCCCTGATCGATAGCCCTGCCCGTGGTGCGCTCGGCGCGGCCGCGCGCGCCTTCATCGATTGGCTGGCACCGGCCGGCTTTTCGGTCTGGCAGATGCTGCCCGTTGGACCGCCCGGAAAGGATGGCTCGCCATACTGGGCGCGCTCGGATTTCGCTGGGAATGCGGGACTGATCGATCGCAGTGAGCTGCCGGATCTGGATGCACAACGCGCCGACTACGAGGCCTTTGGGGGCGCGAACGGCGGATGGCTCGATGATTACGTGCTGTTCGAGGCCCTGTCCGAGCGGCTGCAGAGTCCATGGTGGCAATGGCCGGCGGAACTGCGCGCTCGCTCGCCCGACGCGCTGGCGCGCGTGTCCAGCGAGCTGGCCCCGCAGCTCGAGCGTCGGCGCGTCGAGCAATGGTATTTCGACTGGCAGTGGCGTGCGCTGCGCCGCTATGCGGCCGGGCGCGGCGTGTACCTGTTCGGTGACCTGCCGATCTACGTCGCACCGGATTCCGCGACCACCTGGTCGCATCCCGCACAGTTTCAGCTCGATGCCCAGGGTCGAGCCAGCGCGGTGGCGGGCGTGCCGCCGGACTATTTCGCGGTCAACGGGCAGCTCTGGGGCAATCCGCTTTACGACTGGCAGCAGGCCGAACGCGATCACTTCGCATTCTGGCGTGCGCGCCTCGAGCGTCAATTGCAGCGCTTTGATCTGGTACGCATTGATCATTTTCGCGGTCTGGCGGCCTACTGGTCGGTTCCGGCCGGCGCGGCCACCGCGCGCGAGGGACGCTGGGTGCAGGCGCCGGGGACTGCGCTGTTTGCCGCGCTACGTGCGGATTTTCCCGCGCTGCCGTTAGTGGCCGAAGATCTCGGCGTCATCACCCCCGATGTGGTGCAATTGCGCCGCGACTTTGGACTGCCCGGCATGCGGGTCCTGCAGTTCGGTTTCGATGGCTCGCCGGATAACCCGCATCTGCCGCACAACTATTCGACCGATATTGTGGCGTATGCGGGCACGCACGATAACGATACGACGCTGGGCTGGTACCGCAGCCTTGCGCCGCAGGAGGCCGGGCGCGTGGAGTTTTTTCTGCACGCCGACGACAGTCAGCTGCTCGAGGCGATGCTACGCGCGATCCTCGGATCGGTCGCGCAATTGGCCATCCTCTCGGTCCAGGACCTATTGCACCTGGGCTCCGAGGCGCGCTTCAACACGCCTGGCACGATCACCGGCAATTGGAGCTGGCGCTTGCCCACGGGCAGCCTGACCGGGCCGCTCGCCGAGCATTACGCTGCACTGAATCAGGTGTTCGGCCGCCGTCGCGACGTCGAGCCCGCGGGGGCCTGAGCATGGTGCAAGCCCCAGCGCGCAGCGCACGGCGATTGAGCCCCGCAGCCGGCGCCGGCAGCGGCGCTGCGCTGGGGCTATGGCTCGCCTTGGCGTGCAGTGCGCTGGGCGGCTGCGCCGCGCTCGTGCCGAAGCTCGAGGCGCCACAGCTGCAGCTCATCGGCGTCACGCTGGCGAGCGGGGATGCGCAGCAGCAGCAGATTCGCCTCGCATTGCACGTCGTCAATCCGAACGCACGCGCGATCGAGGTGCGTGGCATCGAGTGCGCGCTCGAGATCGAGGGCCGGCCGATTGCTCAAGGCACGACCGCGGCGGCCATTACGTTGCCCGCGATGGGCGAGACCGACTTCGACCTGGACGTGAGCGCTCATCTGAGTGACGCGCTCGGGCCATTACTCGCGGCTCGTATCCTTCACAGCCCGCTGCGCTATCGCCTTTATGGCCAGGTGCATCTGCGCAGCGGCATCCTGCGCAACATCCCCTTCGACCAGAATGGACAATTTCGCCTCTGAGCGTGACCTTACTGCGCCAGCAGGCGCTCGTAAGCGCCGATGTAGTGCTCCACCGATCGCTGCCACGAGAAATCCGCGGCCATGGCGTTCTGCACGAGCCGCTGCCATAGCGCCGGCCGCGCGTACAGATCCAGCGCGGCGCCGACAGCCCACATCACTGCGCCGGCGTCGTAATCGTTGAACACGACGCCGGTGCCCTGGCCGGTGGCGGCGTCGAACTGCTGCACGGAGTCAGCGAGGCCGCCGGTGCGCCGAACGATCGGTACGGTGCCGTAGCGCAGGCTGTACATCTGATTCAACCCGCAGGGCTCGTAGCGCGAGGGCATCAGGAACAGGTCGCTCGCCGCTTCGATCCAGTGCGCGAGCTCATCGCTGTAGCCGCGATGAAAATGCACGCGTCCGGGGTAGCGCTGCTGCAGGAGTGTGAACAGCTCCTCGTAGCGCGCCTCGCCAGTGCCGAGCACGACCAGGTCGAACGCGCGCGATTGCAGCAGTTGCGGCAGCGCCTCGAACAACAGGTCGAAGCCCTTCTGCGTCGCCAGGCGGCTCACGATACCGATCAGAGCACTGCCCACGGCATCCTCGAGTCCGAGCCGCTGCAGCAGTTGTGCCTTCAGACTTGCCTTGACAGCCAGCGAGCTCGGGTCGAAATGGCGCGGCAGATAGCGATCATGGCGCGGATCCCATTCGTCGTAATCGACGCCGTTAAGGATGCCCACGACGTCGGCGCTGCGCGTGCGCAGCAGCGCCTCCAGGCCCATGCCGTATTGCGCGCTCTGAATCTCGCGCGCGTAGGTCGGGCTCACCGTAATGATCAGATCCGCGTAAGCGATGCCGGTGCGCAGGAAATTGATGCGCCCGGCCGCGAGCTCGGTCTGATCAAGCCACCTGGCGTCGAGCGCCGGCAGCAGCTCGGGCAGCGCCGTGGCGCTGACGATGCCCTGGTAGCCGATGTTGTGCACGGTGAGCACCGAGCGCGCGGCCGCAAACAGGCTGTCCTGGCTGTAGATGGTGCGCTTGAAGAGCGGACCCATGGCGGTGTGCCAGTCATTGAACTGCAGGATCTGGGGCGCAAAGCGCAGGCGCCGGCAGCACAGAAACGCCGCATGCGTGAGCAAGAGGAAGCGCAGGTGCTCATCGGCATCGCGCGTATAGAGGGTAGGGCGCGCATACAGTGCCGGACAATCGATCAGGTAGACGCTTTGCAGCTCGGGGAGCCTGGGGCTGCTGACCGAGTACTCGTAGCGCTGCATGCCAAGGCGCAAGCGCTGATTCTGCAGCCCTTCGACCGGATAGAGCTCGAAGCGCTTACGATCGATGCTCGTGTAGGCGGGCATGAACAGGCGCACGTCGTGTCCGGCGGCGTGCAGGTATTTGAGCAATGCGCCCGATACGTCGGCCAGTCCGCCGGTCTTGGCCAGCGGCGCCATTTCGGCCGTGACAAAGCAGATTCGCAGCGCCATGCGCCATCTTACCGCAGGCCGAGCGGCGCTCCGGGGATACGACTATGATCCGCGGCATGCGCCGCCCGGTCATCCTCTACCTGGTATTGCTGGTTCTGATTGCAATATCGTTCGGCGCCGGCTACATCGCATCGGATTGGCCCCACTGGTGTAGCGCGCACCATTGGTGCGCGGCTGATTGGCCGCGCAAGCGTTGAGGCAGCAGCCGACATGCCCGGCACTCCCTATGCACAGCTCGAGCAGGAATGGCGCCGCCTGCACGCCTTTCATGGCGCTCTGGCGCTATTGCGCTGGGACTCGGCGGTCATGATGCCGCGCGGCAGCGCCGATGTTCGCGCCGAGCAGCTCGCGGCGCTCGAGACCGAGACGCACGCGCTGCTGACGGCGCCCAAGATCACGCGCCTGCTGGATCGGGCGCAGGCCAACGCGGCCGGACTCGAGGACTGGCAGCTCGCTAATCTGCGCGAGATGCGCCGGGCGCGCGATCACGCGATTGCGACGCCCGTATCGCTGATCTTGCGGCTCACACGGGCCACGTCCAGGGCCGAGATGTCCTGGGCCGAAGCGCGGCGCGCGAATAATTTCGAGCTCTTTGCCCCGCATCTCGAAGAGGTGGTGCAGCTGGTACGCGACAAGGCGGCGTTGCTCGGCCAGGCGCTCAATCTTGCGCCCTACGATGCGCTGGTCGATGAGTTCTCGCCCGGCGTGGTCACGGCCGACATCGATGCGCTGTTCAAATCGCTGTCGCGCCGCCTGCCCAGCCTGATCCGCGAGGTGCTCGCCGCGCAGGCCGTGCATCCCTCGCTGCCGCTGAGCGGCAAGTTTGCACCGGGCAAGCAGCGTGCGCTCGTGCTGGACGTCATGCGCGCGATCGGCTTTCCGTTTGATCGCGGACGGCTCGATGAGAGCGAGCATCCGTTCACCGAAGGGGTACCGGGCGACATTCGCGTGACGACACGATTCGATCAGGCCGATCCGTTCTCGGGTCTGCTCGGGGCGATGCACGAGACCGGACACGCGATGTACGACCTCGGGCTGCCGCATGCCTGGCGCGATCAGCCGGTCGGCCGGGACCGTGGCATGGCGCTGGAGGAAAGCCAATCGCTGTTGCTCGAGATGATCATCGGCCGCAGCCGCGCGTTTGTGCAGTATCTGCGGCCCCTGCTCGAAAAGCATTTCGGCATCAGCGGCCCGGAGTGGGAGGCGCAGAATATCTATCGCCGCCTCACGCACGTGCAGCGCAGCCTGATCCGCGTGGATGCAGATGAGTTGACCTATCCATTGCACATCCTGCTGCGCTATGAGCTCGAGAAAAAATTGCTCTCGGGCGAGCTCGCGGTGCGCGACCTGCCCGCGGCGTGGAGTGCGGGCATGGCGCAGCGGCTCGAGGTGCAGCCCGCGGGGGCCACGGACGGCTGCCTGCAGGACATTCACTGGGCGCTGGGATCCTTCGGCTATTTTCCCTCCTATGTGCTCGGCGCCGTGATTGCGGCGCAGCTGTGGGAGACGCTGCGCAACAGTCTGCCGGAGCTCGAGCAGCAGATCGCGCGCGGGGAGTTTGGCGGGCTGTTCGAATGGCTGCGCGAGCATGTGCACGCCCTGGGAGCCAAGGTGACGGTGCACGAGCTCATGCGGCTGGCGACCGGCCAGCCATTGTCGGCGGCAGCGCTATTGCGCTACCTCGACGCCAAATACCTGGAAGGCGTGTCATGAAGTCAAAGGGCAGCTCCGCAACGCTGCGCCGCCTGGCGGCGCGTTTGCGCGGGCTGGCCGGCAAGGCGATCGAAGACTATCGCATGATCGAGCCCGGTGATCGGGTCATGGTGTGCCTCTCGGGCGGCAAGGACTCCTACACGATGCTCGATCTGTTGCGCTCGCTACAGCGCAGTGCTCCGGTGCCCTTCGAGCTCATCGCGGTGAATCTGGATCAGAAGCAGCCCGGCTTTCCCGCGCAGGTGTTGCCGCGCTATCTGGAGTCGATCGGCGTACCCTGGCACATCATCGAGCAGGATACGTATCGCGTCGTCAAGCGCATTGTGCCGGCGGGGCGCACGATGTGCTCGTTGTGCTCACGGCTGCGGCGCGGCGCGCTCTATCGTTTCGCCGCCGAACATGCGATCAGCAAGATTGCGCTCGGGCATCATCGCGAAGACATCGTCGAGACTTTGTTTCTGAATCTGTTTCATGGCGGCCGTCTCAAGGCCATGGCACCCAAGCTGCGCTCGCAAGACGGCCGCCACGTCATCATTCGCCCGCTCGCCTATATCGCCGAGCGCGATATCGCGCGCTACGCTCGGGGCATGGG
>Ga0302324_100016681_pt1 | contig 14615 bp, 16 predicted proteins | sample Palsa_T0_1_FD_201949 | JGI IMG/M metagenome (GOLD analysis project Ga0302324, IMG submission 201949) | Peat permafrost microbial communities from Stordalen Mire near Abisko, Sweden - Palsa_T0_1 | ecosystem: Environmental > Terrestrial > Soil > Palsa > Peat permafrost | place: Sweden: Abisko...
GGCTGTGTCCTTCGGTTACTGTGTACGAAGGAGGCACCTGGAATAAGGCAGCGGCGGGTGCTTCGCGCTTGATGTTGGTCAGTTCGTAAGTGGTGGCGCCGAAACGCGGGTCGGTGCTGGTGCTCTTGATCATCATATTCAGTTCGGGCGAGAACCAATGTTCATAGGTGCTGCGGAACTCGCGGTCATTGCCGATCGCGCCGACTGGAACGACGATGACGATGCGCGTACCCCGCGCCAAGACGCCATTGATGCTGGCCGATCCGAGATCTTCCGAGGTTTCATGAGAGTGCAGTCCGGAGTGTCCTGTAGCGGCTTCGTGGTATTGGCCGGGTTCGATGGCGTGCGGGCCTTCGGAAAGTCTCTCCTTTACGGCCGACTTGCTTGCGGGATCTAAACGGTAACTCACATTTGCCACAGGGTCGCGAATGACGATGATCCCGGCCGTCTGGGTGCGCACGCGTCCGTCGAAATCCCGATACTCGAGCGTTTTGGTCATCTGATTGACATGCGTGCCATCGAGAAACGTTTGAACGGTCTGAGTGATTACGGTAGCAGAGAAAGGCCGGCCCTTTTCCGTCCTTGCTTCCGCGTGAACACCCTGACCGGCGGAAAGAGAGGGAGGCGGCCAGTGCTGTTGGGCGTGCTCTTGCGCGAGTAGGGCAGGCAAGTATGCAACGGCAGCGGCCAGAGCCATTCGGTTCATAGTTAGTCTCCCGCTCCATTGACATCAATGTCGGCGAGCACTCGCACGGCATGCGGACGCCCGTCTTCGCCAATGAGAACATCGACAGGAACAGTCACGCCGGGATCGGCATTGACGCGGTATCCGGCGGCCTGCAACGTGGCCACCTGAAGGTCCATGCGAACGACTGTTGTGTTCTCGTTGGGAGCGACCGGCGCCAGATAGGGAATTTCGATAAAGCGGGTCTCGGCGCGGCTGTCGGCAAGGCTCGCGGGGACGGGGCTTTCGCGGCCTACGAACCAAAAGACCAGCAGACCAGCGGCTATGGCGGCCGTAGCCGCCCAAATCCACACGCGGCTTCGCGCGGGATGAAATTGCATTTGCCGCGCCAGGCGCTCGCGCTGGCCGAACGGCGGTGGTGAGCCGGGCTCTTTCCGGTTAGTGATCGCGGCGTCAACTTTTGCGAAGACGGAAAATTGGTCAGCGCAGGCGCGACACGTTGCCACATGAGCGCTGAGGAATTCGCTCTCTGTGCTGGACAGATCGCCGTCCACGAGTTGGGGCAATAGCGCAAGGGCGTGCTCGCAATCACTCACAATACCTCCTCGGCAAGCCGCGCTGTGGCGCGCAGGGCAAGCCCACTTACCGTCGCAATGCTGATTTCCATCACTTCGGCGATCTCCCGATACTTGAGGCCCGAGGATCGCAGAATGATGCATTCCCGCTCGCGCGGCGGAAGCTGTTCGATGGCCCGACGCACGCGGCGCTCGCGCTCCTCGCTCAAAATGGCAGCCTCAGGGCCTGCGCCGGAATCGGTAAGCCGAGCTTCGTCGAGCGGCATGGCGCGGCGGCGGTAACCGGTCCTGCGCTCGTCGCGAATGTAATTCCGCGCGACCTGGAAAGTCCATGCGCGCACGTTCGATATATCGCCAGTCTTGCGATGTTGCCGATAGAGGCGGAGAAATGTTTCCTGGAGAGCGTCGTCCGCTTGCTGGGCCGGGACACCGATACGGATCAGATAGCGCCGAATCGGGTCTTGCAGTTCATCGAACCATCTAAGGGCTGTTTCGCGGGAAGGGTCGATCGGGGCTGCGCTGCCGGGGGAATCCGCAGCCATACCATCCGCCATCAAGCAAGCTTCCATGTTTCGTTCAGCCTTCCCAAGTACAGATAACGATTGAGACACGAAATTGTTTGCGGCGCTCGTATTTTTTTGCCCTTGGTTGGAGTGGACGGGCGAGGCAGGCGTCGGCAAGCAGCAGAGATTTCTCAAGGAAGAACTGACGTCAATCAACTATCAGCGCTAGTACTGGTGTGATTTGATCCAGTTTCGTCAGGAAGATGCGTCCGGCTGAACAAAATTGGTGGATGTAACGTGAGAGAATCCGTCCGAACGCCGCTAAAACATGGGAGCTCGATCACTGGCGGCCTTCTTGAGGAGAGACAAAAATGGCATTTCGATACTTTCCGCTCTTGACTGGGGCCGCCGGCTTGGCACTGGCCACCTCCATGGCCCTGGCGCAGACCGTTCCCAATGTGTTTCCCTTGACACCACCATCGATTTCGACCGTTCCTAAGAATGGCGACGTGAACCCTTATGGCGTAGCGTTTGTACCGCCAACGGTGCCTACAGACGGCGTACTTCAACAGGGAGACGTGTTGGTGTCGAACTTTAACAACTCCGCTAATGCGCAAGGAATGGGCGGGACCATCGTGCGGATTACGGCAACGGGGCAGACGTCGACGTTCTATCAGACGAGCACGTCAAACCTGATCGGGCTGACGGGAGCGCTTTCCATTCTCTCGAATGGCGTGGTGATTGTCGGCAGCCTGCCGACGACGGATGGAACGTCCGCAACGGTTCAAGCCGGGGCGCTGACGTTGATCGACCGGCATGGGACGGTGCTGGGGTCGATGACCGGCGCGGCGATTAACGGTCCCTGGGGCATGGCGGTTACGGATCCCGGCGCCGGGATCGCGACGGTATTCGTGTCGAACGTGCTGGCAGGAACGGTGATCCGGTACGGAATCATCTATGACGGCCCAACGGTACTGGAGACGCTCGGGCCGGTGACGATTGCGTCGGGACTCAACCACCGGACGGATCCCGAGGCGATTGTGCTGGGGCCATCGGGACTTAGTTACGACGCGGTTCACGATATTCTGTATGTCGCCTCGTCGCTGGACAACGCGGTCTATTCGATCGCCAGCGCTGGTACGTCGACCGGAACGGCGGGCGCGATCAAGGTGGTTTATCAGGACGTGACGCATTTGCACGGACCGCTGGATCTGGTCATGGCGCCGAATGGGCATTTGCTGGTGGCGAACAGCGACGGTTCGAATGTGGATCCGAATCAGCCGAGCGAACTGGTGGAGTTTACAACGACGGGTACGTTCGTCGCGCAGTATTCGGTGGATGCGGGTAATGGCGGAGCGTTCGGGCTGAGCATTTTCAACCTCGGTTACGGCGGGATTCGTATTGGGGCAGTGGACGACAACGCGAATACGATTACGCTTTGGACGGCGTTTGTGCCGTAAAGAGCTGTCAGCGGTCAGCTTTCGGTGGAATTTCTTACATTGTGGACAGCTACCGCGGTGTAATCACACACCGACTCAAGATCTTTTTGAGTTCTCGTGTTATGTGTCGCTGTTCTCTCAACGGCATGGTGAAGAAGGTTCTGATCGCGGATTCGATTGCCTGGATTATCAACCCCGCGTTGGGCCGCTGGCAAACGCTGTCTTCGGTCGACACGTGTTGTGCGTAGTGGGCTACTCCTACCAGCTATATTTCGATTTTTCCGGCTACAGCGATATGGCTCTGGGCTTGGGTACGATGTTCGGAATCCGGTTGCCCCAGAACTTCGTTTCGCCATATAAGGCCGTCGACATAGCGGACTTCTGAACATCCCCCTCGGAGGCAACCGGCTAGGCGAATGGAAGACTTACCGCAACCTCATGATCACGATGCTCCTTGGCGGCCTTGGCACAGCCGGTGTTTTGGCTCATTGTGGGCCGAATACCTTTTGAGCTAAAACACCAATGGCGGGCGGTTCCGGCGTTCGCGTTGGGAGATCTGTTTTTGCTCTGTATCGTTTATATTTACGGAGGGCAGCAATCGCCCTTTCTCTGCTTCCAGTTCTGCGCATGTGGACCCCAAGAGGCAGCAACCTGAATCATTTATCACCGGGACCCCTCCTCAGCCGGATCGCTCCCATGGCGCTGGTCGTTTGCTTCCTGCTCGATGTCCGCCTTCGTTTCCTCCCACCGGAACTCTTCACTTTTCGTTGATGGGAGCCCATGATGATAAGCAACTTCAAGAGCCAGCCGAGCGCGACAGGTAGGCATTCCGTTGATAGGGTTAAATGACAGACATGGATTCGCAAACGAATGCCGCTGATGCGGAACGCGTATCGCGGGTGATTTTCCAGTATGGGGCGCGAATCTGGCGGGAGCGGGATAAGGCTGCTCAGTTGGCGAGCATTGCCGATATGGCTCGGGACCTGGTGGGCGCGGACCGCTGCAGCATCTGGCTGAAGGATTCCGAAACGCAAGAGCTGTATACGCGGGTGGCGCATGGACTCAAGGAAATCAGGGTGGGCGCCGGGCCGAGCATTGTGCGAACGTGCGTCGAAAGCGGCGAGGCGTCGGTGGTGAACCACACGGCGGAGGATGCGCGGTTCACGGGGAATGTCGACCGGAACAGCGGGTATCAGACGAACTCCATTCTGACGGTGCCGATGCGGGGGACGAGTGGGGATGTGATCGGAGCTTGCCAGGTTCTGAATAAGCCGGGGGGCTTTGTGGCGTCCGATGTCGACCTGGTGTATCTGGCGGCATCGTTTTCGGCGGAGGCGATTGAGAACCAGGAGTTGCAGCATGCGCGGGAGAGTGCGCGACGGCTGCAGATGGAGATTGAGATTGCGCGCGATGTGCAGAACAATCTGTTTCCGAAGTCGGTGCCAAAACATGAAGGAGTGGAGTGCGCGGGGGTTTGTAAGCCAGCGCTGCGAGTAGGCGGGGATTACTATAATTTCTGGTCTCTGACCTCGGGCGTGTTTGCGGTGGCGCTGGGGGATGTGTCGGGAAAGGGCATTCCGGCCGCGCTGTTGATGGCGAGTATTCAGGCGTCCCTGCATGGGTTCCTATCGCGTGCGGGAGCGGGAGCCGCGGAGATTGTGGCGGCACTGAGCCGCGTGGTCTATGAGAACAGTTCGACGGAGCGTTACTCCACGTTGTTCTTTGCGGAGTACGATCCGCGTGCGCATACGCTCACTTATGTGAATGCCGGGCAAGCGGCGCCGGTCTTGTGGAGTCCTTCGCAGCAGAAGAGCAGCCGGCTGGAGGCGGGCGGTCCGCCGATAGGGCTTTTGGCTAAGGCGCGGTATGAAGAGCAGACGGTCGCGTTCGAGCCGGGCGATTGTCTGATTTGTTTTTCCGATGGTGTGAGCGAGAGTATGAATGGCGAGGGAGATGAATGGGGTGAGGAGAGCATTGTAGGTGAGATGCCCGCCGCCGGGAAGATGTCCTCGGATTTGTTGGCCGCGCATTTGGTGCAGGCGGCGGACAACTTCGCCGCCGGAGCGCCACAGCATGACGATATGACGGTGGTTGTGCTGCGGGCTGTTTGAGCTAGCTAGTACTCGAATAATCTGGCTACCGGGATTTCGAGAGGACCGAAAGTTTCGGGAACCGTGAGTGTGCCACGGATATCCCTTGCGAAAGAATTGCCGCCGGGGAGGAAAACGCGGACTTCTTCATCGTCGGGATATACGACCCAGACGGCCTGGGTTCCAGATGTCAGGAGCAAGTCGATCTTGCGGTTTAGATCGCGCGCGGTCTCGGAGGGAGAGACGATTTCGATCGCCAGTTCAGGGCCTCCGTGGAAGTAGCCGTCCGGGCTGGGGGCTTCGATGCGATCCGGCGTTAGAACGGAGATGTCGGGTTGGATCCAGGTGGGAGGGTTATCGGAGAGCTTGTATCCGGCTTCGATGAGAACCTTTCCGAGGCGGCTTTCCTTGATGGGGCGAAGCGCTTCGGCTGTGTTGTGTGCAATCAAGGTGTGTCTTGATTTCGGAGGGGGCAATACGACCAAGTCTCCCTGGAGGATTTCGCGGTGCATGGCATCGCCGGGGATCTTCTCGAAGGCGTCCCAGGTGATTAGGTCTGTGATGGTCGCAGCCATTTTGTCCGCTTGTAACAGGATAGCTCTGTTAATCGTAGTTGCCTTCCAGAAACCAGCGGCCAGTGCGGCGGTCTTCGTGGATTCGGTAGAGGGCGCCGTCGGTGAGGGCGATGTCCCATTCGTCGCGGTCCCAGGGTTCGGGCATCCACCATTCGCCGGAGGTGCGCCATGGGCCGACGGAGGTCAATACCTTTCCATGGATTCTTTGGGAAGACACCTGGACGGGGTGCTGGTTGCTTAAGATGACTTGCGCGTGTTTCAGGGGCCGGTATCGGCGCAGGATGAGTCTTGGCGGGGGAACGGACTGGTCCGGGGATTTCTTGAGTGTGGAGAAGCGGTCGATTTGAAAGCTGTCCGGGCGGTGGGTATCGCGCAAGCGTGGGGAACCGACATTTTCCGCGCCTAGCAGGTTCATGAGCCGGGCAAGAGTGATTTCGAGGCGTTCCGGTTCGGGGGCGGAAGGGAGAAAAATGTTCTGCTGCTGTGTGCGCGGCTTGACGGGCTCCAAGGCCATGCGGATCTTGACGACGGGCGATTGTGGCGGGCGGGCGTCTAGTTCAAGTTGGAGGAGCTTGAGAAACGCCGGCGGGTCGCGCATGGGAACGGGGAGTTTCAGGATCGCTTCATGCTGCGTGCGGTCTTCGAGGAAAAGGCAGAGGCGGATCTCATTGGCCGCGAGGGCGCGGGAGGAGAGGCGCTGGCAGAGGTCATTGATCAGACGGGCTAGGAGGAATGCTAGCGGTTCGAGTAAGTCGACCGGGTAATCGAGTTCGAGGGTGTCTTCAAATTGCAGGGGCTCTTCGATGGGTCGTAGCTGGCGGCTGCTTTCTCCTCGGGCTAATTCGCGTAGATAGGTACCTTCTTCACCCAGACGCGCGGCGATGCCGAGCGGAGGCAAGGCGGCTAGTTGGCCAAAGGTGTGGATGCCCCAGGCGTCGAGGATTTGGGCAGTTTCGGGTGTGCTTCCTAATAGAGAGAGAGGGAGGGTGGCGAGAACTTTCGCTTCGCTTCCGGGCGGGATGACGGTGACGCCGTTGATGCCTCGGGCGGCGTGGATGGCGGTGTCGGGCTCCGTGGCGATCGCAATATTCGCGGGGATTCCGATGCGGTTGGCGATCGCCGTGGCGAGTTGATCGGGCGAGCCGAAGAGTGGGCCCAGACCGTCGATGCGCAGGACTACCGTATCCGCGGTGGTCTGCTCGATGTGCGGCGAGAAATACTGCGCGCACTCGAGGAGAACGGCAAGATTACCGGGGGCGTACAGACAGGCGTACATCGGTAGAGCGCGAGGTTTTGGCGGATTGGGCTTGAGCGGTGAAGCCGTCAAAGAGTTTGCCAGTCCAGTGAGTCTGGCGGGGATGTAAGGCGATCTGCAAGTTGGAGCAGGATTTGGCGTTGACCTCACGGCCGATGACGACAAAAGAGCTTCGCATCTTTTCCGCGGCATGGCGAAGACGGAACCAGGAAGCGAGGGAAATGCGCTGGGCGTCGCGCAGATCCAGATCGGCAAGGTCCATGGCGATCAGGCCGAAGCCGCCCGCCTGGATCAGCAGATCGGCCGCTTTGAGGGCATGTTCGGCATTGCCTCCACAACGTACCCAGAGCAGGTTCGGCAGGTGGACTCCGGCGGATTCGGCTCCGGCGGGGTCAAAGGCGCCGGAAGCGTCGATGAGAGCGCAACATTCCTGGCGGCTGGTGGCCTGGGCGAGCAGGGAAACGAGCAGGCTCATGCGGCCGGAAGAGGGCGGTCCATAGATCTCCGTCATGCCGGTGCGGGGGATGCCGCCGGTGAGGGAATCGAGCGCGTCGAAGCCGGTCGAGACCATTTCCGCCGCGGGCTTCTGGTGGAGGGTGAAATCCACGTCGAAGCGGTGGATGAGTGCGGAGCGGACGTGTTCGCGGAGTGCGGCAGCTGCGGTCATTTTCGCCTTATATTCGCCTGTACTTAATTTTTACAGAAATCAGCAAAAGAAGGCAAGAGATACAATCCGAAGATGCAAAGATTTCGGATTGGCGCGATTACGGATGAATTTTCCCCGGACCTGGAAGTGGCTTTGAAATCAATGGTCGAGGTGGGGATGGAGGCTGCGGAACTGCGCATGGTCTTCGGGAAAAATATCATCGACCTCACGGATGAGGAAGTGGCGCGGGCGGTTCAGCTTTGCGAGAAATACCAGATGAAGATCGTGTCGATCGCTTCGCCGCTGCTGAAGTGTACGCTGCCGGATGCGCCGCCGATCGACGAGCGGTTCCAGCAGGACATGTTCGCGGCGAAACACAAGTTCGAAGACCAGCCGCGGTTGACGGAGCGGGCCTTCGAGATTGCGAAAGCGACAGGCGCGAAGATCATTCGCGTGTTCAGTTATTGGCGCGTGACAGAGCCAGAAGTGGTGTTCGACCGCGTGGTGGAAGCTCTGCGGGCGCTGGGGACGAAGGCGGCGGAGCACGATCTGATCATCGGCCTGGAGAATGAGCACGCGTGCAATATTGCGACGGCGGCAGAATCAGCCAAGGCACTGGCGGCGCTGGGGGATGTGAAGAATATTGAGCTGGTTTGGGATCCGGCGAATGCGTATATTTCGGGCGAGATTCCGTATCCGGCGGGGTATGCGCTGCTGCCGATCGGGCGGATTGGGCACGTGCATGCGAAGGATTGCAAGCTGGACGGGCATAAGCCGATTTGGGGCGCGCTGGGCGAGCAGGATGTGGATTGGAAGGGGCAGATCGGGGCGCTGGAACGGGACGGGTATACGGGATATATCAACCTGGAGACGCACTGGCAGGGGCCCAATGGGGATAAGCATCTGGCAAGCATGATCTGCGGGGAGAATTTGCTGAAGCTGGTTTCGGATTGAAGTGATAGGCTAAATCCATGAGCGCGCCGCAACATTGCTCGATCAGTTTCTTGACCCTTTGAGCCGCTGCCCCGGCTACGAGATTCTCGAAGATGGTTGCGACTGGCACCCGCGCCCCGCTTACCTTGCCGGGAACGCTCTCCACTGCCGTACAATCGGACCAATCGAGCGAAGCCATAATCAACTTATTACGGGCGGCTCTGGGGCGAACTAGCGGTGCTGGTAGCGTAAACAGATTTCGAGTTCACGAATAGCGGCATCGGTTGCCCTTATGGTGGCATCGCGATGGCCCCCGAAATCGTGGGGCGCGTTCAACATGTAGAGACGGGCGTCGGCTTATCTTCGGGCGAGGGTTACTGCGATTAGAGAGTCATAAGTGGGTTAGGCGCCGGCGTTTTGGGGCTTGATCGGGCGGCTGATGCGGTCCTGGAGCGCGATTGTAGGGAAGCGGCTTGACCTCAAGGAGAGCCTTGAATTCGCGACCGCCGGTAAGGTGAGGGCGATTGTGAAGGCCGGACCACTCGAAAACATCAACGATATCTTCGACCGCGTGCGCACGGGACGGATCGAAGGGAGAATTGTCGTTGACTATCACATGCACGGGGCTGCGGTAGCCCACGAGAATATCGAGAGCCTCGTAGGGGCATAAGCCCGAGGCTATCGCGGCCTCGAAGAACTCCCGCAAAGCCCTTGTCGTAACGACCGGCGTGGAAAGGCGTACCGACAGCAGTAGCAAGTCAAGCGGATCGCCAATTCGCTGCCAACTCCTCAGCAGGATTTCGCGCCTGGATCAGGGACTCGAGTTGGATCAGGCGCCTCTGAAGAATGCTGCCGTATCTCAAGCGGTCGCCTCCAACTCAGAAAGAGGGTGGCAGTGTCGCTTTCCAGTTGCGCAAAGTGCGACCGAAGCCGCGGCTCCGGAACCTGAAGCCAACGTTGGCGAACAGGCGCCCGATGTCGCGGAACCCGCGGTTAAGAACGGCCGCTAAAATGCTCGTTGTGTGCGAAATTGCCTGTAACGAAACTCACACAACGTGCAGATGTTTTTCGCTATACCATTTAGGGAAAGTATGAGCAAAGCCTATGTTTTCAAGGCGTTGCAGTCGGATTGTGAAGCGGCCCGCCCGCCAACTTTGCCGGGGCAGGGGGCGGCGACCCGTTATCAGTTAGGTAATATTTACAGTCTCGCGTCTAGGTAGCACTTACAGTCCATTTCCAAATTACACGTTTCACGGAACGGAACTACTTCTAAAAAATATGATGACGACCAACCTGGCCGCCTCCCATTTCCGGATGGTGGTACTGGCTCCCGCTGCAGCGATTATTCCGAGTGTTCTTAACAAAACAGTCCAAGACCCTGTTGAGCATGAACGGGTTCTGGCGGCGATGCAACAGATGCGCGGTCGAGTCGCCGTGCGAGAAGGTGCGGTCAAACAAGCTGACCTCTATCAAGACCGGAGACACCGCATGCCGGGAGACGCGAACAGTTGGCATCTCTTACGATTGGACCCCGACAACAGCGTCAAGGGTTGTGCCCGCCTTCTCATTCATCCACATACAGCGACGTTTCCCCAGCTGCGCCTCGCCTCCTCCGCTGTTGCCCATCACCCTCAATTAGGACGGAGAGTACGCTCGGTCGTGGAAATGGACCTCTGCCATGCTTGCGAACAGAAGATCAACATAGTGGAACCAGGAGGTTGGGTATTGGAAGAAAAACTTTGGGGAACTTCCGAAGCGATTCTGATCGCCCTTAGCGCGTTTGCCTGGGCACGTCTGATTGGTGCGTGTCTGGCCTACGTGACCGCTACAGTCAAACACCACTCCGCGTCGATGTTGCGAAGGTTGGGGGCCGAGTCGCTGTACTTCGGCGGAGAAGAAATTCCGAAGTATTACGATAGCCGTTATGACTGCGAGATGGAGCTTCTCCGGATACGAAGTGCCGGGATAGATCCCAAATTTGACAGAAGAATTTCACGGCTACACGATTTGCTTTTGAATGCACCTGTGTTGCAGGCAGGGCCGCTCACGCGAGGCGCCGCTGCGTGAAGGGAACAACTTGCCGTCGCAGTCGTAATAGGTAGGCTTGTACCCGATAGGAATGGCTTCCGAAAGGTATGAGCGAGTGTAAGCGACGGGAAAAAAATATACCTGTGAGCCTTAGGTGGCCAATGTGTTCCGCACTTCCGAAGAATCGAAGGGAGTATTGTCGTTGACTATCACATGCACGGCCCGAGGCTATCCAATCTCAAACGAAGTTTTGAAACCGCTCTTGCGTTCGCGGCTCAGCATCCGTCCGGCCCCGCGGCGAAGTCCGGATCCCGCTTAGCGGTGCTGGTAGCGTAGACAGATTTCGAGTTCACGAATAGCGGCATCGGTTGCCCTTATGGCGGCATCGCGATGGCCCCCGAAATCGTGGGGCGCGTTCAACATGTAGGCGCGGGCGTCGCGCAGATGGTCGATCGCGGTTGCAATCCGCGGATGAAACGGTTGGGCAAATAGGGTCAGGGATCCTACAGTGAGCGCAGCGCCGAAAAACATTCCTGTGATGAATTTCATACTTGTGAAGCTAGCTTACATCAGAAATCTTCTCCCAGTGCTTTTTCTCTTCAAAAACACAGTAAGCCACTAAATCGCGGTAGAGAGATTCGATGACGGCGCCGTCGAGACCGGCTTGCTCGGCCCAGGCGCGGCGCGTAGCGAAGACGGCGTTCATACGGCCGGGGTCGGCGACGGCATCGGCGGAGGATTTGAATTTGGCGGCGGCCTTGACGAAGGCGACACGTTTTGAGAAGAGCGCTATGATTTCGCGGTCGAGAGCGTCCATGCCGGCTCGGACTTCATCGAGAGTTTTGCACTGTTCGGGCGGGATATTCACACCGGAAATGTTATCAGCAGGCAGGCGGTGTGATAACTTGCGAGTGTTATGGGTTCGAACGATTCGATTTCACGCCGGTCGCTGCTGGCGCTGGCGGCGGCTCCTTTATTGGTGGGGGCAGATACCAAAAAGCTTCCGATCGGGCTGGAGCTTTATTCGGTGCGCGGCGAGTTGAAAAAGGACCTGCCTGGGACTGTGGCAGCTGTCGCAAAGATGGGGTATCAATGCGTGGAGTTCTATGCGCCGTACTTCGACTGGACCACCGATTACGCGAAACAGGTGCGCAGCCAGATGGACGATCTCGGACTGAAATGCTATTCGACGCATAATGGGCCGGTTTCTTTCACCGGCGATGGTTTGGCCAAGGCCATTGAGCTGAATCACATTCTGGGTTCCTACTACGTGATCATGGCATCGGCGGGCAGGACTACGACCCTCGACGATTGGAAGCGCGTTGCCAGCACGCTCAACCAAGCCAACGCGGTGATGAAGAAGAATGGATTGCACGCGGGCTATCACAATCATGCCGTGGAGTGGAAGCCGCTCGATGGGCAGAAGCCGCTGGAGTTACTGGCGAGCAGCACGGATAAAAGCGTGGTGATGCAGTTCGATGTAGGGACGTGTATCGAGACCGGGAACGATCCCGTTGCGTGGATCAATGCGAATCCGGGGCGGATCAAGTCGCTGCATTTGAAAGATTGGAACGCGGAGAAGGGCTACCGGGTTCTATTTGGAGAGGGCGACGGCCAATGGTTGAAAATTTTCGCCGCGGCCGAACGCGTGGGCGGGGCGGAGTATTACCTGATCGAGCAGGAAGGCAGCGAGTTTCCCGAGATGGAAACGGCGCAGAAGTGCCTGGAGACTTATCGGAAGATCAGGGCCTAGGGAATTTCCGATAGCGGGATCTTTACGTATTTCATGCGCTTGCGATTCCATGTGTAGGTGAGGTGCAGGTCGCCCGTACGGCCTTGGATGAGCGCGGGGTAGGAGTATTCGCCGGGCTCGGATTCCAGGGTGCGGAACATATGGAAGTGCTCGCCATCCTTGCTGACGGCCAGGTTGAGCGGCGTGCGGCCCTTGGGAGTGTCGTTATAGACAAGGACGATGCGACCGTCGGAAAGAGAGACCGCGTCGATGCCGGAGTTGGGGTTGGGCACGTCGATTGTGTGGGCGGGCGTCCAGGTGAGACCGGCGTCGTTCGACGTAGCGGTCATGATTTTGCCGATCTGCTGCGTGGAGCGGGCGTAGAGGCGCAGGCGATTGCCGCCTAGCGAGATCACGGAGGGCTGGATGATTCCATCGAGAGGGGCTTGGATAGGACCGATGCGGGTCCAGGTCTGGCCGTTGTCGGTGCTGCGCTCAATCCAACAGGCCCAGGCATTGTAGCTCTCGACGGATGTACCGCTGACTACCGTGCCATCCGCCATTACGAGCGGCTTGGCGCGGATGGGGCCGTAAATTCCGGCGGGCAGATGTTCAGTGGGGGACCAGGTCTTGCCGTCATCGTCGCTAGAGCGGCGCGCGGCGGACCAGCTGCTGGGGTGCGGACCGAACTTGTAATAGAACCAGAGCCGGCCGTCATGCGTGTAGAACATAACGGGGTTGTAGGTGGCGATCTGCGGTTCGCGAGCGAGTTCGGTGGGAGCGGACCAGCCAGCGGCGGTGCGGCGGGAGGTCCAGATGGCGACGTCAGGCTTGCCTTCGGCGGAACCACCGAACCAGGAGGCGAGAAGGTCGCCGTTGCGCAGTTCCACGATGTTGGAAGCGTGAGCCGAGGGAAAGGGGGCTTCGGTGTAGATGAACTCGGCGGCAGTCAGGCTGGCGAGGAAGAAGGAAGCGGACATTAAAGCGGACATTTTGGCGGTCACTGTCGTGACGTATTTTGTACTATTTATAATTATGTGTAACACTTTATGTAGATTCCAGAGCAGACATGAAAGCGGACATTGAACTGGCAGATCGCGATGAATCAGTAGCCCTCATGGAACCTCTGGTCATTGGCGAAGATTCCCGGCACAGGGAAGCGATGACCGATCTCGCGCTTGACCTCATGCAGAAATCGGCGGGCTTTCTCCGCAGTCTGCCTGCATCGCTCATCACATCGCTGGCCGATATGGTGCGGACGATGAACTGCTATTACTCCAATCTGATTGAAGGCCATAATATACATCCCGTCGACATCGAACGGGCTCTCAAGAACGACTACAGCAAGGATACTCGTAAACGCGACCTTCAGCTCGAAGCCAAGGCCCATATCGCCGTGCAGGAATGGATCGATCGCGGCGGGTTGAGGAGCGGCCAGGCTGTTACGGCTTCCGGAATCATCAACCTGCATCGCCGATTTCGTGAAGCGCTTCCCGAGGATTTGCTTTGGGTTGAAGGTGTACGGGTGGTTCCCGGCGAGTTGCGAACACGGGACGTTCAAGTTGGTAGCCATATCGCCGTGAGCCCTGGCGCGGTGCCGCGTTTTCTCGAACGGTTTGAAAGAGTTTACGGAAAGACCAGCAGGACCGGGTCCATCATTGCGACTGCGGCGGCTCACCATCGGTTGCTATGGATCCATCCGTTTTTGGAGGGCAATGGCCGCGTGGCGCGTCTGATGTCGCACGCCGTGCTACTGGAGACGCTCGGGACCGGAGGCTTGTGGTCGGTCGCGCGCGGCTTGGCTCAGAGCGTGGGCCAGTATAAGGATCTTCTGGCGAATTGCGATCAAGTTCGCCGCAACGATCTGGATGGGCGCGGCACATTAAGCGAAGAAGCGCTTGTAGCGTTCACACGGTTCTTCCTTGGCGTATGTATCGATCAGGTGGATTTCATGGAGAGCCTGATGCAGCCCGAACGGCTGCGCGCGCGCATCCTTTTGTGGGCCGAAGAGGAGGTGCGACTGGGACAGCTTCCACAGAAAGCCGGAGCAATCCTGGAAGCAGTGCTCTACCGGGGCGAATTGCCGCGCGGTGATGCGGATACATTGGTCGGCACGGGCGAGCGGCAGGCTCGGCGGATTATCGCCGCGCTGGT
>Ga0302324_100016683_pt1 | contig 14614 bp, 11 predicted proteins | sample Palsa_T0_1_FD_201949 | JGI IMG/M metagenome (GOLD analysis project Ga0302324, IMG submission 201949) | Peat permafrost microbial communities from Stordalen Mire near Abisko, Sweden - Palsa_T0_1 | ecosystem: Environmental > Terrestrial > Soil > Palsa > Peat permafrost | place: Sweden: Abisko...
TCGTCTGTCGCAAAGCGCAGATGGTGTTCCGGCGCCATGCAGACGCCGATTTCCTTTGGTCCGTAGATTTGCCCGCGATGGTGAGCGATGTTCCAGCCGAATTCAGGATGACGGGCAATCACCAGGCCGGCGGTGATATAGCGGCCGCCGTCGCCCAAATTCCACAGCGGAAACGGCAAGTCGCGAATATCAACGTCGTCGCCGGTTATGACGACTTCCTGACAGCGCGGTTTGTCGCCTTTGAACGACGTGGTTTCGACACGCGTCTTCAAGCGTTGGGCGACGTGCCCAAGCATTTCGCTTTCGCTGACGCCCAACGCGCGCGCGATGCGGCCGCGCGTGCCATAGACATTCATGGCCAGCGGCGCGCTCGCGGTCCCGATTTTGCTGAGAAGAACAGCGGGGCCGTTCGCGTCCGACACCTGACGGCAAATCGCGCCGGCGTCGTACTCAAGTGCCACCGGCTCATTGATGCGGATGAGATCGCCCGTTTGCTCCAGCGTGTCCAGGAAGGTGCGGAAATCCATTGCTTTCTCCGATGGGCTTACGACGTCGCGACGACCATGGCAGCCCGCGCTGAGGCATTCCTGCACGGGTTTCGATGCTCGTACCATAGGCACGGGCTCGCAAAAAAGCTCTGTCCCGGGTCACTACGATTGTCGTCTCCGGCCATTACGACTATCGTAATGACATTACGGTTATCGGAATGGTATTTTCATGTCAATGCGCGAACCGGAACGGTCCGAAGCGAAGCGCCGCGGGAGGCACGGAGCGGTAAAAGCGGCGGGGATTGACACCACGGCGACGACTGACATCTGGTTCCTCGCGTCGATCTCGGCTACGAGACGATCAAAGCGGGCGGATCGCGGGCAAAGAGCCGTCCCAAGCGGGCGGTCGTGAGGAATATCTCAAATGAAAGAGACCAAGCGCGCGGCGTCGATCAGAACTGACGCGCACGAACCGCGCCGGCTCGTGATCGGCATTTCGGGTGCTTCCGGCGTCATCTACGGCGTGCGCGCTTTGGAGCTGTTGCGGCATATGGAAATCGAGACGCATCTTGTGATGAGCAAATCGGCCGAGATGACGTTAGCATATGAGACCGACCTCAAGCCCCGCGACGTCCGTGACATGGCGTCAACGCATCATTCGGTCGGCGACATCGGCGCATCGATCTCGTCCGGATCGTTTCCGACAATCGGTATGCTGATCGTGCCGTGTTCGATCCGCACCATGAGCGAGATTGCAACCGGCGTGACGAGTTCATTGCTTACCCGCGCCGCCGACGTGGTGCTCAAAGAGCGCCGCCGCTTGGTGCTGGCCGTGCGTGAGACGCCGCTCCATGCCGGCCACCTGCGCACGATGACGCATCTGGCGGAGATGGGCGCCATCGTGGCTCCGATTGTACCCGCATTCTATAGCCGTCCCCGCACTGTCGACGACATCATCAATCAGACCGTCGGTCGGCTGCTGGACCTTTTCGGTATCGAGTCCGGGGTGGTCAAGCGCTGGCGCGGAGGCCCGATTTAAGATCGCACGGTGCAAGAACGGCGAATGACCCACGGCAAAAGCCGGGCGCGCACCTGCCGGCTCATCGCGTCTTCTTGTCCGCGGCTTGGAGCGGGGTTGCACGCTTTTCCACAAAATCGCGGAGGCGCTGCATCGATTCCGGCGGCCGTTGCATGGAGGAGTTGAGATATTCCATAAACAGGCCGTCATCGTGCGACAGATCGTTGACGCGCGGCAGCACGTTGGTGATCTGCCAGTTGGTCAGCGGCGTGTTCTGGGCGATGCGCGCGGCGAGTTCCTTCGCCTTGGCCAGGGCCTGACCTTGCTCGACCACGTAGCGCACGATGGTGAGTTTCTCGGCTTCGTCTACTGACAGCAGACGGCCGGTGAGCATCATGTCCGCCATTACCGAATAGCCGATGATGCGCTGAACGCGAACCGAACCGCCCCCGCCAACGAAAATGCCGCGCTGGCCTTCCGGAAGGCCGAAGAAGGAAGTGCGATCGGCGACCCGAATATGGGCCGCGGCGGCAAGTTCGAGGCCGCCGCCAACCACCGCGCCGTGCAACGCGGCGACAAAGGGTATGGGGCCCCGCGCGATGATATCGAACACAGTATGCCACGCGTGGTCGCGTTTCTTGCGCGGCTTCGGTGTCGCGGGGTCCACGTTCTTCAGCAGCTCCGCGAGATCAAGACCGGCGGAGAAGTTTACACCATGGCCGAAGATCACGCCGGCATCGGCCTCGTCGCCGGCACGCACGACCGCGTCGCGCAATTGCATGACAAGATCATTGTTGATCGCATTACGCTTCTCGGGACGATTCAAACCGATGATCGCAACTGCGCCGTCGAGTTCGTAAGTGATGAGGTCAGAGGGCATGATCAACTTCCTTTGCGACGCGGATGAGTGAAGTCCGACGGCGGCCGTCGAGCGCCCACCAACGTCCCCGAAGAGCCAGCACGGCGCCACGGCGGTTCAGGGATCGCCCGTCCCTCCGCCGCTGGTCACGATCAGGGCATCGAGCGCGGTTGCACCGTGGCCGGCGGCATGGACCATAAGCGGATTGACGTCGACCTCGGTGATGTCCGGACGCGCGCGCATCAGACGCCCAAGCGCCGCAGCCGCGGCGGCCACCGCCTTGACGTCGACCGGCGGCGAGTTGCGGAAGCCGCGCAGCAGTTTCGCCGTCTTGAGCTTGCCGAGTTCCTCGCCGATCTCGTCTTCCGTGAGATCCGGCGCCATCAGCCGCACGTCGCCGAGTGCCTCGACCCAGATGCCGCCAAGCCCGAGCATCAGGACAGGGCCCCATCGCGGATCGCGCCGCGCGCCGAGAACGAGTTCGAGCCCCCGCGGTGACATGGCTTCCACCAGCACGCCATCGAGCCTCAAGCCCGGCTGCACGCTCTCCACATTGGCATGCAACTCTGCCCAGGTTCTCCGCACGGCGCCGGAATCGGCTACCCCGAGGACGACACCGCCGGCCTCGGTCTTGTGCGCGAGCTTCGCGGCCTGCGCCTTCATTGCGACCGGATAACCGACGCGCTCGGCGACACCGACCGCCGCCTCGGCGCTGTGGGCGAGTTCGCCAACAGGAATCCGCATGCCGATGGCAGCGAGCACCTTCTTGCCGAGCCATTCCGGTTGTGCGCCTTGTCCGAGCGCCGGGATGGCCACGGACCCGACAGGCCTGACTTTACGCTCCGCCAAGGCGGAGTTGCGATTGCCGTAGCCGATGACTTTGCCTATCGCACGCAATGTCCGGTCCGACGAGCGCGACAGCACAACATTGTTGTTCCGCGCGATCGTCGTGAACTCGGGCGAAAGCGGCGACCCGTCCCCGAGGATGGCAAGCGCCACCGGCTTGGTGCTCGTTTTGCTCGCGGCGACGATGCCCTCCATATAGATGACTGCGTGGCGTGGGCTGGTGGGTGGAATCGAAATCGCGAGACCGCCGATGGCTGGATCGCGTAGCAGCGCTTCCACGCAAATCCGCAGGAGTTCCGGCTTCCGGATTGTCTCGGTTCCAAGATCGAGCGGATTCTTCGGCGGAAGGAACGCCGGCAGGAGGGGCGTGAGATAGGCATGCGTATCCGGCGACAACGGCGGCACACGAACGCCGATATCTTCACAGAAATCGTGCGCGATACCGCAAAATGCACCGGAAAAGGTGAGGATGCCAAGATCGCCCGCCGACGGCTTCGGGAAACGGGCGAGAAGCTCGCTCACATCCATGAGCTCATCGAGCGTGTCGACTACGACGACGCCGGCATGTTCAACCAGCGCGCGCATGACCGCGTGATCGCCGCTGAGCGCACCAGTGTGCGAGCGCGCCGCCTCCTTCGATTTTGCGCCGCGGCCGGGATGCATCATCACGATGGGCTTGCCGCGTCGCAAGGCTTCGCCGGCGATGTCGATGAATTCCTGCGGACGCCTTATGTCCTCCGCGTAGAGCGCGATGACCTCCGTCACCGGATCGTCGAGCAGATATTGGATGAAGTCCGCAAGACCGAGACCCGCCTCATTGCCGGTCGAAATCCAGCATGAGACCGGAACGCCGCGGGCGTTCAGTCCGCCCTGCAAATGGCTGCCGAGACCGCCGCTTTGCGCCACGATGGCGACGGCACCCCTTGTGCCGTCCGGCAAACGAGGCGTCGGTTGCGACGAAAAGAAGACCGCCGCGAACCCGTCGACGAAATTCATGTAGCCAAGGCAATTCGGCCCGACGAGAGCCAGGCCGCCCGCGCGTGCGATCTCGCCGATGCGATCCTGCTCGCTGGTACCATCACTGCCGACTTCGGCAAAACCGGACGCGAAAATCACCGCGGCCTTTACCTTGCGCAACACGCAGCCTTCCACCGCCTCGCGTACAGCCGCTGCCGGCAACGTCAAGACGGCGAGATCCACGTCTTGCGGAAGCTCATCGATGCTCGCAAGAACCTTGCGGCCGTCGATATCCGCGGCGCTGCGGCCCACAAGATAAACGGGGCCGTCGAATTTGTTGTTGTCCAGAAGCTCAAGAACGACACGACCGGCCGAACCCGGCTTGGCGGATATGCCAACAATCGCGACGCTGCGCGGACGCATGATATGACTAATGACGGAAGCGGATATGCGCTGACTGTCAATCGACACGTTCGATGTCATTTTTTGTCGAGTCTCCGGAAGTGCATTCTTCCACCATCCCGGACGCCATAGTGTCGGGATAGATTTCTTTGAGGCGAGGGTAGACTTCACGCGCAAACATGCGGATGCCGTGAACGGTATCGTCGTGCTCGAGAAAGCCGGCCTGTCCCATGATGAGCAGGTGGCCGTAGCCGCCGACATGATGCCAATGTCTCTTGATCTGTTGAAAGACCTGGTCGGGCGTTCCCGCGAACATCGTGCCGGCTTCAATTGCACCTTCGACTGTCGCCTGCCTGGTTCCGTAGGCGCTGACCACGTTGTGCGCACCGCGCGCCAATTGCACGTTCATTGCGACAGGCACATAGCCCGGCGGATTCGAGAAGTGGGGCGGTACCTTGTTGGCGGTGACGTACCACAATAACTTCTCCGCACCGGCATGGGCCCGCGCCTCAGTTTCACCCACGTAAATCAGCGCCGCGTAGGCCAACCGGTCAATCGGCACATGTTGATCGCGGCCGGCCTCGCGCCAGCCGCGACGATAGGCCTCATAAATGCGCTTGGTGGCGTCGTATCCGGTAAGAAACGTCGCCTGGACGTAACCCTGCGCTCCCACCTGCGCAGCACCGCCCGTACTTGTTGTGCTGACCCATACCGGCGGGTGCGGCTGCTGTATGGGACGCGGCCAGATGTTGATCGACCGATGATGGAAGAAGCGGCCCTCGTGGCTGAACGGGCCGTCGTGGTGCGTCCAGCATTTGACGATAAGGTCGAGCGCTTCCCAGTGACGCTCGTTCATCCGCACCGGATTACTGTTCGCCGGCAAAATCTCATACGGCACGCCGCGCACGAATCCAGCCTCCAGGCGGCCGTGCGAGAGCACGTCGATCATCGCCATCTCTTCGGCAACGCGAACCGGCTGCCGGCGGTTTGCGATTGGATTGCCGAGGATCAAGAGACGGGCCGTCTTGCTCAAGCGCGCGAGCGCCGCGAGCATCAGTGGAGCGGCAGGATCGACGCAGGTCGCGGTCTGATGGTGCTCGTTGAGCATGATCTCAACGCCCTCGTCTTCAGCGACCAGCCATTCATCAATGAAGCGGTCGTACAGCGCCGCACCCTTGGCGGGATCATAGATGCGATTGGGCAGCGACACCCGAATGGAAGGATAGCTGTCCGCCGGCGGCAGGTAGGGATAGGCATTTTCGCTGAAGTGCCACGCTCTCATCTCACTCTCCGAGAAATTCGAGTACCGCAGTCGCGAAGGCAACGGGCTGCTCCAACTGCGGCATGTGGCCGGCGGCTTTTATTGTCAGCGTACGCGCATCCGGCAGCATATGCGAATAAGCGTCGAGATAAGTCTGCGACACGAGGCCGTCGCTTTCACCGCGGATGAACAGTGCCGGGCTAGCGACGCGCTGCAGACGCCGCCTGAGCTTAGGATTGTGCATCCACGGCTCCCAGGTCAACAACGCGAGCGTCTCGCGCGCGCGGAACACGGCGGCAAGCTCGTCGTCCGGCATTTTTGCGAGATCGGGCTTCATCCGCTCGGGGTCTTTATAAAGCAACTTCTGCACCTCCGATTCCGGCATGGCGTAGACGTCGGGAATATCAAGTTTATCGGACGGGCCGACCTTGATCCCTACCGGACCAACCAGGACGAGGCGGCGAAAACGCTCCGGCGATTTGGTCGCCATTTCGGCTGCGATCCAGCCACCGATCGAGCAGCCGACGAGGTCCACCCCATCGAGCTTCAGGAAATCCATCAATTCCAGATAGAGATGCGCAATATCGTCCACGCTGTCGAGCCAGTCAGGCAGGCTCGACTTGCCAAAACCCGGGTGCGACGGCGCAACGATCCGGCGCTTCTCGGAAAGGGAAGCTACGAACGGTTGCCGCGGATCAAAGCCTTCGCTGCCATGCAGAAACAAGACGGGGCGCCCTTGGCCGGATTCGAACAATTCAAGTTCGACGTCCGCCACTTGTAGCGTTGTCAATCGCACGCGAGGCCTCCCGTGGCGACGCTCTCTGAAAACGAGGTCGCCTTGCAGCGGAAACGTTGCACATCGCCTTGGCAAAAGGAATGCCGTCGCGGGAATAGCTGAAACGCACCGAAGCGTCACACGCTAAGGCAACCCAGGCAGCACGAAATCATTGCCTGCGAGTTCTGCTGAACCACCCGGTAAAACAGATTTCGCCCTTGTGATCCGCTGGATCGGCGAGTCGCGGGGCTCGTCAAAGACCGATGCGTAGACGCCCAAAGAGCGATGCGTACACGCTTCGCGGCCTCGCCACCGACCTGCATGCGACCCAGACCGTTAACGCCGCCAAGGGCGCGCATTGCCTGCTGCCGAAAGTCTAAGTAACGGCTGTCAGCGCCGTTCGGATTACGCAAAGCCGCTACGCTGAAACGCTGCGCGGCTCGATGAAAAATTGTATCGGATAAACATTCGCTTTTTGAAATTCGGTCTTGAGGTCCGCTGGAAATCGGAATGCGGCGAGCCCCCTAACTGCGGTCATCCGCTCAAGCCGGTATCATCACTTCGATTTCCTCGGCTTTGTTTTGGAGTGGGGATTATCGGGTCGAATGCGTAGCCCGTCGATGAAAACGTCAACAAGTCGCAGGACGCTTGTCTGCCAGCCAGGCTGATCGTGCATGTAGCACATCGCGATAAGGGCGCGAAGAAGGTCCTGCGCGCTGATATCGTCGCGGATTTCGTGGGCCGCGACAGCTCGGTCCAAGAGGCCCCCTACGGCCCGTGTCAGTACATCCGATGAATATGAGAAGAGGTCCGAGTTTTTATCGAAAGCAAGCGCAAGTGCCGCCGACATACCCTTTTTCGTGGCGACAAACTTCACATTCGAGCGCATCCATCGCCGCAGCGCTTCGATAGGTTCCGCCTCCTCTTTCAACTGTTTGGCCAAATCCGCCAGTTGTTGCACCTCGCGGCGATATACCGCCTCGAACAAGGCTTCGCGCGTAGGGAAATGCCGATAAAGCGTGCCAATGCCGACACCGGCAGTGCGCGCGACAGCTTCGAGGCTCGCCTCCGCGCCACCGGCGCTGAAAACCGCTTTGGCGGCCTCAAGCACGCGCTCGCGGTTCCGAACCGCATCGGCCCGCGGCTTTCGCGACTGATTTTCCAATTGCCTCATTCCGATAGCCAAATCTCGATAAAGGGGCTTGTAAAACGGAGGGTGCCTCCGTATCTCATGGTCAAGACACGCTGACATATACTACCGGCCTCGAGCAAACGCCGTGACCTTGGGCGGTGACCTTGAGCACCGGCCTCTAAGCCCCCGCTTCGGAGCATTGCATGAGCATCCCGACCACTCTGACCGTGAACGGCGTAAAGCGAACGATCGAGATCGATGATCCGCGAGTTACGCTGCTCGATCTTCTCCGCGAACACCTTGATCTGACCGGAACCAAGAAGGGCTGTGACCGCGGCCAGTGCGGCGCCTGCACGATCATTGTCGACGGACGACGTATCAATTCGTGCCTTGCGTTGGCCATCAGTCACGACGGCGCCGACGTCCTCACCATCGAGGGCGTGGCACAGGGTGGCCGGCTTCATCCGGTGCAGGAAGCCTTTGTTGCCCACGACGGCTTGCAGTGCGGTTTCTGCACGCCAGGCCAGATCATGAGTGCGATCGGTTTGATCCAGGAAGGTTGGGCCGGCGCCGATCCGGAGCGCGTGCGCGAAGGCATGAGCGGAAATCTCTGCCGATGTGGCGCCTATCAAGGAATCACTGAGGCCATTTTGGAGGCTCAAAACGCAATTGGCGCGGCAAGCCGAAGGAAAGTCGCATGAAGACCTTCGATTACGTCAGGCCGGCAACGGTGCGTGAAGCCGTTGTCGCCGCCTCGCAACCGGGCGCTGCCTATCTGGCCGCCGGCACCAACCTCCTGGACCTGATGAAGGGCGGCATCGCCCGTCCGAGCCGACTTGTCGACATCAGCCGCCTTCCAGGCCTCGATCGCATCGAAGAACTTGCCGACGGCGGTGTGCGGATTGGAGCGCTGGTTCGGAACGCTGACCTCGCGCACGACGTGACTTTTAGCCGGCGCTTCCCGGCAGTCGCTGAGGCGCTTCTGTCCGGAGCCTCCGCACAGCTTCGAAACGCCGCCACGGTCGGCGGCAATCTGTTGCAGCGCACGCGTTGCGCTTACTTCTACGACGTCGCCGGCGCCTGCAACAAACGCGATGCCGGCTCGGGCTGTGACGCCCGCGGCGGTGAAAACAGGCTTCACGCGATATTGGGGTGGAGCGAGAGCTGTATCGCGACGAACCCGTCCGATTTTTGCGTGCCTCTGGTCGCGCTCGACGCTGTCGTCGAGGTCGAAGGCAGAGCAGGACGGCGGGAGAACCCGCTCGAAACGTTTCACCGGCTGCCGGGTGACGCGCCGGAGCGCGAGAGCATGCTGGAGCCCTGTGAGATGATCGTCGCGGTGCGCTTGCCGGCGGAGGCGGCGCAGTTCGCCGGCCATGCCCGTTACCTGAAAGTTCGCGAACGCACCTCCTACGCATTCGCGGTCGTATCAGCGGCGGCCGCGCTTCGCGTCCTCGACGATACGATCGTAGAGGCGCGGCTCGCGCTCGGCGGCGTCGCCATGAAACCCTGGCGGGCCCGTGAAGCGGAATCGATGCTGGCCGGCGCACCAGCCGATAGCTCGGTTTTCCATCGCGCTGCCGCGGCCGCGCTGGCCGACGCAAAGCCCGCCGGCGACAACAGTTTCAAGATCGAGCTTGCGCGGCGGATCGTGGTGCGGGCTCTAAACCTCGCCGCAACCGGCACGCCCGCGCGTGTGTCGGCGCTGCCGGCTTCCCCCTTCGCCTCCATTTCCGGAGATTCCGTCCATGCCTGAGCTCTCACTTACGCGGGATCCCGCGCACCTTCGCCACGGCTCGAGCATCGGTCAGCCCCTCACCCGCCGTGACGGCATCCTCAAAGTCACGGGTGCCGCCCGATACGCCGCCGATCACCATCCGGCCGACATGCTCTACGCCGTTCTTGCGGTGAGTAGCATCGCACGCGGCCGCGTCGTTTCTCTCGATGTTCAGGCGGCGAAAGCCCATCCCGGCGTCGTTGAAGTGATGACGCCGGCCAACAAACCGGCGCTTGCCCAGGACCCGGACGAAAAAACCAATCCCTTCATGTTCCGACTCGATCTCTTGCAAAACGACCGGGTCCGGTACGCTAACCAAGCGATCGCCGTCGTCATCGCGGCAACGCTCGAAGCCGCGACCGAAGGCGCCGCGCTCTTGTCGCCGCGCTACGAGACCGAGTCGGCGAGGGTCGGGCTGGACGCGGCCGAGAGTTTCGTGCCGCAGGCCGTCGGCCCCGGCCATCCGGCAGCGGCGCATCGGGGTCACATTGAGGCCGGTCTCGCCGCAGCGTCGAAGCGCATCGAAGCGACTTACGAGACTGCTCCCCAGTATCACAACGCGATGGAGCCGCATGTGATCGTCGCCGCATGGGACGGCGATACGCTGTCGGTCGATACCCCGAGCCAAGGTCTTGCCATGGCGCAGGGACGCATCGCAGGACTCTTCGGGATCGCTCCGGGCAAAATCCACATCCGCAGTCCATTCCTCGGCGGCGGCTTCGGCTCCAAAGGCATGATTTCAGGCCCGCAGGTTCTCGGCATCATGGCAGCCCGCATGGTGGGCAAACCGGTGAAGCTGGCGCTCCGCCGCGAGCAGATGTTTGGTCCAGTGGGACATAGGGCCGAGACACGGCAGACCTTGCGGCTGGGCGCCGATAGTGACGGCAAGCTGACAGCGCTCGATCATCGAACAAAGACCACGTCGAGCAGTTTCGATGACTTCTTCGAGCCGGCGTCCGATGCTTCTCACACGCTTTATGCGAGCACAGCCATAGCGACATCTCATGAAGCGGTTCGCGTTGACACCGGAACGCCGCTCTTCATGCGCGCACCCGGCGAGGCGACCGGCTCGATCGCGCTCGAAAGCGCCATCGATGAAATGGCGCACGCCTGCGCGGTAGATCCGCTGGCCTTTCGGCTGACGAACTATGCCGAGGTCGAGCCGATCTCTGGTCGGCCTTTCTCTTCAAAGGCATTACGCGACTGCTACGCGCAAGGCGCCGAGCGTTTCGGCTGGGCGCACCGCCCGCTCGCACCCCGGCAGATGCGTGATCGTGACGGACTGCTCGTCGGCTGGGGTATGGGCACAGCGACGTTTCCGGCGCTCATGTTCCAGGCGGAGGCCAAGGCGGTCCTGCGTCTGGACGGCAGCGGCGTCATGGAAATTGGGGCGCACGACATGGGTCAAGGCGCCTGGACCGCACTCGCTCAAATCGCGGCGGACAGCCTTGGGCTCGACATCGATCAGGCCGAGTTCAGGGCCGGAACCTCCGATCTTCCGGATGCCGGTATCGCGGGTGGCTCGGCCCACACTGCGACCGCCGGCATGGCCATTCACAACGCTGGCGCCGACGTCATCGCTCGGCTTGCCGACCTCGCCACCAACGATGATCGCTCGCCGCTGTTCGGTGCCGGAAATGCCGGCGTGATCGCGCGCGGCGGCCGCTTGTTCCGTCGCGACGACGAGAGCCGCAGCGAGAGCTATTCTGATATCCTCGGCCGCACCGGGCTCACGGAGATCGAAGGTCAGGGAAAGAGCTCGACCAATCAAGCCGCGCAATCGAGCTACGCCATGCATGCGCACGGCGCCGTGTTTGCGGAGGTCAAGGTCGATCCCGATCTCGGGCAGATGCGCGTTACCCGCGTGGTCGGCGCGTTCGCTGCGGGACGCATCGTCAATCCTCGCATGGTGCGCAGCCAGCTCTATGGCGGAATGATTTGGGGCGTGTCGTTTGCACTGCATGAGCGCGCCGTCATGGACCCGCGATCCGGCCGGCCGATGAATCCAAATTTCGCCGAGTACCACATCCCGGTGAACGCCGATGTGCCCTCGCTCGAAGCGATCCTAGTCGAGGAACGCGACCCGCACGTGAATGCACTTGGCATCAAGGGCGTGGGCGAAATCGGGGTCACTGGCACGGCGGGCGCGGTCGTTAATGCAGTCTGGCATGCGACCGGAGTCCGCGTGCGTAAATTCCCGATCACACTTGATCGTTTGATCGAGCCTCAATCGTGATGAAACAACAGGGCTGCGTCAGCGGCGCTTTGAGGGCATGGGCGCGCGCTTGTGACTCTCGAACGCGAGCGAGTCCCGGTCCGCAGGATCAAAAGCAAGCATCGGCAAACTCGGCGGCCTGGTCGTTGAGTGATCTCACCAGCGTCAATTGTTGGCGCGCTTTCGGCAATTCGGTAGCGACGAAGTAGCGGCAGGCGCGCAGTCGTCCCTCGCGCAAGTTTGCTTCCGCCGCCGTAGCTGCCAGAGCCTGATCGAGCCATAGCCACGCGACGACGACATGTCCGAAGGCGGAGAGAAACGCCGAGGCGTTGTGAAGCGCCTTGTCGGCGGGCTCCTGCCGCAGACTGGCCACGACATCAAGCACGTCGTTCCATGCCTGCGCCAGCGCTGCGCCTTCGCTCGCCAAGCCGTCGCGCTTGCGCGCCCGAGCAACCGTTTCCTCAAGCCGATGCCCCAAAAGCGCAAGCGCCTCCCCGCTGTCGCGCAGAATCTTTCGCCCGACCAGATCGATCGCTTGAATGCCGTGTGTGCCCTCATGGATCGGATTGAGCCTGTTGTCGCGGTAGACCTGCTCGACATCGAAATCGCGCGTATAGCCGTAGCCGCCGTGAATTTGTATCGCCAAATCGTTAGCCGCCAGTCCAAACTCGGATGGCCAGCTTTTTGCAACGGGCGTAAGCAGTCCGAGGAGCGCCCCGATGTCGTGCCGCTGCGCATGCGATTGCGCGGTCGTCTCTTCATCGACAAGACGCGCACAATACAAAACAAGCGCGAGCGCGCCTTCGGCGTATATTTTCTGGGTCAGCAGCATGCGCCTCACGTCGGCATGCACGATGATCGGCTGCGGCGGCCGCTCCGCGTCCTTGCCGCGCGAGACCGCCGAACGCCCCTGCAACCTCTCGCGCGCATAGACCAGAGAGTGATGGTAGCCGCGACAGGCGAGCGCCGCCGCACCGACCCCGACGGCGATGCGCGCCTCGTTCATCATGCGGAACATGATGGCGAGCCCCTGCCCGACTTCGCCGATTCTAAAGCCGATCGCGCCCGCCCGGCTGCCCGGGCGGTGCAGTATCCCTTCGCCGAAGGCGAGCAGGCAATTCGTCGTGCCGCGATATCCCATTTTGTGATTGAGACCGGCCACCATAACGTCGTTGCGCTCGGTGAACTCACCATGCGCAGCCGACAACCATTTCGGCACAGCAAACAACGAAATCCCTGACATGCCCGGCGCGACCCGGCCGTCCTCGCCAGGAACTTTGGCGAGAACGAGATGGACGATGTTGTCGACAATGTCGTGGTCGCCGCCCGAGATCCACATCTTGTTGCCGAAAATCCGATAGCGAGGGCCCAGTACGGCATCGGCTCCGTCACTTACCGCGCGGGTCGTGATGTCCGACAGCGATGAACCTGCCTGCGGCTCGGACAGGCACATGGTGCCAAACCACCGCCCTTCAACCTGCGGCCGGGCAAACGTTTCGATCTGGCCCGGCGAGCCGAAGGTCGCAAGCAACCGCGCGTTAGCCACGGTCAGCGTCGGATAGGCCGCGATTGCAACGTTGGCGGCCATGGTGAGCGCGTTCGACGCCGCGTGAATGAGCGCCGGAATTTGCGCGCCACCGAGTGCTTCGTCGAACGAGGCGGCGAACAGGCCGGCTTCGGCATAGGCTTGCAGCGCAGCCTTGATTTCCGGCAGCACCCGGACCGTATTGTGATCGAGCACTGGCTCGTGGCGGTCGGAGGCCTTGGAATGAGGCGCGAAATGATCATCTGCAAGCCGCGTGCTCAGATCGAGAACCGCGTCGAACGTTTCGCGATTATGGTCGGCGAAGCGGGGATGCAATGAAAGCCGGGTTGCGTTGAGCCAATCGTAAAGGAGAAAATCGAGTGTCGTGCGATCGATGAACGGCATCAGCAAACCCTGGCTTGCACGCGGCCGAATTGTCGTTCGAGTTCAGATGACACAAGCGCCACCGTCAATGACGAGGATCTGGCCGCTGATGTGAGCGGACGCATCGGACACCATCAGCAATGCCGCACCTTTAAGATCGTGTGGCCCGCCGAGACGCCCACGGGGCGTGCGCGCCACGATATCTGCCTCGAACGTTCCGAGCACGCCTTGAGTCATCTTCGAGGGGAAATAGCCCGGCGCGAGCGCGTTTACGGTGATGCCGTATTTGCCCCATTCCGCCGCCAGTGCCCGAGTCATGTTGACGACGCCGCCTTTGGTGGCGTTGTAGGCGACCGTTCCCGGCATGCGCGGCGGGTGGCCCTTCAATCCCTCGATCGAGGCAATGTTGAGGATGTGGCCACCGCCGGCGGGGATCATCGCGCGCTTGGCGGCGGCTTGCGACAGCAGGAACGGGGCGGTGAGATTGAGCGCCACGACCTTGTCCCATCCTTCAGGCGAATGGTCTTCCGCAGGCGCCCCCCACGTCGTCCCGGCGTTGTTGACAAGAATGTCCAGCCGGCCGTGTCGGGCCATCACCGCCTCGACCGCGGATGCCGGTGCATCCGGCTTGCCGAGGTCCACCGCGAGCGCCGACGCCGCGATATCGTCCGCGCCGAGACGCGCCACTGCCGCATCAAGCTCGTCCTGCTTGCGCGCGGTGAGAACGAGCGAGGCGCCGAATTCGCCGAGAGCCTCGGCAATCTGAAATCCAAGCCCGCGCGAACCGCCGGTGATCAGCGCGATCCGACCCGACAGGTCGAACAAGCTTTTGAGTGAATCTTTGCTCATGATGACACCGCGACAGCGCCGGACTTATCAAGATCGGCAATCTCGTGGTCGGCGATCGGGCGCGCCAAGTGGCGATTTCCAAGATTCATGGCGTGAACCATCCGAATTCAATGGGGCCAACGCTAA
>Ga0302324_100016684_pt1 | contig 14614 bp, 9 predicted proteins | sample Palsa_T0_1_FD_201949 | JGI IMG/M metagenome (GOLD analysis project Ga0302324, IMG submission 201949) | Peat permafrost microbial communities from Stordalen Mire near Abisko, Sweden - Palsa_T0_1 | ecosystem: Environmental > Terrestrial > Soil > Palsa > Peat permafrost | place: Sweden: Abisko...
ACGACAAGAAAACTTCCGCAAGCATGCAGCGTACGCTGCCGCCGCCAAGTGTCTCTATGGTCGGCAGCGGCACAGCGAGCGTCGTGTCGGTGCAAGCGTTCAACCGCCCGAAGGTTTCCACAGAGAGCGCGGACCGGGCGGCCGCGGACATGACCAGCACATGGGAATCCCCCAGAGCCTCATCCCAGGTTGCAAGCTCGAGCATGTTGCCCGCAAAGGAGCGAACCTCGGACGGCCGCAATTCGATGACCTCGCGGCCACTCGCGGTGAGCCGCTCGAGCACTCGTGCGCGATCTCGCGGCTCGATGACCCCGGTGCCGACGACAATGAGCCGCGCGCCGATGCACAGGAGCACATTCGTGTGATAAAGCGGCGTTCCGGTCGCATCCCGGGTGTCGAACATCAGCGCCTCATAGCCCATTTCGCGCGCCCACTCCTCGACCAGCGCCGGATGAGTCCGCGCCGACAAGGCAGCGTAGGCCACGCGGTTCACGTGATCGAGCACCAGGCTGCCGGTGCCCTCGAGAAATCGGCTTCCAGCCTCGTGGTGGGTCAGATCGAGGGTGCGACTGCGCTTGAATCGCAGCCGTGCAATCACGCTTGCGATGATCTCCGCACGGCGCTCGGGTCTGCGATTCGGCGCCTGCAGCGGATACAGAACGAGCGTCCCATCCTCGTGAAAGCTCACCCAGTTGTTCGGAAACACGGCGTCCGGCTTTGCAGGCGTGGGCGTATCCTCGGCAATACAGACCGCAACGCCTTCGCTTTCGAGCGCCCGCACGACCGAGGTGAATTCGACGCAGGCGCGTTGGTTTGTCTGCGGGTCCGGTCCGTCGCCCGGATGCTGCAACTTATTGGTGAGGGCCGTTTCTGAGTTATAGCCAAAAGCCGCCGGCCTCACCATCAGCACGGCGCCCGCACATTGTTCCCGCGGCATTATTCCACCCCCTTGGGGGGTTACATTCTCTCATGTCCTGCCGCAAGCATCGTGAATACGCGCTTTTGCGCATCAACCCGCGCGATGTAGGCGCGCACTTCCTGATCTCCGCAGCGCTGGCCTTCCAGCAAACGCAGCCCGTGACGCGCGTAGTTGTCCGCCGCCCCCGCACCGCACAGATGGATCACGGCCGCAAGGTCCTGCTTTTGCTGCAGCGTAGCGAGGCTCGCATGGTGGTGCTCGAGCGCAGTGGCCACACCGCGGTCGAGGTACGCCGCCGTAAGCTCCACGGCATGCGAAGGTATGACGCGGGTGTAGTAACGGTTGAACCAGCATGACTGCCAGTCATTCCAGGGCCCGTCCTCGACCACCTTGTGATCCTTGATGCAATAGCGGCGTGCCTCGGCAAAGGTGCCGTCGGTAATCTGGTACATACCGACCGCGCTCGAAGCGGGCCGGTACACCTCAAACGGCTCAGGCTTCCAGGCCCAGCGCCAATAAGTCCGCGCGACGGGATTGCCGGAGGCTTCAACCTGCGCAAGCGCCGCGAGCAGTTCCGGCGTCATCACGCTGGTGGAATACTTGAGAAACAAGGGCGCGTACTGGCGCCAGGTCTCGGCGGGCGTCTTATTGAGCGTGCCGCTCACCGGGAAGAAGAGTTCCGATGGTTTGCGGACTATTTGATACACGCCATTGAGCGCGAGCCAAAGCATGAAAACCGACGCCAAGACAATCACAATCCGCAGCGCGAGCGGCGCGCCTCGGAATGCCTGCAGCGCCTCGCGTCGCAACCGCTCGCTCGGCCAGAGCCTCGCGATACGCAGGCGGGTCCGTGAGATCTTGCGTGGCCTGCGCGGACCACGCCGAGGAAGGGCGCGGCGCGCCATCAGAAAAAACCGCTGGCTGCAGGATGTATTAAAGAGGGATTCAAGTCCGCGCTCAAAGGACAACGACATCCACAAGATAGCAGAGCCACGCTGCCGCACGTGTGCGGGTTGCGCTGACATATTGTTGAATTGTCGGAGGATGAGGTGCATGCGCCGCTGCCCGCTGCAATTTTTCTTGCCCGGCGTTTGCCGCGGCGGCGCGGGCCGCCGTATGCCGACTTTGTCGCGAGGGTTATAATTGCGCCTGAGACAGGATGCTCAGCCGGTTCGGTATTTCAGCCATAGAAGGATATTGAGATGCATATCGCATCGCCCGCGGATCGCTACTGTGATCTTGTGATGAAGGGCGGCGTCACGAGCGGCGTCGTCTACCCTCCGGCGATCTTTGAGCTTGCCCAGCACTATCATTTCAGAAGCATTGGCGGAACCTCAGCCGGCGCCATCGCAGCGGCGCTGACGGCCGCCGCAGAATATCAGCGGCGCACACTGCAGAGCATGCGCGGATTCGAGATGCTCGCCGAGTTGCCGGCGCGCCTCGGCAAGAAGGGCGCGGGTCAACGTACACAGCTGCTGCGGCTCTTTCAGCCCGATGCGCCCTGCCGGCGCCTCTTTTCGGTACTGATCGATTCGCTCAATCAAACGACTACATTGCAGCGCATCAGCGCCTTTTTTCTAGGCTGCATCAAGGCGTACTGGATCGCCTTCCTTGTCAGCATCGGCGCGGCTGTCCTCATCGGATTACAATCAATCCTCGCAGGCTTCATCTCGGTATTGATCCTAGCGCCGCTCGCCATCGGGATTTCCATCTATCGGGATCTCACCCGCAACGTCGTCAAGAACAACTACGGCCTGTGCAAGGGCATGACCGTCGATCAGGCTTCGGGCGACGCCCTGACACCCTGGCTGCATAGCCTCATCCAGGAGGCCGCCGGCCGTCCCGTCACTGATCCACCACTGACCTTTGGAGACTTATGGCAGGCGCCGGGCGCTCCGCAGGGCGATGGCGCGCTTTCGATTGATCTGCAGATGTTCACAACCAACCTCGCGCACGGCAGGCCGTACATCTTTCCCCATTCGGAGCCGACCGCGCGGCTTTTCTATCGCAGTAGCGAGCTGCGCGCGTACCTTCCGGCAACCGTGATGGACTGGTTCGATGCACACTCGATCGCCTATGCGCCGAGCCGCCAGAGCCCGGACAGCGATCCGCCGGCGAAGCTTGCCGAGATCATGCATCTGCGCGAGCTGCCGCCGCCGGAGACCTTTCCGATTCTGCTCGCGGCGCGGATGAGCCTGAGTTTCCCAATGCTGTTTTCCGCGGTGCCGCTGTGGGCAATCGACTACGACTGGCCGCGCGGCCAGCGCAAATTCCGCCGCTGCATGTTCGCGGACGGCGGCATCTCGTCAAATTTTCCCATCCACCTGTTTGATGGGCTCTTGCCGCTGTGGCCGACTTTCGGCATTGACCTTGAGGCCAAGCTCCCAGGCTACGACAACATGATCTATCTGCCGCAGAAGTGTGCGGACGGATCTGCCGACCGCTGGACGCGCTTCGATACCGCGGCGCAACCCGCCAGCCGCCTGGGCGGCTTCCTCTCGAGCATCGTGGGTACGATGCAGAACTGGAACGACAATGCGCTCGCGCGCATGCCGAGCGTGCGCGACCGTGTCGTGCGGCTGCGCCTGCATAAGAATGAGGGTGGATTTAATCTCAACATGCCTGCTGACGTCATGGCCACGATCGCCGGGCGCGGCCACGATGCCGCGATTGAACTCATCAAGCGCTATGTGCCCGCGACCGACGGCGCTGTGAGCGCCGCCGGCTGGGATCAACAGCGCTGGACGCGGCGCGACGTTCTCCTGCGTGCACTGAATGAACGCATGGCAGGCCTTGCCCAGGCGCTCGGCCAAAACATCCCGCACGCAAGCTCATATCAGGAGCTGACCGAGCGCGCCGGTCGCGAAGCGCCGCCGTGCCACTCGGCGCCCCTCACACGCGAGGAGACCGAGGCCCTCGATGCGCTCACGGATGCGTTGCGCAGACTCGCCGACGCCTTCGGCCGAGATGGCGCGGACTATCCGGACGCACCCTTTCCGCAGCCCGTGCTTCGGGTACGGCCGCCCTTATAGGCGCGCAAATTTCGCACCGATCAGCGGTTCGCTCCGACGCTACTGAGGTAGGCGCGACCCCATCGGCGCTTTCGGTGCGTCCGGCTGCGTGCGTTCCTTGCAGTGCGGAGCGCCGCTGATACAGGGCTTCGCCGTCTCTTTGAGCGGCGGGGGCTTATCACTTGCCGGCGGCAGAGTAAACAGCTCCCCGGTCCACGCCTGTGAGGCCTGATATGACTTCAGCCTTTCTTCCATCAGGCTCGTATTCCAGTAGAGCGTCTTCGCTTTTTTGATGGCGGTTTCCTGATTTGACACGGCTGACGAGAAGTTTGCGTTGATGGCATAGGCAACGGCAACCGCCTCAAACATCTGCGGGTCCACTTGGATCTCGCCGTTCGCGAGTTTCCGTGCCACGGCGAGCGCCGTGACAGGATCGCGGATCCCCTCGATTGGGGACGACGCCATAAGGGCTACGACGTGCTTTCTGACGTAGAACGAATCGGATTGCGCGGCCTGCGCAAGAAGCGCCTTCGCTTGCGCAATATGATCGGCGGACGCCCCGGCGCTCAGCAGGTTCGTGGCGAGAGTAACCTGCGCCGGCCCGTCGCCCGAGGTCGCCGCTTGCTGAAGCCAGAGTGATTCCTTCCCTTCCTGCCCGCACCTGGCCATTTCTGCAAAGCGGCGCCCGACCCAATACTGGGCCTGCGGCTGGCCTCCCTGAGCGGCTGACAGCAAAAGCTGACGCGCTTTTTCCGTTGCAATCCGTAGGGACGGATCAAGAGTTCCGGCCAGCCCGATCAGATACTGGGCCTGAGGGTCGCCGCTGTTGGACGCGTCGACGACCTTGCGTAGCGCGCCACTGCTCCACAGCACTCCGCCGCCGTCCATGGTAAATACCGCTTTCACCTGCTGTCTTGATTCGATGGGCACGCCCGATCGCATCGCTGGCTGAAAGCGCCCCTGTAACCACGATTTGACCGCCGCGGCAGGGAAATCCTCTTTCGGCGCGGCCATCAATACTTCAGGATCTCTGGCAATCCCATCAGCACCGATAGTGAGTTCCAGGATCACGATTCCATCATGCCGGTCATTCGCCTGGAACGATGGGTATTCCAATGGGGGGACTTGAATTGCGTGCGACGGAAGTGTGTCCCCGCAATAGACGCCGAAATTGGCCGGAGGCAGAACGGTTTTGAGTAACGCGGCGTGCCCATAGCGATCAAAGATATCCTGTGCCACACGCAGTTGATCCTCCTTGAGCTTCGACTTCATTGCGGCCAATTTCTCGGCCGGCATGTTCAGATAACCGTTGTCCGCCGCCGCCAGCAACCAGCCAACACCGAGTCCCACATCCTTGGGGGCCGCCTGTCCCTGCAGCGCCATGGCGCCGAGATTGAACTGAGAAGCGCCGTCTCCCAGTTCCGCCAAAGCCAGAAATTGGGCGTGCGCGGCCTCATAGTTACCGGAGGTGTACTCTTTGAGCCCCAGTCGGAAATCGGCGTGAGCAAGCTGACTTGCCAACACGGCGCCGCAGACAAGCGCGCGCACGGTCCATCGCGTGACCATTGTTCCTCCCCTCCCTGACCACCAATGCATTCTCGAAGCTCCGCACCTGCGGGCATCGATGTTGTTTTGTAATTGCTGGTGGCAGCTCTATCCTATCACCAATTCCGCGGGAATCGCGAATGTGTCAATAATCGGCTGCTGCTGCGCGCGGGAAGCGGTTCAAATAGCCTGCAGACAGTGACGGATCGGATATTTGACACGCTGAGGCTCGCTGTGCGTCAAACTGTTGCAATGCATTGATCGCCAGGCGTGGCTAAGAATACGAGGGCTCTATCGGCTCAGCTGCGGCAGGAGGCCGGAAGAAATTCCGGATTCGTGTTGGTTCACGGCGGCGGCGCAAGCAGGAACCGTACTGCCCGTCTTGGCTTCAAATATCGTCGGTCACATCCAAGTGGAAATTGTCGCGCGCCGCACTGTCCTGTTGCAATTGCAAGGCTGCGAACCTGATGATTGGTGTATGCAGATGATCGAGCTTGCGCGCCCCGAGTGCGTGTCGTGATGGCGGAAGCGGAGCCGCTTGTCACCGTAACCGCGCGCGGTCTTTATTGTCCGAGCGGGGATTTTTTCATCGATCCCTGGCAGCCGGTGCAGACCGCGGTCATCACGCATGCGCACGGCGATCATCTGCGCCACGGCAGCGCGCAGTACATCCTCGCGCGCGCCGGTGAAGCCATTGCGCGCCATCGCCTCGGCAGCGGCAATACAGTCACCGCGATTGAGTACGGCGCGCGGCAAGCACTGGGTGCCGCCATTGTGTCCCTGCATCCGGCCGGTCACGTTTTAGGCTCCGCGCAGATCCGGATCGAGCACGGTCAAAGAACCTGGGTCGTCTCGGGAGACTACAAGCGCCAGGCCGATCCCACCTGCGCTCCCCTTGAGCCCCTTGAGTGCGATGTCTTCGTCAGCGAGGCGACCTTCGGTCTGCCGGTGTATCGGTGGCCTGCGACCCAGGAAGTCATCCGCGACATCGTCGGCTGGTGGCAAGCGAATCGCGAACGTCGCGTGGCCTCGGTGCTTTTCTGCTATGCGCTCGGCAAGGCACAGCGGGTGCTCGCCGAACTGGCCGCGTTCACCCAAGAGACGGTATACGTTCACGGCGCGGTGGGCGCGCTCGTGGACCTGTACCGCCATGCGGGCATCAAGATGGTGCCAACCGCCTCGGCGACGATGGAACGCGCCCACGATTACCGCGGCGCATTGATCATCGCGCCCCCAGGCGCCGCCGGCACACCCTGGATGCGGCGCTTCGGCGAACATTCCACCGGCTTCTGTTCGGGCTGGATGCGAGTGCGCGGCGACCGGCGCCGCCGTGGCCACGACCGGGGATTTGTGCTTTCCGATCACGCGGATTGGCCGGCGCTGATCGACACCTGCCTTGCGACGCGCGCCAAGCGCGTGCTCCTCACTCATGGGCGCACCGATGCACTCACGCGCTATTTGAATGAACAGGGCGTCGAAGCGCGCGCGCTCGAGACTTCGTTCGGCGCGGACGAATAGGCTATCGGAGAGAAGCCCCGTAAGGATTGCGGCTTCAGCGATGCCACCTCGCCGGCGCCCGCGTGCAGGCTGCAGAGGATCAGCGCGTGCCGACCTGTCCGCGCACCGACTCGATGAGAGCTTTGGAGTCGTAGCCCGCGCCGTCCTTGAACACCACTTCGACGTTCTCGATGTCCGCGATATGCGCGGCCGGGTCACCCTTCACCAGTATCAGATCCGCGCGCTTGCCGACTGCGAGCGTGCCGATCTCGCGCTCGCGACCCAGGAAGCGCGCACCATTCTCCGTGCCAATCTGAATCGCCGCGGTCGGCGTGAAGCCCGCTTCGACCAGGAGCTCGATCTCACGCTGATTGCCAAAGCCTGGCAGGACACCGCCGTTACCGGTGGGATCGGGGCCCGCGAGCAGCAGTCCGCCCGCTGCGACGAAAGCGCGCTCAAAATCCATTTCCTTGCGTAAAAGCTCGGCACGCCACTGCTCGGCCGGATCAAGCTGTGCGCGGTTCGTTAGATAGCTGTCGCGGGCGCCGCTCGACATCGCCTCGAGCACGCGTCGCTGCACGGCTGGACGTCCGGGAGTCGACACTTCAAAAACCGGCAGTGTCGATGTGACGGCCACATGATGCGCGACGAGGTTACCGATGAGCGCGGCGACTCGCGGACCGTCGATCGGCTCGGCAAGCCAGGCCGTGCGCTGCGGGATTGAATCCGGACATACATCGGCGACTTTATTGGGCACGAATTCGGTATCGGTGTAGATCGGCCCATGTTCAAAATCATCGATGCCCGCCGCGATCGCCTCGGGCCAGGTCACCGAACACAGATGCCCGGTAAGCTTCAGCCCGCGATGATGCGCCTCGCCTGTCGCTGCGGTGAGCTCGGCGCGCGTGATGTGCATGTAGGCCTTGAATGAGGTCATGCCTGCGTCCGCCCAGAACGCGACAAAACGGCGTGTTTCATCGGCGCTCGCGAGTTCGTGCATTTGCGCAAACTGCGTCATGCGGCCTTCAAGGTAAGGAGCGGTCACGTCGAGCCTGGGTCCTGGCATGAGGCCGGCTTCGATGCGCGAGCGGACCTTAAGATCCGTGTAGGGCTCGATGCTGCCGGTCGTGCGCAGCGTTGTGACGCCTGCGGCAAGGTAGAGCCGCGGGGCGCTGTAGGCGAGCTCGACCACGAGCAGCCCCGGTTCGGGGACTGAGCCCGTGATCCGCTGCTGCGCGCTCGAGGCAGTATAGAAAAGATGATCGTGCATGCCGACGAGGCCCGGCAGCACGCTGTGTCCGGGGTAGTCGCGTACCTCGGCGCCCGGCGGAATCGCCGTCGTCGTCGCAGGGCCTAACGCGGTAATGCGGCCATCGCTCAAGATTACGGTCTGGTCGGCACGGGCATCCGCACCGGTGCCGTCAATGACGCTGACGTGCCTGAGCGCAATATTCGCGGCAGAGGTCACGACAAACTGCTGCACCTCCGGGCCCGGCGCCGCCGCCGCAGCGACTGCCGATGCAAAGAGCGTCGCAAGATACAAGCGTCGCATAGAGGCCCCCTCAAGATTCGGCCGGGCATGTAATCCGTGCCGCCGCCTGACTGCTACTGTCCTTGAGCCAAGCAGTGATTGCAAACAAGATCCTTCGCTTTCACGTCGACCGGGCTTACCCTAGCCGCGCGAGGGTCGTCTCGCGATGCGGCATGCGGAAATTCACAGCCATGAAAAATTATCCCGGGATCTTCCTTGCGTTGGTTCTGATCGGGGCAGGCTCCTGCTACGCCGATACAGTGGTCGTCACCGCCGACCACATGGTGGACGTCATCGCCGGCCGCATCGTCGAGCGGCCGCAGATCACGATCACCGACGGGCGCATCACGCGCGTCGCCTCACAGGGCGAATACGTGGCGCCGGACGCGCGTCGCGTCGAGCTGCCGGGAATGACGCTGCTGCCGGGTCTCATTGACATGCATGTGCATCTCACCTCCGATCCGCGCTACAGCGGCTACCGGCATCTTGAGTTCACCGATAACTTCTGGACCGTCGTGGGCGTCGCCAATGCCAAGCGCACACTCGAAGCGGGATTCACCACGGTGCGCAACGTCGGATCTGCGAACTTCGACGATGTCGCGCTGAAACAGGGGATCGAGCGCGGCTTCATAACCGGGCCGCGCATCGTGCCGGCAACCTACGCCATCGGTGCGACCGGCGGACATTGTGACGCCACCGCATATCCGCCGTCGATCAGGACGCCGATGTTTGCGGTCGCGAATGGCCCGGAGGAGCTGCGCGCCATGGTGCGCAAACTGCACAAGTACGGTGCCGAGGTGATCAAGTTCTGCGGCACGGGAGGTGTGCTTTCCAAGACTGACGCCGTGGGCGCACAGCAGTTCGATCTCACGGAGATGAAAGCGATCGTCGATGAGGCCCATAGGCTGGGGCTGCGTGTCGCGGTGCACGCCCACGGCACTTCGGGGATCAAGGACGCGATCCGCGCAGGCGTCGACACGATCGAGCATGCAAGCCTTGCGGACGCCGAGGCCATCACGCTCGCAAAGCAGCGCGGCGCCTACTTCTCGATGGACGTATACGATGATGACTATATTCTCGCCGAGGGTGAGAAGAACGGCGTCTTCAAGGAGTCACTGGAAAAAGAACGCACGATCGGCCGCGCCCAGCGCGAGACCTTTCGTGCCGCGGTGAAGGCGGGCGTGAAAATGATCTTCGGCACCGACGGCGGCGTTTATCCGAACGGGGATAACGCCAAGCAGTTTGTCACAATGGTAACCTGGGGCATGACGCCCATGCAGGCGATCCAGGCGGCTACCGTCACGGCCGCCGAAGCGCTCGACCGGCCAAAGGATGTGGGCGCCATTGCGGTCGGACGCTACGGCGATCTCATCGCCGTCAGCGGCGATCCGCTCGCGGACGTGAGTGGCCTGCAGTCGGTCGCTTTCGTGATGAAGGGCGGTGAGGTCGTCAAGTGGAACTCGCCGCACGCTGCTCAGTAAGGCGCGCTGATCCAGACCCGGTTCGTCAGCAGGAGGCCAATCGCTCGCTACAGAAGTGAAGCGTGTCGCGGTGCGCGCACCACGACCGTGCCTGCGATCTTGTCGTGCCAGGACTGCTTCTCCGGATCGATTGCAATCCAGATGAAGCCAAGTCCTGCGACCGCGAGCGACAAGAAACAGCCGAGCGCCCGTACGGTCGCGGTCGGCCAGTCGATTTCACGCCCGTCGAGCCGCACCACCTTCAGGCTGCAGATGATGCCGCCAACAGTCGCCCCCTTCAGTTTCCACATGGCCGCGCCGTAGGCCGCAAGCACGATCAGCTCCATGTCGGTCGAATGCGTCCGGCCGAGCAGAACGCCAATGAGGATTGCATCCAGAGCGAGCGACGCCATCCGGATCCAGAAGCCCGCACGCGGCGCAGTCAGGAGGAGATTCACTCCAGGCGCGGCCGCAGACGCCGGTGGTTCGGCCGTTCCGTGCTCCGCACTCGCGGCCGCAGTTCCCGCCGCGGCAACCCCGGGCGCAGTGGCCTCGGGATCGATTGCGGACGCCGGGGCCGCAGTGGCCGGCGATTCCGCCGCGAATGCCGCTCCTGATGGACCGGAAGGTCCGGCCGCCATCGCCGCGGCTGCAGGCGCTGCGTCGCGCGCGCGTCTGGCGCGCAGGACCATCAAGAGGCTGTACATCACGACGCCAAGCCCCAAAAGGCCCAGCAACTGGAACACGATGAAACCGACGACCGGAATCGTATAGAGCAGGAGCACGATCAATCCGCCCACGAGCACTGCAATCGCCATGCGGGCGGCCGGATTTTCCACCAGCGTCCCCGTGCAGCGGCGCCCGAGCGATGCAAGTACGACGGCCTTGCCAAAAATGCAGGCGCAGATCAGCGCGAATATCAGGAACGGCAGCGCCGCAATGCCGATGACCGTGACGCACAGCAGTATGAACACCACCGGCGTGAGCAATATCGTGAGGATTGCCGCGAGAAACGACTGTCCCGGATTTGCCTCAAACGTTTCGACGCATCGCTCGACGGTGTCGTGGAACAGGAGCCCCAGAAACACATAAAGCGCCAGGAAACCCAGCGCCAGACTCCATGCCCAGTCGAGACTGGATCCGAAGGCGAGCGGCCGGCCATAGAGCAGGCAGCGGTGCATCCAATTCTGCAGCCAGGCGAAGCCGCCAAAATTCGCACCGAAAATATTCTGCACGCCGCCATGCACGATGGCGTTCGGGTCGCGCAACAGCACTCCACCGACGACGACGATCTGGCCCTGAACGTCGGCCTTGGGTCCGAGTTCCACATTTCCGATCACGGCGACCACGTCGCCGCCCACCTTGCTGTTGACGTAGACGTTGCCGAGCACCGCGACCGCTCCATCACCCACAGGGCCGGTTACATGCGTATTGCCGAACACCGAGACCACCGCATCGTCTACTCGGCCTGCGCTGGTGGACGAGCCAAACACGGAAACGACTTCTTCGGCGCGCGCGTCCTCAGCGAGCGTCGCGTTGTGACCTACGGCGACGACGCTGTCGCCATTGCTCCGGTGGTGCGAGCGCCGGCCCCGGCCAACAGCGGCCTTTGCATCGTCCGAGTCGTCTGCGTCGGCGTCATCGTCATGTTCGGACGCCTCGGCCGCCGCAGCCGCAGGCGTCGTTTCTGACTGTGAGGATACGAAATCCCGCGCCGGCACCGCGCGCATCGCAAGAGTGCAGCAGGCGAGGAGCGAGCAGGCGAGTAATTTGAGAAGTGAGGTGTTCATCGATTTACGTAGAGTGTGCGGTAGGCGGCGGCACCGAGCCCGAAAAGTGCGACGTACAAAGCGAGCGCCGCGGCAACTCCTGCATAGAGCCAATACGACGGCACCGCCCGCAGCACGGATGTCGCGACGTCGGCGATGACGAAAACAATGCTCGCAGGCCCGTGCAACCAGTCCCGCGCCGGATTCAAGGCGCCTGCTACCTGCGGCGAGTGCAGAGCCTCGCTCGCCCACATCACGGCAGCCAGCGCCAATCTGACGAAGCCAATTGAGGCGATGAGAAAACCCGCACGCGCGGCGAGCGGCCAGCGCGCAAAATTGTTGCGCCACCAGGGTAGCGCCGCGCGGCGGCCGATCTCGGCAAAGACGCGCGCCTGCAGATCCTGCGGCGCACGACGCGCCGGCTGCGCGCGCAATGTGCGCTCGATGAGCGTCTCGAGCTTGTCCATATTGCCGTTGCTGGGAGTCATGGCGTCAGCTGTCCAAGCGACCGTTTAAAACGCCCGCGCGCACAAGTTTCCTGGCGAGCGCCAGGCGGCCACGCTGGATGTCGGTCTTGACTTTCGCAAGCGAGACGCCGAGCTGACCTGCGATGTCCTGATAGGGCACATCTTCAAAGTGGTACAGCACCAGCGGCACGCGCTGGTGCGCGGGCAGATCCTGCAGCGCCCGATCGACGATCGCACTGCGCTCGGCGGCGTCGATGTCAGACAGCGCCGTGTCCGGCACGGGGAACTCGAGTTCACCTTCAGCCTCATCGTCCGTATCGGCGCGCAGCTCCGAGAACAATCGCCAGCGCTTGCGATAGCGCGAGAGGTGATTGAGTGCGAGACGTGTGGCGACGGTCTTCAGCCAGCCGCCTGCCGTGGGGCTCGTCTTAAGCTCGGTGAAGTTGCCGTAAGCCTTCAAAAAGACTTCCTGTGATATGTCCGCGGCGAGCGCGTCATCGCCCGTGAGGCGAGCGGCGGTAGAGAAGACCATGTCCTGATAGGCGTGCATAAACGTTGCAAAGTCGTCTGAAGCGGTCGGCTCCGGGGGTTGGTTTCGCACAGTTGTGTCAGCGTTTAGACCCAGAACACCGCCACACGCAATAAGTTGCAAGTATTAGCGGACCGCAACTGCCGGGCTTCCGATGGCCGCGACGCCTTTTGCGCTTTAATCCTTATTTATCAGTAACCTACCGCCGTTTAAACCGGGGCGTACCGCCGCACAATATTCCTGACCCGTTTCGCGCCGGGCGTGCGGCATTTCAAACTTCGCCGCGGCGTGCGAATTTCGCAATGTGGTCGGCGGCGCGGAACGCGAGTGCCTGGATCGTCATCGTCGGCTGGCCGCGTCCGCTCGTCACCATGCTGCTGCCGTCGCAGACGAAAAGGTTCGGGATGTCGTGCGCGCGATGGAAGCGGTCGACGACCGAGCGTGCCGGATCATTACCCATTCGGCAGGTGCCAAGCAGGTGTACCGCCTCGGAGCCTTCTGCGACGGGCAGACGCCAGATCTTTTGCGCGCCGGCGGCATCGAGGATTTCTGCCGCGCGCCCCTGCAGCCACAACGCGAATTTCAGATCATCCGGGTGGTCCTTGTAGGTGCAGCGCATGGCCGGCATGCCCCATGCGTCTTTGAGTTCCGGATCAAGCGAGACGCTGTTCGCTTCGACCGCGAGCGATGTCGTGTGGCCTTGCGCCAGCATCGTGCGGGGAAACGTGCGCAGATGATCCTTATAGCTCTTGCCCCAATTCGCGCCTTCGGGGCCATCGAGGCTCCAGATGATGGGGTTCGGTCCGATGCGTGCGTCAATGCCGCCACCGCCGTAGAAGCCGCGCTGCGGATCGGAATCGTAGAAGTCGTGCACCAGGCGCGTCACCTGTACGCTTTTATATTCGTTCAGATTGTGTTCAAAGACGCCGAAAGTGCTGCTGCCCTGGTTGAACATGAGGTGCTTGCCGACCATGCCGCTCGAATTCGCAAGGCCATCCGGGAATTGCGAGTTCGCGGACATCAGAAGGAGCCGCGCGGTTTCCGCGCCGTTGGCGCTCAGCACGACCGCCTTCGCCGCCTGGAATTTCTGACGCTTGTCCGCGTCGAAATAATGCACGCCCGTCACGCGGCCGCGCGTATTGGTCGCGACGCGGAACACGTAGCTTTCGGTGCGCACCTCGCAGCGACCGGTCGCTTCCGCCTCGGGAATCATCGAAAAGAGCGTCGAGGACTTCGCCATGACCTCGCAGCCAAACCCCATGCAGAACCCGCAGTGCACGCAGGGCCCGCGCCCGCGGTACGCCTGCGAGGCGATCGCAAGCGGCGCCGGGAACGGATGCAGGCCGAGCTTGCGCGCGCCCTTCTCAAGCAGGACGCCAGAGGATTTTACGGGCATCGGCGGCATCGGATAGGGCTTTGAACGATGCGGCTCGTTCGGATGGGCGCCCGCAAGACCCGAAACCCCGATTTCCCAATCGACCTTCGTGTAGTACGGTTCGAGCTCATCGTACGTGATCGGCCAGTCCTCGAGTGCTGCGCCGGGGATTGCGCCCAGGAGGCTGCGCTCGTGGAAGTCGACCGGATGCAGGCGCCAATAATTGGCCGTGAAATGTACGCTGCTGCCGCCGACGAGGCGTGCGTAGATGAGCGAATTCTGATCTCCTGCGCCCGGCCTCTTGGCGACATCCGCCGGCGTCTTGCGAAACGTCTGCGGGCTTAAGGTCGGATTGTTCGTGATGCCGCTGTCGAGCCAGTACTTGAGCTCATCGTGCTCGAAATCCTGCGGCGCAAGACGCGGGCCCTGCTCCATCACCACGACGTCAAATCCCTTGCGCGACAGCTCGCGCGCGATCACCGCGCCTGCGGAACCGGAGCCGACAACAACG
>Ga0302324_100016687_pt1 | contig 14611 bp, 3 predicted proteins | sample Palsa_T0_1_FD_201949 | JGI IMG/M metagenome (GOLD analysis project Ga0302324, IMG submission 201949) | Peat permafrost microbial communities from Stordalen Mire near Abisko, Sweden - Palsa_T0_1 | ecosystem: Environmental > Terrestrial > Soil > Palsa > Peat permafrost | place: Sweden: Abisko...
GCGAAGCGCTTCACGGACTCCTCGTCCATGACGCGGGTGGAGCTCGTGTCTTCCTCTGGCTGGAAGGGATTGGTGACATTCATCCCCTCCCCGCCGAGCGCCTGGTCGAAGGCGGCGCCAATCTCGTCCTCGTCGACGCCGCTGAAGATGTTGTTCTCTTCGGTGGGCACCTCCGCCGGCGCGGCCGAGGACTCGGATTCCGCGGGTGCGGACGCAGCTTCCTCGGCCTCGGAGTCGGGGCGGCGGACATGGATGACATGTCCACACTTCTTGCAGCGCACCTTGACCCCGCGCGGGCCGACCTTCTCGTCGCTGATCATGTACTGCGCGCGGCAGCTCTCGCAGACGAAGCGCATCGGGATGGCGAAGCCTCTGAAAGGTCGAGGGTTTATCCCGCCGGAAATCACCTTACACCGGCCCTGGCGGCACCGGTCAAGGAACGCGCCGGTTTCGCCCGGCCCGGGCCCTTCCCGTTGAACGCACGGAGGGGGGGCGGGGACTTATTTCCGGCTCGGGACCTCGACGGCGGTGCCGACCGCCGCCCGGAGGGCTGCCAGGTCCTCGGAGACGGCAAACGTCATCAGCTCGCGGATTTTCGTCTTGCCCGGGACGCGGTAGGCAGACCCGGTCTCCCCCTGCACCAGTCGCTTGACCGGCTCGACGTCACCGGCGACGAAGAGGGAGCAGCGCACCCCGGTGAGCTCGGCGCCCTCCAGGTACTCCTTGAGGCTGTCGGCGTTGCCGCGTCGGATGACGTCCTGAGCGGCCCGGGCCAGCGCCACGCGTGCCGAATCCGGGAGCGCCGGTTCGAGCTTCTGGCGCTCGGCTTCGATGACGGCCGCCGGTGCAGTCCATCGCCAGCTGAAGCCGGCCAGCGCCAGGGCCGCCTGGAACACCGCCTCGAGCTGCTCGGGGAGCAGCCTCTGGGCGAGCGCCAGCTCCGGACGAAGTCCGGCCAGGGTGCGCCCGAGAAGCGCGTAGGTGTCGCGCTGGTTTTGCTCGCCGAAGAAGCGGCCCCCGACTTTCAGGCACACCGGGTTGGTGGGGCAGATTTCGATGGCCACCAGTGGCTCCGGGGCAGGCTCGGAGGTGCGTTTGGCCAGCTTGTCCCTGGTGGCCACCAGGAAGGGCGAGAAGAGCTCCACCGCCTCCATGCCCAAAAGCTTGGCCACGGAGCGGTAGTGGTGGATTTGGTACTCGGGCGCGGTGCTGACGTCGATGCGGTGGCGCTTGGGGTTGATGCCCACCTGACTGAGGGGACTCGCGTAGAGGTGGCCGGCGTGCTGGAAGAGCAACCCCAGGACCTCCGCCACCGGCGTGCGAAGCTTGGGGTGGAAGAGTTGCCCCGTCCACAACCGGTCGGAGAGTCCCCGCTGGGGGACTTCGCGCTTCTTGGCGTAGGGCCCCAGCTTGGTGAGGATTTCCTTCTCGGCAGGCCCCGGGTCACCGATGAGGCCGCTCACCACCTGCGCCGCCATCCATGCCCCGTCGTAGTCCTTGCGCTTGGCGGCCAGCTCGGCGAGGGCGGACACCACCTTGCGCGGATTCTGGGTCGCACCGAGGGCCCGGCGGTAGGCGCCCACCGCCTTCTCCTCGCTGCCGGGCGTGAGGAGCAGGAGGTCGCCGTAGCTTTCCTGCACCGACGCGTCGTCGGGGAGTCCGGCGGCCGCCACCTGGAAGGCCATCAGGGCCTCCTGCGGTTGCTTGAGCACCTGCTGGTAGAGCTCTCCCAGCGTCCGCCACAGCACCATGCGCGCCGCATGGGTGTCCTCGGTCTTCGGCAACCGCTGAATCATCCGCGCGTAATTCTCCTCCAGGGCCTTCCACTGTTTTTCCGAGGAGAGCATCTGCTCGATGGCCCCGAAGGCCTCGACGAAGCGCGGGTCGAGCTCGAGCGCGGCATTGAAGGCCTCCACCGCGCGCGGCACGTCCTTGAGCTCGTCGCGGTAGGACTCCCCGAGCGCGTACCAGACGCGCTTGGCGCGCTGCGGGTCGGCCTGCATGGCCGGGGTGCGGAGCATCCGCTCCAGAATCTCCGCCGCCTTCTGCGCCTGGCGCGTCTCCCGGAAGAGCATGTAGAGGGCGTCCATCACCTCCACGTCGTCGGGGCGGATGCGGTGGGCCTGGCCGTAGGCGTCGATGGCGATGTGTGAGTCCTTGAGCTTCTCTCTCGCCAGCTTCCCCAGCTCGAGCGCGGCGTCGGCCTTGGCCTCCCCGTCCAGCGACTGCAGGAGGCTCTGGCGGTACTCGGCCGAGCGCTCCCACTGCTCGTTGGAGTCGGCCAGCTGGATGAGCGCCCGCAGCGTCGGCTCGTGGCCCGGGTCGATGGCCAGCGCCTTCTCGAAGTTATTCTGCGCGCGGTCCGGCTGCTTGAGCGCGCTGTGGACCTCGCCGATTTGCCAGTACACCTCCACCACCTCGAGGTCGGTCAGGTCCTCCCGGTGGTGGATGAGGATGGTCTGCAGCACCTTGAGGGCCTGCTCGTGCCGCTGCGACTGCACGAGGAGGTGGGCGTAGCCCTCCAGGGCCGGCAGGTAGGTGGCGTCGAGCTGGTAGGCCTGCTCGTAGTGCTCGAGCGCGGCGTCACGCTGGCCCAGCTTCTCGGCGACGTAACCGAGCCGGTACACCTGGCGGCAGAGCTCCTTCTCCACGCCTCCCTCGGGCTCGGCGGCGGCACGCGTCCGTAGCTGGCGCACCACCACGTCCAGCATCGCCTCGGCGCGGTCCCAGGACTCGCGGGCGATGTAGAGGTCTGCCAGGGGAAGTGCCGCCTCGAGCAGGTCCGGCTGGTGGCGTGTCGCCTCCTCGTACCAGTGGGTGGCGGCGGCCACGTCCTCGCGCCGCTCGCTGTGGAAGCGGGCCAAGGCCAGCTCGGCCTGGGCCTTCTCGGAGGGGTCCTCCGCGGCTCGCGCCTCGGCGGCCAGGACTTGCTCGTAGGCGTCCCAGTCCTGCTCGTTCTCGTGGATGCCCCGCAGGGCACGCAGGGTGGCGAGGTGGTCGGGGTTGATGCGGAGCGCCTCGGCGTACCAGCCCTTGGCCGTGCCGACGTCCTGCAGCATGTCCTCGTTGATTTTACCCATCCGGTGCAGCACCTCGACTGCCTCCGGACTGCGCCCCAGCACCTGGGATTCCTGGTGCAGCACTTCGAGGGCAAAGGGCCAGTTGCCGCTTCGCTCGTACAGCATGCCCAGGGCATGCATGGCCGGTCGGTGACTGGGCTGTACTTGAAGCGCTGCCTGGTAGGCGTCCACGGCCCGGTCCGCGCGGCGCAGCTGGTCGCGAAAGACGTCGCCCACCTGGACGTAGAGGTCCGCTTGCTCCTGCGGCTCGGTGGCCAGCTGGATGTGGCGCTCCAGGACGGACACCAAGTCCTCCCACCGCCCCTGGGCCAGCCTCAGCCGTTCCAGCGTTTTGATGGCCTGGAGGTTGGTGGGGTCGAGGGTGAGGATGCCGTCCACGCAGGCGTCGGCGTTGGCCGCGTTCTGGTAGGTGTCCTCCCAGATGGCGGCGGAGCGGAAGAGGATGCGGACTTTCTCCCGGTAGTCCTCCGTCAGCTCCAGCTGCCGCTCGTAGACGGCCAGGAGGTCTGCCGGGCGGGTGAGGCGGGTGTAGAGACGCTCTAGCGCGTCCACCGCCTCCTTGTTTTGCGGATTGAGCTCCAGCGCCGCGCGGTAGGCCTCGACGGCCGCTTCCTCGTCGCCGAGGTCCCGCTCCTGCACCTGCGCCACTTCCACCTGGATGCGGGCCCGCTCCTCCAGCGAGGGCGCGAGGTCCCGTGCCCGGGCCAGGGTGGCGGCCAGGTCTCCCCACATGTGCTGCTCGCGGTACAGCTTCGCCAGCTCGGCCAGCGTCTCGGTGTCCGGCTCGAGGTCCAGCGCCCGCATCAACGCGGCCGCGCCCTCGTCGATGTCGTTGAGGCGCGTGACGTAGGTACGGGAGATTTCGCGAAGAATCTGCTTGCGAGCCTCGATGGAGGGCGCTGCCTCCAGCTTCTGCTCCAGGGCCACGACGTACTCGCGGTCCTGGCCACGGCGCGAGAAGGTACTGGCCAGCGCGTCGAGCGCCTGGGCGTTGGTGGGGTCGAACTCGAGTATTTTCCGGAGGGCCGCCTCGGCCGCGCTGGCGTCGTCGAGGTTCTTGTCCTGGACGCGCGCCAGCACCAGGTAGAGCCGCGTGGCCAGCGGCCCGCGCGGGAGCTCGTCCGCCACCTGCTCGTAGACCGCCGCCAGCTCCTCGTAGGAGCCGGTCTCCTCCGCCAGCCGCTCCACGTCCTCGCGGAGCGCGTCGTCGGAGGGGTCGAGCTGGAGCGCCCGGCACAGCGCGAGGAACGCGCCGTCCTTCTGCCCCAGCTTCTGCTCCCGCACCTTGCCCAGGTCGCGGAGGGCCTTAATCTTCTCTTCCTCGGTGACGAGGTTGGGCAGGTAGCGGTCCACCAGCTGGGCGTGGGCACGCCAGTCGCTGACTTGGGCGTAGAGCGACAGGAGTCGTTCGTAGGCCGTGCGGTTGGCCGGGTCGACGTCCAGGAGGCGCTCCAGCACCGGTGCCGCGGACTCCGCCTTGCCGCCCGGGCCGGTCCACAAGTCCGCCATCTCGAAGAGGGTGGCCACCACCTGGTCGCGCTCCTCCAGGCGCTGGTACACCTCGGCCTTGAGCTCGAGGGCTCGCACGGCGTCGCCGAAGGCGCGCAGGGAGACGAAGACCTGACGGACGCGGTCCAGCTCCGGGATGGTGTGCGGCTCGACTTCCAGCGCGCGCCGGGCAGCGTCGAGGGCCTCCTCCCGACGCTGCAGCTCCGCCAGCACCTCCGCCATCCGCAGGCGGATGGATTTCACCCCGGCAGCGTCGTCCTGGAGCGGGATGAGCCTGCGCAACACCACCACCAGGTCGTCGCGGCGGCCGAGCTCGGCCAGCACGTCGCGCAGCGTCTCGAGCGCTCCCTTGTGACGGGCGTCGCGCTCCAGCGCTGACTTGAGCGGCGCCACCGCCTCTTCCGGGCGTCCCAGCTTCCGGTAGAGGATGGTGCCCAGCCGCTCGTCCAGCCGCACCTGCTCGCGCGGCTCGTTGACCTGGGCGCGCCGCCCGGCCAGGAGGGCCCTGAGGTCCTCCCAGCGCTCGGCCTTCTCCAGCGCCTGCTCGAGCGCGGTGAAGGCCTCGTCGGAGCGCGGGTTTCTGGCGTGCAGCTCGCTGTAGAGCTCGATGGAGGCCTCGAGGTCCGCCAGGCCCTCGGCGGACACCTTCACCATGCTGGCGAGTATTCGCTCCCGCTCGGCGCCGGTGGCCCCATCCCGCTGGATGCGCAAGGTGGCGAAGAGGCGGTCCTGACGCCCGGCGTTCTCGTAGAGCGGCTCGAGGAGGCGCGCCGCCTGGAGGTTTTTCGGGTCGAGGGCCAGCACCCGCTCGCCAGCGTCGGTGGCCCGCGCCGGGTCCTCGAGGTCCACCTGGGCCACCTGCGCCAGCCGCAGGAGCAGCTGCACCTTCTCGTTGACGTCGGCCGTCCGCTTCTCGAGCTCGTCGAGCGCGCCGGCCAGGCGGTCCGGCCGCGACACCGTCCCGTAGAGGCGCACCAGAGCCTGCAGCGCGGGCACCGTCAGGCTCGGGTCGAGGCTTCGGGCTCGCTCGTAGCTGTCCACGGCCTTGGCCGGGTCCTCGAGGCGTTGCTCGAGGAGCTCGCCCAGCCGGAACGAGACTTGCGCCGCGTCGGTGGCCTCGGCAATGCGGGGGAGCTCGTCCTCGTAGACGGCCGCCAGCTCGGCGTGGGACTTGGCGACGTCGGCCAGCTTGTCCAGGCGCTGGCGAAGGGCCGAGTCGTTCGGGTCCTCCTTGAAGGCGCGCCACAGGGCGAGGAAGGCGGGCTCCATCTCGCGCGCCGTCTCGCGCAGCGTGGCCAGCTCCACGAGCAGCGTCTTGCGCTCGAACGGGTCAGGCGAGACGCCCACGCGCGTCTCCAGCGCGCCGGCCAGCTTCGGCCCCGCGCCTCCGGCGCGGTAGGCGGCCAGAAGCACCTCCACCGCCACCTTATTCGCCGGGTCCTTGCGGACGAGCTCCTCCACCCGCGGCAGCGCCACGGGGTGCCGGGGCTCGGCGGTGAGGACTTCGCGGTAGAGCTCCAGGGCGCCAAACTTGTCGAGGAGGCGCAGCTCGCGCACCTCGCCGAGGCGGGCCTTGAGCTCCAGGGCGGCCGGCCCGTCGGCCAGGGCACTGCGCCTGGCCAGGACGTCCGCCACCTCGGGCCAGCGCTCGGCCCGGGTGCAGAGGGCGTCCATCCGCTCCAGGGCCTCCGGGTCATCCGGTTTCAGCTCCAGGAGGCGCCGCAGGGTGGCCAGGGCACCCACCGGGTCCTGGAGCGCGCCGTCCTGGAGACTGGCCATGCGCAGAAGGAGCGCCGTCTTGGCGGGGATTTCCTCCGTCGCCGCCAGCTGACGGCGCAGCACCTCCAGCACCTCGGCGGAGCGACCGGCCTGCCCGTGCAGGCGCTCCAGCGCGGAGAGCGCCTCGGCGTCGGTGGGAATCGCCTCCAAGAGGCGCTCCCAGGCGTGTACCGCCTCCTCGGCACGGTTGAGGGCCTGCTGGGCGCGGGCCAGCGCCCGGGTGATACCGACGCGGGCCGCGTCGCTTGAGGCCCGGGGAAGGACTTCCTCGAGGAGGGCAGCGAGCTCCTCGTGTGCCGGCGCGCGCTCGGCCAGGCTGACGGCCAGCGCCAGCGAGGGCTCCTCGTCGGGGAGCTCGCGCAGCGCGCGGGCGGCGGCGACGAAGGCCAGCTCGGGATTCTGCATCGGCCCGGCGTACAGCTTGCCCACCTTGCGCAAGAGGGCGGCGCGGTCCACGGCCTTGGGCTCGGTGGCCGCGCGTGCCTCGAGCACCTGCACCAGCCGCAGGTGGTCACCGCCGGCGGTGAAGATGGGCTCCAGGGCCTCGGCCGCCTCGCCACGGAGGGGACTCTCCGAGCGGGCCATCTCCTCGAGGGCACCCACCGCGCCGGCATGTCCCTGCCGGCGGCGCAGGACGTCCTCGTACATCTCCAGGGCCCCGCGCGGGTCGTCGAGGCGGGCCAGGCGCAGCCGGCCGAGACGCACCATGAGGTCGAACATCTCCTCCTGGCGCTTGCCGGCCTCGGCCAGCTGGATTTCCCGGACGATGAGCGAGGCCAGCTCGGGCCAGCGCTCGCTCTCCGTCAACACCTTGCTCAAGGCCCGGATGGCGCCCTCGTCGTCCGGCTTGCGGGCGAGGATTTCCCCGTAGGCCTGGGCGGCGAGCTGCTTGTCGGCGAGCGAACCCTCGGCCAGCGCCCCGAGCTCGGCCAAGAGCTCGATTTGCTTCGTGGGAGAGGGCTCGGCCACCACCTGGCGCTTGGTGACGGCGGCCAGCGCGTGCCAGTCATTCTGACGGTGGTGAAGCCGGGCCAGCGCAGCCAGCACCTCGAGGTTTTTCGGCTCGCGGCGCGCGAGCTCCTCGAAGGCCTTCACCGCCAGCTCTGGCCGCTCCAGGCGCTCCGAGTAGAGGTGCGCCAGTCGCCGCCATAACTCGGTGGAAGTGGCGTTGGTGACGCCGCGCTCCAGCTGGTCCTCGTAGGCAGCGGCCAACTCCTCGAAGGCGCCGCACTCGGCGGCCAGCCGCTCCACCTGCTCGCGGGCCTCGGCATTCTCCGGAGCCTCGGCGAAGACGCGGGCCCGCGCCGCGAAGGAGAGCTCCTTCTGCCCCAGCGCCTCGCGCAGGGTGGCCACCTCCTCCAGGAGGGCGATGCGCTGCGCGGTGTTGGCGCTGGCGATGCGGATTTCGAGGATGTCGACGAGGTGCTTGCCGTCGTTGAGGCTGCGGTAGACGCCTTCCAGGACGCGAGCCGCCTCCTGGCGCACCGCCTCGCTTTCCAGAAGGCGCTCCAGGCCGGCGACGGCGTTGGGGTCGCTCGGCGCGCCGTCCAAAAGCTGCGCGTACCCGGCCACCGCCGGAGCGAGGTCCCCCTGCTTCTCCAGAAGCTGCGCCCGGCGCAGGACGTAGCCGCGCCGCACGTCGCCGGAGGTGGCCTGGACCAGCTGCGCCAGGATGTCGCCTTGCGCATCGAGGTCCTTGGCCTTGCCGTACAGCCGGTCCAGGGCCTCGAAGCCGTCGATGCCGCGGTCGAGGGCCAGCGCCTCCTTGAAGGCGTCGATGGCGCGGGGCTCGTCCCCGGCGGCCTCCAGCGAGCCGCCGGCCCGCATCAGGAGGGCGCGACGTTCCGCCGGGGCGCCGGCCAGCTGCGCCTTCTTGAGGGTGATTTCCGCGAGCTCCTTGGCGTTGCGGCTCTGCTCGTAGAGGCGGCCGAGGGCGTCCAGCGCCTGCCGGTCCTGGGGCGCCGCGGAGAGGAGGGCCTGCCAGTCCTTGATGGCGTGCTCGGACAGCCCGAGGTGCTCGCGCAGCTCCGCCGCGCGCCGCAGCACGTCGACGCCCTCCGGGTCGTTGAGCTTCGCCGCCAGCTGCTCGTACACCTGCGCCAGCTCCTCGTAGGTGCCGCTGGTGCGCGCCAGGCGCTCGAGGTCCGCCCGTGCCGCCGGACGGTCGAGCCCTTCGCGGAAGGCCTGGGCGGCGGCGGCAAAGGCGCGCTCCGGCGCGGCGAGGTCTCGCTCGAGAATCCCGCGCAGCTCCCGGGCCAGCCGCACCTTCTCGTCCGTCAGCGCGTCGGCCATGCGCGCCTCGCGGATGCTCACCCGGCGGGCGTGGTCCCCGGTGCGGGCCAGCACCGGGTCGAGAATCTCGAGCGCGGTGGTGCTCTCGGCGTCGCGCGAGCGCGCCCAGGTCTCGAGCAAGTCGCGGCTGGCCTGGTGGCCCGGGTCCTCGACGAGGACGGCCTCCAGAAGCTGCAGCGCGCCGGCCGTGTCCCGCAGCTTGTCCCTTCGCAGCTGCGCCAGCCGGAAGGTGGCCTCCCGGCCCTGCGGGCTCTGGCCCTCCTGCGCCCGCCGCAGCTCGAGGGCGAAGGCCAGGCCCTCGTCCTTGCCGAGCTCGATGTAGAGGCGGTCCAGCGCGGTGACGGCCTCGCGGTTGAGCGGGTCGGCCTCGGCCACCCGGCGCCAGAAGGTGGCCGCCAGCTCGCGGTCATTCAGCTTTCCCTCGTGCAGGAGCGCCGCTTCCCGCCACAGGGCGACGCGCTCGGCGGGCTCCTTCACCAGCGAGGCCAGCGTGTCGAGCACCTTGGCCAGCCCGGCCCACTGCTCGCCAGCCCGGTGCAGCCGCTGCAGCGCACGCAGGGCGTCGACGTTGGCCGGCTCGATGGCCAGGAGCGCCTCGAGGTGGCCGACGGCGCCCTTCCTGTCATCCAGCTTCTTCTCCTGGACGTCGGCCAGCTCGCGCAGAAGCGCCGCCCGCAGCGGCAGGGCCTCGGCGTTGGCGACGAGCTCCTTGAGGACATTGGCGAAGGCGTCCATGGCGTCGGCGTCCTCGGCGGCGCGCCGGGCGGCGGAGCGCAGCCCGGCATCGGCCGGGGCCAGGCGCAGGGCACGGGAGAGCGCCGCGAAGGCGAGCTCCGGCTGGCGCAGGTGGTGGAGGTGGACGTGCGCCGCCTGCTGCAGGGCGAGGACGCGCTCCATGGGGTCCTTCGTCAAGTCGGCGACGACGTCCAGGACGCCCACCAGCTTGCGGTGTTCCTTCACCGCCTCGTACGCAGCCACCAGGGCGCGCGCCGCTTCCTCCCGGCGCGCCGGGTCCTCCAGCAAGCCCTCGAGCCCGGCCAGCGCCTCGGCGTCGGTGGGCTTCTTGTGAAGGACGGTCGCGTACGTCTTGACGGCATCGGCACCGCTGGCCAAACGCACCTCCATGGTTCCTGCGGGCGGCGCCGCCGCTGGCTGCACCTTCGGCGCGCCCGGGGACGGCTCTTCCAATGGTAGCAGATGCGACGCCTCGACTCCGGTATCCGGTGGGGCCAGCGCAAAGGGCACCGGCGTGGGGGGGTTCTGCCGGGATGTCCAGACGGGGGCCGGGGGCGGCGCGTCGAGGGAGGCGCCGGCCGGCGGGAGGAGGTGCACGCCGCCCTGGCGTCCGCCGCTGGCGGCCGGTTGCGCCAGGGAGGCGGTGCGCTCGAGCCGCGCCAGGTTGAGCGCCCGCAGCGCTTCTGCCTCCCGGGACCTCCCGGTGGCCTCCAGCCGGTCCGCCAGCGAGGCATAGGCGGCGAGCGCCTCGGCCGTGCTGCCGTTGTCGAGGAGGAGCTCCGCCGCCAGGCTGACGGCATCCGCCCGGCCCGGGTCCGCGGCGCTGGCCTGGCGAAAGTCGCTCAGCGCCCCGGGCGCGTCCAGAAGGCGGCTGAGGCGCAGCGTGCCGGCCCGCACCCAGAGCTCGGCCTGGGCCGCTGCCTCCCGTGCGTCCTTGGCCATCTGCTCCAGGACGCTGGCGAAGCCTGCCCAGTCGCCCCCGCGCTCGGCCATCCGCTCGAGAAAGAGGAGGGCGCCGGGCATGGCCGGCCAGAGGACGAAGCAGCGGTCGAGCGCCTCCTTGACGCGCGCGGCGCCGCCCGGGTCGTACCAGGAAAAGAGTCGCGCCACGGCCAGCGAGAGCTCCGCGGCGCGCTCCGCCCGCGACTCGGAAAGCGACGCCGCCCACAGCTGCGTGGCCCGCTCTCGCCAGCTGGCGTCGAGGGCGGCCAGCGCGACGTCGACGGCGCGCGTCCGCTCCTTGTCCGCGGAGAAGATGGCCGCCCAGTGCAGCGCCTGTCGCGCCACCTGATGTTCGGTGGGGTCGTCCACCAGGGCCTCGGCCAGCACCAGGTAGGCCTCCCCCATGCCTGCGCCCCCGCGCCGCTCGCGCTCGTTCTCCAGCGAGGCGAAGACGGCGCGAAAGCGCCTCTCGGCGAAGAGCTCGGTCCGCAGCTGCTTGGGCAGCGAGCGGTCCTCCGGGTCGGCGCGGGCCGCCTGCTGGAAGCAGAGGATGGCGCGGTCGCGACGCCCCAGCTTCTCGCCGTACACCTGGGCCGCCTCGAGGAAGAAGGCGGCGGCCGAGGGGCCATGGGTGCGGCCGGCGCGCTGGAGCAGCGCCTCGGCCTCCTCCTCAAAGGTATGTTGCGCGCGGGACGTGGGCTCCATCGGCGGCGTCTCGAGGGCGCTCGCGGGCTGACGCGCTCGGCGCCCCCTTCGGCCAGAAAAGCCCCTCGCGGACGGAGGAGGAGTCTACCGTCCGCGTTTCCGCTCAATCAAACGGCTGGTGTGGTGCTTCCGCCGGTTTCCGCCTCGGGTGCGCCGCTGTCGCCCATGTGGGCGTCCTCGGCCGGCGCGGGCGGGGGCGTCGAGGGTGGCGTCGCCTCCAGGCGCTCCGCGGCGCGGTCGTCCCCGGCGCGGCGGTAGAGGCGGATGGCCTGGTCACGGTGCCCGGAGGCCTCGGCAAAGGCGGCCGCCTTGGCGAAGTCCCCCAGCGCCTCGAGAAGGGGGTAGGCCCGGTCCTGGCGTCCGCCCTCCTCCCAGGCCTGTGCGGCCTCGGCCTTGCGTCCGAGGAGCTCCAGCCAGCGGGCCTGCGGCCCGGGCTTGGCCTCCGCCTTCGCCGCGGCAAGCTCGGCCTCGCCCAGGGCCCGCGCCTCGTCCTTCAGCTTCAGCTGCTCGAGGAAGCGGAAGGCCTTGGTGGCCGGAAGCGTCTTGAGGACGGTGGCCGCCTCGGCCCGCCGGTTGCTCTGGACAAGCACCTGGGCCGCACCGAGGCGGTCCCCCCGCTCCACCAGGCGCTGCACTTCCAGCGCCCGCACCCGCTCGGCGCCGGCCGCGTCGTGGGCGCGCTCGTAGGCCTTGCGCGAAAGCCCCAGCTTCCCGGCGCGCTCCCAGGCCAGCGCGGCCTGGTCGAATTGCCGGGCCCGCTCGTACAGCTTGGCCACGTCGTCGAAGGCGTTGCTCTTCACCAGAAGCTCCATGAGGAGCTCCCAGGCCTCGGCCTTCTCCAGCTGGGCCCGCGCCTCGGCGGCGGGCAGCGACTGGGCAAGGCGGCGGGCCGCCTCCATGTCCTTGGCGGCCAGCGCAGCGCGCAGCGCGCCCTTCACGTCGCCACCGGCCTCGTACAGCTTCAGCGCCTCGGCCGCCGCGCCATGCTTCTCGTACAGGCGCGCCGCGTCGCGCGTGCGGCCGCGACTCGTGTAGGCCGCGGCCTGGGCCTGCCAGTCCCCCGGGGGGATGGGCGGCATGGGCGCCAGCACCGTGCGCTCGCGCGGGCCGCGTCCAGGCTTCTGACGCGGGCCGCGCTCCGTGGTGGGCTTTCGCGTCCCGGTGCCGTGGCGAGAGGCCTCCGGCTGGGGGCTTGCCTCGGCGTGGGCCAGCTCCTCGGACGACGGCGCGCGGCCGGCGGCGGCGAAGGCCGTCTCGGCGCGCTCGGCCTCGTGCACCGCCAGCCAGGCCAGCCCCACCCGGTAGAGGACGTCGGAGTGCAGCTGGGCGGGTGCCGCCGCCGCCGCGGGGCTTTCCGCCGCGGCAGCGGGTGCCTCGGCGGCCTCGGGCTCCGCAGCCTTCGCCTCCGGTGCGCCCTCGGTGGCCTCGGGCTCCGCCGCCTGTGCCTCCGGTGCAGCCTCGCTGGCGACGGCCCCGTCCTCGGACGCCGGGACGGCCACGGCTTCCGCACCCTCCTCGGGCGCGGCCTCGGTGGCCGCCTCGGGCGGCGCATCGGCCGAGGCGGCGTCCACGGCCGGGGCGGCGTCGGAGGCGGGCTTCTGCTGGCGGCTCACCCGCAGAAGCGTGGTGATGAGGCGGCCCCGCGCATTGGCCTCGAGCTCCATGAGGCCCCGCACGTGGAGGCCGCGCAGCTGGCGAACGACTTCGTCGAGGGGCCGCAGCTGCCCCTGCAAGTCGCCCTTGCCCAGGGCCTTCTCCAGGGTGGAGAGCTCGACGACGACGCGGTGGCCGCCGGAGGAGGGAGCGCGCTCGTCGCGCCGGCCCCGGCCGCCCGGACGGCCATCCCGGCCTCCGCCCTCGCGCGGCCCGCCGCGCGGGCCACCGCCGCCGCGCGCGCTGTCACGCGGGCCGCGACCCGGACCCTGTGGTACCTGAGAATTCACGCCGCTGGCCTCGTTTCAACCGAAAGGGGGCTGCACATACCAGCCTCGGGCGGCGAAGGGCCAGCCCCCTCACCCTCTGCCGGAAGGCACACACCAACACCTCGTTGCCGGACACGCCCCGGGGAGGAGAGACGCTAGAAGGCGTAGCGGATGTTGGGCGTCACCTGGAAGCCCCACTCGTTGCTCTTCCCGAGGAAGGAGGCGTCGACTTCCAGGCCGATGGAGAAGTGGCGCAGGTGCGTGTAGTACTGCACGCCCACGCCAGCGAAGGCGTAGAGCGCGGAGTAGGAGCTGGTGGCCGGGGTGAGGGTGAAGAGCGCCGAAGGCTGGAAGAAGGCCCAGCCGGCGCCGGCCTTCACGTACAGCCACGTCCGCTGCACGCCCTGCCCATCGGCAAAGCCGAGCGCGTTGAAGCGCAGGGCGACGCCGGGGATGAGCTGGGTGAAGGCGCCCGAGGCGTTTCCCTGGCTGTAGCCGACGTAGTCCGAGCCAGCGCCGTAGGCGGCGAAGGCCCCGAAGAGGCTCACCGTCAGGTAGCGGCCGATGTCGTAGCCGGCCTCCAGCCGCAGCATCAACCCCGCCGAGGACGGAGAGGGCGAGCCGGCCCGGGCCGGAAGGCCGGAGAGGAAGGAGAGGCCGGCGTCGGCGCCGAGGTTGAAGCCGCGCTCCACCTCGTCGATGGGCGCCTCCTTCTCGAGGAGGGGTGCGGCGGCCACGCTCTGGCTCTGTGCCCACGCCCGGACGCTGACACTCGAGGCGAGCACCGCCACACCGACGAGCAGCGTCCGACGCATCGCAACCCCTCTCACGCTGTTCAGGCTCCCGGTTCCTTGAAGACGAACGGGTAGGTCACCACCGCCACGCCGCCGCCCTTGGGCTTGGGGAAGACCCAGGTCAACACGCGGCCGGCGACGCAGGTGTCGAGCTCGTTGTTGCCGGTGGTGGTCTGCGCCACCACCGAGGAGGAGACGGTGCCCTGCTCCGTCACCACCCACTTCACGGCCACCTTGCCGGACAGCTTCGGGTTTTTCGTGAGCTGGACCTCGTAGCAGTAGCGGAGCTGGTCGAGGTGGCTTCTCACCACCCGGCGGATGAGCTCGCGGTCGATGGAGCCCGTAATCTCCGGGTCGCTGGCCGCGATGGCGATGTCGGCCGTCTTCTTTCCGCCCAGGCCCACGCCGGTGCCGTAGCTCCCCTGCCCTCCGGCGACGCCCTTGGTGCCCACCGAGCCGATGCCCAGCGTGTTGCCCGTCCCGCCGCCGCCGCCGCCGCCGCCCTTCAGGCCCATGCCCAGGACGCCGCCCGCATCCCCGACGGTGGTACCCTTGATGCCGCCCAGGGCCGCTTGCAGCGCACCGCCGAGGCCATTGGTGCCGAAGAGGGTGGCCATGCCGTTGGGGCCCTTGCCGCCGAATATTTTCTGCGCCAGGAGCCGCGCCTGGTCCTTGCTGTTCGGGTCGATGGCCTTGGGCGCCGACTTGGTGTTGCGCTCCGGGGCGTTGTGCTTGCCCGACTTGCCCTCGTCGCCCTTGAAGGCGGCGGTGGCCTGGGCCCCCGTCTCCTTGGACTGGTTGAGCTGCTGGATGAAGGGGTTCTTCTGCATCTCCGGCGGCTTGACGATGAGCT
>Ga0302324_100016690_pt1 | contig 14611 bp, 9 predicted proteins | sample Palsa_T0_1_FD_201949 | JGI IMG/M metagenome (GOLD analysis project Ga0302324, IMG submission 201949) | Peat permafrost microbial communities from Stordalen Mire near Abisko, Sweden - Palsa_T0_1 | ecosystem: Environmental > Terrestrial > Soil > Palsa > Peat permafrost | place: Sweden: Abisko...
TCATGTGACGTGCAATGGGATTGTGCTCCAGTATCCGCGCCTGCGCTTCGCGATAGGCACCCACATCGTGGGTGAGATAGCATCCGGGACGCAGAATGACCTCAATCGCATCGCCCAATCCGGCGGCAGAAAATACCTCGGCCACAACGTCATACCATGCCGAGCCTGCGCCCGAGAGCAGAATAGGAGTGCGTTGAAAGCGCCTCTCCGCGGCAAGCCTTTGCGTGACGGCAACCGTGCGCTCCAGGAAAGCGCGAATCTCCATTTCGTCGTTCAGAACCCCTTCATAAATCTCCACGCCGGTCAGCGCAATGGAGCGGCTCCAGCGAGCGAGCGCCGCCAGGACGGCCCGCAGCTGTTGTTCATCGCGGACGCCCGCGCGGCCGCCCGTCACACCCAGTTCCAACAACACGCTCAGCCGCAGACCTCTGTCGGCGAAAAACGCTCCTAATTGTTCGACCTGTGCCGACGAATCCACCAGGCAGTAGTATTCAAAGTCAGTGTCCCTCAACAGGCGCGCGATGATGGCCATGTTCACTTTGCCGATGAGTTGGTTCGCCATCAGTACGCGGCGCACACCGTGCGTATAACCCACCAGAGTTTGATGTGCCGTGGCCAGCGTGATGCCCCACGCGCCTGCCTCGATTTGGCGCGCGAACAGGCGTGGCGCCATGGTGGTTTTGCCGTGCGGGGCCAGCTTGAGCCCGTACGCGGCTATGAACTTCTGCATCCATTCGAGGTTATGCTGCAACTTGTCTTCATACAAAACTGCCGTCGGCAGGCTCAGATCTTCGCGCAGCAGGTTCCAATCCAGCGCAGCGACCGCGTCAGGCGACAGCTCCCGTTGGAGCGAACCCAATCCCTTGTTGAGCGGGGAAATTGCGGGATCGGCAACCGGCAGCATAGAGTCATCCCCTCTCAACAACGACACCCGCGCGAGAGCTCTTAAGTAAGTCATTTGTCCCACTTAAAAGCAGTGAATATAGTCTATATTCTGTAGGAAGCACATGCTCAGTTGCGACACTCTCATCCGGAATGCAAATGTTATCGACGGCAGTGGCGCAGACCCCAAACGCCTGGATGTTGCGTTGCGCGATGGCCGCATCTGCGCGATGGGCCCGGCTATCGAATGCCGAGCGACGACGACCGTAGATGCCGGCGGCCTGGCATTGACACCGGGTTTTATCGATGTGCATACGCACGATGACAGCAGTGTGATCCGCACCCCGGCCATGTTGCCCAAGCTTTCGCAGGGCGTTACGACGGTGATCGTGGGCAACTGCGGCATCAGCGCCGCTCCCGTCCAGTTGTGCGGCGAGCCACCCGACCCGATGAATCTGCTCGGCGATGCGAGCGTCTTCTGTTATCCAACATTTGCTGCGTATGTTGCGGCCATAAATGATGCACATCCTGCCGTGAATGTGGCGGCATTGGTGGGCCATACGGCCTTGCGCAATAACCACATGGATCGGCTCGACAGGGCGGCAACTGCGGCGGAGATCGACGCGATGCGCGCACAATTGTGCGAGGCTCTCGACGCCGGAGCGCTGGGGCTGAGTTCCGGCCTTGCGTATCTTTCAGCGAATTCAGCTACCGCGGAAGAGGTTCTGGCCCTGGCACAGCCACTGGCCGCGGCGGGCGCGGTGTATGCCACCCACATGCGCACAGAGAGCGACGCCATTCTCGACGCCATGAACGAGGCCTTCGAGGTCGGCCGCCTGAGCCGTGTGCCGGTTATTATTTCTCATCTGAAATGCGCCGGCATCGCAAATTGGGGACGCAGTGGCGAGGTGCTCGGAGCTTTGGACGCGGCGCGCCTCACCCAACGCGCGGGCTGCGACTGCTACCCCTATGCAGCCGCATCGAGCACACTGGATCTCCGCCAGGTTGACGAGCGCGTCACCATTACCATTACGTGGTCTACGCCGCATGGCGAGATGGCTGGTCAATCTCTTGCGCAGATTGCCGCGGCATGGAACACGACGCAACTGGAAGCGGCGCAGCGATTGCAACCTGCTGGGGCCATCTACCACAGCATCTCCGAAGACGATATGCGCCGCATACTCGCTCACCCCGCCACCATGATCGGCTCTGACGGCTTGCCCAACGATCCGCGCCCGCATCCGCGCCTGTGGGGGACGTTTCCGCGCGTGTTGGGCCGGTATTGCCGGGAAGAAGGCCTGTTTTCTCTCACCCATGCCGTTCATAAAATGAGCTCGATGCCCGCGCAGCGATTCGGCCTCGCGGAGCGCGGCCTGATCTGCGAGGGATACTACGCAGATCTCGTGCTCTTCGATCCGGCAAAGATTCTAGACATGGCGACATTCACCGATCCCATACGCCCTTCGCAGGGGATCGAGGGAGTTTGGGTCAACGGTGTTCTTTCCTATTCCGCTCAGGGAGCCACGAACAGCCGCGCCGGGCGCTTTCTTTCACGCGCGAAGACAGAATGGATTCAGTAACGAAACGGTTGGAGGGAAGGCAGCATGATTATTAGGCGGTTCGGCGTTGAGGGCGACAGGAAAACGGGCGGACAGCATCCTCCATTTGTGCGCCTCCTGTTTCCATGTGCCGGCCTATGATCGATACCCATACTGTCTTTCTGCTCGTCGCGGCGCTTGTCTCAGTCGTTGGGCTCATTCTGCTGATTGCCGTCTTCAAGCTGAATCCCTTCATCACCCTGCTTATCACGTCGCTGTTTCTGGCCGCGGTCACGGGCATGACGCTCGCCACCGTAGTTCATTCTTTCGAAGCTGGAGTAGGCGGCACGCTGGGACACATCGCCATTGTTGTGGCGCTGGGCACCATGCTCGGCAAAATGATGGCGGAATCCGGCGGCGCAGACAGGATCGCGCAAACGTTGATCCGCTTCTTTGGCGAGAAAAATGTTCCCTGGGCCATGGTCGCAATCGGACTCGTGGTTGGAATGCCCGCCTTCTTTGAAGTCGGCTTCGTGCTTCTCATTCCCATCGCCTTCACCGTGGCGCGTCGCACGAACACCTCGTTGATTCTTGTTGGCCTTCCCATGCTGGCCGGCCTTTCAGTCGTGCACGGGCTGGTCCCTCCGCATCCCGCGGCGCTGCTGGCGGTCACCATCTACAAGGCGGACGTGGGCCGCACCATCCTTTATGCGCTGCTCATCGGCGTGCCCACGGCCATCCTCGCCGGCCCACTCTACGCCAAGCTCATTGCACCGCACATCAAACTGGCCGCCGAGAACCCGATGGCCGCGCAGTTTGTCGACCACGGCGAGGAGCGCAGCCTGCCTGGCTTCGGGCTTACGCTGTTCACCATTCTGTTTCCGGTTGTGCTGATGCTGGTGGGCAGTTGGGCCGACGTGGTTTCGGCGCCCAAGAGCGTCGTAAACGAGGTGTTGCATCTGGTTGGAAACGACGATATCGCGCTTCTCATCGGCGTGCTGCTGAGCTTCTACACGCTTGGCCGTTTGAGGGGATTCACGCGCACTACCATCCTCCGATTCAGCAATGAGTGTCTCGCGCCCACGGCTACCATCACTCTGCTGGTCGGCACGGGCGGCGGTTTTGGAAGAATCCTGCAAGACACCGGCGTCTCTCAGGCCATCATCGGCGTTGCCCTGCAGAGCCATGTCCCCATGCTGTTGCTGGCGTGGCTCCTGGCCGCGCTCATGCGCCTTGCCACCGGATCGGCGACCGTAGCCATGACCACCGCAGCCGGCATCGTGGCGCCAATCGCACTGCATGGCACCGGAGTCCACCCCGAGTTGCTGGCGATCGCCACTGGCGCGGGTTCGCTCATCTTCTCCCACGTCAACGACGGCGGTTTCTGGCTCGTCAAAGAGTACTTCAACATGAGTGTTGCGCAAACTATGAAGACGTGGTCGGTCTGCGAGACGATTATTTCGGTAACTGCGCTGCTCTTGACCCTGGGCCTCTCTTGCTTCATTTAGTACATAAGTACGCGCAGGCATCGGACATAACTGAAACATGAAAGCGAGACGCAAAAAGGACGGTTGAAATGAAAGAGCTATTCCCGCGGCGTGGAGTCTCTCGCCGGAGCTTTCTCAAAACTGCGGCAGCGCTTGTTGCTGCCCAACCCGTGTTTGGAGCAGTGCGGCCCCGTGCCCATCGGACGGCTTCGGGCAAGTTATTGGCCTATGTTGGAACTTATACTGGCGCGGTTGGCGCCGGAAGCAACGGCGAAGGCATCTATCGCTTCAAGATGAACCAAGAAACCGGCGAGTTATCCCATCGCAGCCTCGCCGCAAAGACGCCGTGCCCATCCTGGATCGCCATCCATCCTTCGCGGAAATATCTCTATGCAGCCAATGAGATCGCGGATTTCCACGGGAACAGCGGATCAGTCAGCGCTTTCGCCATCGACCCGTCGACGGGCGATCTCACGTTGCTGAATACTGTAAGCTCCGAGGGCGGAGGCCCGGCTCATCTAAGCATCGATGCTGCTGGGAGATACGCCTTTGTTGCCAACTATGCAGGCGGTAGCTTCGCCGTGCTCTCCATCCTTGCCGATGGGTCGCTGGGAACGGCGGTTGACATTCATCGCGATAACTCTTCCTTAGGAGCAACGCAGGCGGCCAACGCTCCCACGGACAGTTTTGCCATAAGCGGACACGATGCACCCCACGCGCATATGATAGCTTCCGATCCGCAGGACAAATTTGTGTTGGCCGTAGACTTAGGACAGGACCGGATTTATAGCTATCGCTTTGACCAGGCAACAGGGAAGTTATCCGCGCCGGCGGAGTCTCCCTTTGTCACTTTGCCCTCCGGCGACGGCCCTCGCCACTTTGCTTTCCATTCCAACGGTCGCTGGTTGTACTCGATTCAAGAAGAGGCCTCGACCGTTGTGTTCTTCCATTACGACTCAGCCAACGGATCGCTCGCTGCCCAGCAAACCATCTCCACGTTGCCTGCGGGATTCGCTGGTACGAGCTTTGCATCTGAGATTCTGGTTTCGCCTGATGGCAGATTCCTCTACGCCGCCAACCGCTTGCACGATACGATTGCCGTCTTCTCCATTGCCGTGGACGGCCGACTCCGGCACATCGGGGAGACGGCCACATTGGGCGATTATCCAGGTCAATTCAGGATCGATCCCACCGGTAATTTTCTTTTCGCGTGCAATCGCCGCAGCGACAACATCACTTCGTTCAAAATTCATCGCGACACGGGCATGCTTACTTTCACCGGCCAATACACGCCGGTTGGAAGCCCGGGAAGCATCACGTTTCTGTAGGGGTGTCAGGAGGGAATAGGTCGATGGCTTACACTTCGCCAATGAGGCATTGTCGCTATCTGATTTGTGAGATGCTGTTCGCGGGCGGGTGCGCCTTAATTGCGGCGCAGGCCGGCTCTGCCAGGCCGGATGCTTTTGCCGGCTCCACTCAGATGATCGTGGTGACCACAGCGGGCTGGGATGCGGTTGAGGGTCGGTTGCAACGATACGAGCGCGCGACGGCGCACGGACGCTGGCTGCGCGTGGGTGCGGCAATTCCTGTCGTTGTCGGCGGCAAAGGGCTGGGCTGGGGCATCGGCCTGGCTACATCCAGTGCGCCCGGCATCCGAGATGACCCCGAGCCGGAAAAGAGGGAGGGTGACGGAAGGGCGCCGGCCGGTGTCTTCGAACTAGGAACAGCGTTTGGCTATGCGGCTCAGCCTTTGCCGGGGTTGAAGCTTTCCTATTTGACGCTGACTCCGTCGATCGAATGTGTCGACGATGCCAATTCGAAATACTATAACCGGATCTTAGATCGCCTGACTGTAACTCCCGATTGGAATAGCTCGGAGCATATGCGAAATACTGGCGAATCGTACCGCTGGGGAATCGTTGTGGACATGAACGGAACGGTGACGGGACCAAATCGGAGCGCGCCGGTGCCTGGAGGCGGCTCATGCGTTTTTCTCCACATCTGGCATAGCCGCGACAAGGGCACAGCCGGATGCACCGCTATGCCTCAGACCGATTTGGAGACCCTGATAGTGTGGCTTGATCCAGCGCGCAAGCCGCTAATGGTGCAGCTTCCGGAGCCGGCATATCGAAGGCTGGCCAAGCAATGGAAGTTACCGGATCTGAGCGATGATGCTCTGGTTCAATAATCTGCGGCTACCGCAACTCGCAAACAATCGCGTCGATTTATTTCACTCTCCTTTGCGCGACGAGCAGATGAGTCCATGGCTCGTCGTCGAGACGGCTGATCTGTACTCCAGGATGGTCGTGCGTTGTGTCGTGGATAAACAGGTCGTTACCGATGTACATGCCCGTGTGGGTGATCTTGGCCGCGCTTGATCCAAAGAACAGCAGATCGCCCGGCTGCAGATCCTTGCGCTCGATCGGTGTGGCGCGCTTCCAGGCGGCCTGAAGGCCGGCATCTCGAGGCATTTCGATACCGCGCTGCCTCTCGAGCATCTGCGTAAAGCCGGAACAATCGAAACCAAAGCTGCTTACCCCTCCCCAGGTGTAGGTGACGCCCAGGAACCTGCGCGCCAGTTCGATCGTCTGGTCAATGTTGAGTGGGACGCGATTCGCGCTGACGTCGCCACGCTGTACCCAGGCACCCCGCCCATCCACGAGCCGAACCTCAAGCCATCGGGTGTTGATGGCCCCTGCTGTGATGGGTACCGTCTCCAGCCGCGCCTCCCAGGGCAACTGCAGCAACGGGGCGTGGATGGTTACGTCTGGCTCACGATATACGTTGGCGATCAACCCCGTTACCTGAATCGCCTTGTCTTCCGGAGCGTACGGTCCGGTATTGAGCGGGAGCATATCGGAGGCTGCAACCCAACCCGTGTATTCATCCGCAGTGCGGATCTTGTACCAATCCCCGCGCTGTTCGAGAGAGAGCACATCGGTGCCGTAGATGGCCTGCGATACGACGTCGCTTTCCGCCGTGGGCTTGGAAAACATTTCGGCGACGGGCTTGGCGATGACAAAGTCCGCGTGGGGAACGCTCTGCTGGGCGGGGGTGATATGACCTGCCGGCGGAAGCAAGATCAGAACCAGGCTGAGAGCACAGGAATGACGCCTCATCCCGGCGGAGATGCGGCCGATGGCCATTCCTCCCAGCAATTGCCGCTGCGGGCGGGATCGAGGATTTGCAATGTTCAATACTCTTCTCCCTGGAACGTCCGACCAAAGCGAGTGAGACCCATCTGAGATTTGCCTCCGCTATTTCCTTGACGCGTCAATAAAAGTTGCTTCTGCTCAAACCTGCCCGATCTCACTCCGGTTTCATTCTTTCGATAACTGCATTTCGATCCAGGCCGGCTCCACGCGGGGCAAGCCCCGGAATGGTTACGGGTAACCGGCCGTGGATGGGAATCTCTCCGAACAATGCGCTGGCCAGGCTGGATGCCGCGATCTGCGTATTCGAAAAGGTGCAGAGATACGTTTGGATTCCCGGAACCGAGGCACCCGTATATGGGTTGCCAAACGCGGCCACAACAGTTCTGGCGCCAGCGGATTTTACAATCTCATCCAGCAATTGCATCGGCCCCGAATCCAGGCTGACTGACCCGTTGGCGTGGCCCGTGGTGGTACGTCTTGGGTTGGGCACGGATTCTGCTACGACGATCACGTGCGTGGCCTTCTGAACGGCAGCCATTACGCTGCTCGTCACGAATTCGGCGTTGGCCGCATCGACGAAAAAGACGGTTGCATTTGGCGCTCGCCGGCGCAGTTCGTAGGCGAAGGTCCGGCCGCCATCGCTGTCGCGCCCGCGATCGGAAAGGATGACGGCCACCAAGCTGCCCTCCGGTGCGGTTCCGTTCCCTGGCTGAGTGGATGTGGATGCGAACGATTGCAGCGGAAGGAGCCGGCCGGGATCGGCAACCAGCGTTATGGCACGATCCGCAACACTCTGAGCGAGGACAAGATTCTCCGGCCGTGCAATCTCTCGCTGAACATCGGCGAGGTCGACAAATCGGCTACGATTCAACCCTACCGACGCTTTCATGCGCAGGATCTTCAGCACACTCTCGTCAATTTGATGTTCCGAGATTTCGCCGCTCTTCACTGCCATGAGCAGGCCGTTATACGCTCCGTCGAGGTCGCCCGGGATAATGACCATATCGTTGCCGGCCTGGATAGCGGCAACAGCCTCGGCGCCAGCAATTTCAGCTTCTGTGCCGGAGAACGCGCCCTTGAGTCCCTCCATATCCAGAGCGTCAGTGACGACGAGTCCGTGAAACCCCATTTGCTGTTTCAACAGGCCTGTTATGACTCGCGATGAAATGCTGGCAGGGCGATTGACGTCCGGCTCGATAGCCGGGACGATGAGATGGCCCACCATCACGGAGTCCACTCCGGCGGCGATCGCGGTGCGAAAGGGAACCAGTTCCACGGAGTTGAGCCGATCGACACTCGCCGTAACCCGCGCCAGGGCCAGGTGGGAATCGGTGTCTGTGTCGCCGTGACCGGGAAAGTGCTTGACTGTAGTCAACAGGCCGGCGCCATGCGCGCCTTCGATGTAGGCGGTTACCATCGCGCTCACCAGCGCCGGATCTTCACCAAAAGAGCGCGTGTCGATAATCGGGTTGGCGGGATTTGAGTTCACGTCCGCAACCGGAAACCAGTTCCACTGAATTCCGATGGCACGCGATTCGAGAGCGCTGATGCGGCCAAACTCGCGCGCCAGGTTCTTGTCGCCCGCAGCACCGAAGGCCATGGCCGCCGGGAAAGCCGTAGCTCCTGTGAGCCGCATGGAAAGGCCACGTTCAAAATCCGCAGCGAAGAGCAGGGGGTATTTTGAATCCCTTTGCAGTCGATTTGTCAGGGCGGCGGCCTCGAGCGGCTCGCTCATAAGCAGCAATGGTCCGTCGGTGACATCAGTGACGCCGAAGCCTCCAAGGTGATACTTGGTCATCTCGTCGCGCAGTTCAAGGTAGTCGGGGCTGTCCACATTGAGAAACCGGACCTTCGCCCATACCATGATCATCTGGCCGATCTTTTCTTCGAGCGTCATCTTGCGCAAAGTTGTGGACGCCCATTGTTCGCCCTTGCGGTCAATACGGACCGGCGTTGCTCCGAGGGCCGAAGAAACGCTCATGAAGATAGCCGCCAGGCAAACAGCCGCAGACCAGGCGACCCATCGTCTTTGCGTCGTTTGAATCTTCAAATCCCGGCTCCTTCTCGAGTGTCAGCAACGCCGTGGTTGGTTCCGAAATCAGTAAAGAAGATATTTTGCACGCACTTGCTGAAATTTTCCGAGCGCGTCCTGCCAGTCTTCGGCGATGCGGCGCGGGTCTTCGCCGGCCGTGACGGCATTGAGCGTGGCTTTGTTGCGCATCAATCCATCGAGCGCGGCGATCTTGTAGCTGTTCGGATAGAGATGTTCGAGCGCCGCAGCAATCTCCAGTCCCAGTTCCGGTGCGTCGAGCGCATCGCGATACGTGACAACGATGTTGATGCCGCCGCATTTCTGGCCCGCGTAGTTTGAGGCGTCGGGCGTGAATTCAACGGGCACAAATCGCACTCCTTCGATCTCTCGGGCGTTCAGGTAGGCCGCCAGTCTCGCCGCGTCGATCCACGGCGCACCCACCAGCTCAAAGGGCGTACCGGTGCCGCGTCCAACGGAGATGTTCGTGCCTTCGATCATGCCGATGCCGGGATAGAGCACGGCAGCGGTGAGACTCCGCATATTTGGAGAGGGATTGACCCAGAGCAGGCCCGTGGAATCGAACCAGTCGCCGCGCATCCAACCCTGCATCGGAATTGCGGTCAACTTAGCGTTGATTGAGCGCTCCCCATTGAACATCCGCGCCAGCTCGGCCACCGTCATCCCGTGGCGGACGGGGGTCTGCCAGTAACCCACGAAGGATTCGTGCCCCGCATCGGCAATAGGGCCCTGCACGTATTCTCCGCCGATGGGATTGGGACGGTCGAGCACGACAATTTCTTTCCCGGCCTTCGCCGCCGCCTCAAGAAAATAGCCCAACGTGCTCTCGTAGGTATAAAAGGGAACGCCCACATCCTGAATGTCGTAAACGATCACGTCCACGCCCGCGAGTTCTTCGGCCGTGGGCCGTCTCTTTGCATCCGTGTCGCCGTAGACGCTGTAGATGAGAGCACCGGTGGCGGCGTCGCGCGAATTATCGATTGCCGTGGTGTCAAGAGTCCCGGCAAAGCCGTGCTCCGGGCTAAAGATTGCAGCCAATTTTATTCCCGGCGCGCTGGCCAGCCCGTCTGCTGTGCGCAAGCCGTGAGCGTCCAGCGCCGTTTGGTTCGTCACCAGACCGATCCGAACAGGATGAGCCGGATCCGGATGAAGCTCGCGGAAATCGTGCGCTTCGAGAACATCGATTCCAGTTTTTACTTCGCCGTTGCGTACCGTAAAACGCCGCTCGGCCATCAGCGATTCGTTGTATCCGGTGATGCGCGCCAGCCGCAGCTTGTCGGCTTCGCTCGTCGTGAGATCGAGCGACGCGGCGACGGCATTGGCGATATGAGCACGAAGCGCGATCGCCGATCCGTGACCGCTCGGATGTACTGCATTGGTCAGGATGATGATGTAGGTATTGGTCACCGGATCAATCCAGAGCGAAGTGCCGGTAAAGCCGGTGTGCCCGAACGATCCCACAGGAAACAATTCTCCGCGGTTGCGAGAGAAAGGAGAGTCGATGTCCCATCCCAATCCACGAAGGGCGGCCGCAGAGGCAGGCTGCTGCGGTGTCGTCATTTTTTCGATCGCAAGGCGGCTGAGAACCGTGTGGCCGCTGAGCAGTGCCTGCGCAAAAATTGAAAGATCGTGGGCGGTGGAGAACAAGCCAGCGTGTCCAGCCACGCCTCCCATCCGTCGCGCCGTGGGATCGTGCACTGTGCCACGCAGCATTTTTCCCTGCTCATCGTACTGGGTGGGCGCAATTCGCGGCGACCAGGCGGCGGGTGGAAGATAGGCTGTTTCGTTCATGCCCAGAGGCTTGAAGATTTTCTCCTTCGCGTATTCATTCAGCGGCAGCCCTGTGACTTTTTCTACAAGAAAGCCAAGCGTTAGAAAATTGATATCGCTATAGAGAAAGCGGGAGCTGGGAGGATTGGCGAGCTTTGCTTCCATCGCCATATTGAACGCTGTCGCACGGCTCTCCCAGGGCTGCTTCAGATCGAGATCGGGCCCCAGGCCGGAGTAGTGGGTCATCAACTCGCGCAGCGTGATTTGCGCCTTGCCGTTCTGCGCGAACTCCGGCAAGTAAGTGGCAACGGGATCGTTGAGGTTTACGCGGCCCTCTTGGAGCAGTTGCATAATCGCCGTGGTAGTGACGATGCACTTGGTGAGCGAGGCCAGATCGAAGATCGTATCTTCAGTCATCGGCTCCCGCGCAGGTTCAACGGACCGTGAGCCAAATGCTTTCCAATAGACCACCGCGCCGTTGTGCCCAACCAACACCACGCCGCCGGGGATCTTCCCTTGTGCGATAGCCTCCTGCATGATTGTGTCGATGGGCGCAAAGTCGTGGGTCTTATGGTTAATCGCAGCAGTCCCGGGCGCGGGCGGTTGGGCTGAAAGCCGATGCTGACCGCAAACGGCCGGCATGGCCAGCACGCAAATGATTCGGAAGATCGCAGTTGTCTTGAACCTGTTCCCCATATCAGCCTTCAATTGCTTTCCGGACATTTCCCTTTGTCCTGCGCAACCGCCGTGCAGCTTCACCTTTGCCCACCTGGGCTTTGAGCATCACCAACGCGAGTGGAAGGCTGGAGCCGGCCTTGTGTAATGTTTCCACAGCGAGAGCCCGGTCCACGCCGGCAAGCGTCTCCAGGATCTCAATACCGCGCTGCAATAGCTTCTTGTTGGTCAACTGCATATTGACCATCAGGTTGCTATAGGCATAGCCCATGCGTACCATGGCGCCGGTGGTCAGCATGTTGCAGATCAGCTTCTCAGCTGTGCCTGCCTTGAGCCGCGATGAGCCTGTGAGTACCTCCGGTCCGACTTCCACTTCAATGCGAATGTCGGCCGCGTCTCCAAGGGCAGTGCTGCGGTTACATGCGATGGCGATGGTAGCAGCTCGCTTGTTGCGAGCGTACTCCAACGCGCTCAAGGTGTAAGTAGTAAAGCCGCTGGCGGCAAGGCCCACGACTACGTCACGGCTCCTCGGCTTTCTGGCCGCCATATCAAGTTTTCCAAGCCTGGCGGAGTCCTCGCTGTGTTCCACCGCCTTCACCAGGGCCTTGATGCCGCCCGCAATTAGAAACTGCACCTTCTTTGGGCTGATGCCGAACGTGGGTGGACACTCCGAGGCGTCGAGCGCGCCAATGCGTCCGCTGGTGCCGCTTCCCACGTAAATCAGCCGTCCGCCGTGGGTCAGTCGCTCCGCCACCAACTCAACCGCCTTGGCGATCTCAGGCAACACCGGACGAATGGCGCGCGGAACTGACGTATCTTCGCGGTTCATTGCGGTGACCAGTTCGATGGCGCTCATGGTATCGAGATTCTCGGTAGCCGGATTGCGCCGCTCGGTCGTCAGTTTACGCAACTGCATCTCCTATTCCTTCCGTTCGACGGCTCACAGGCTTCCGGCGCATCGGCAGACTCGCTAAATATCCCACGGCAAACGACACAACGCTGCCCATCGCGACATACCACGTGAACGACACAGCGGTGAATAGCCACAGATATAGATTGAACGCCAGACCGCAGATCATGCCGGCAATGGCGCCTCGCTCCGTCGCCGTGCGGGTGAGGACGCCGAGAAGAAATACGCCCAGCAGCGCGCCATAAACGACGGAAGCAATGGACAAGCCCATTTCGATCACCTTGCCGCCGTGGCGCGCCACCAGCGCCAGCGCAAACAGCACCACGGCCCATGCGGCTGTCGACATGCGGGAGAGCTGGATGCGGCGCACCTCCGATGACGCGGGGCGAAGGTGCGCATAGAAATCGACGATGGTCGTGGAGGAGAGCGAGTTGAGTGCCGCACTCAGGTTGGACATGGCCGCCGCAAGAATCGCCGCGATGAGCAAGCCGCCGACTCCGTGCGGCATGTGGGCCACAATGAACGACGGATACACAGCATCCGTGCTCGTAATTGCAACAGGCGGCGGAAAGACGCGGTAATACACAAACAGCATGGCGCCGATGAGAAGAAAGAGGGAGAACTGAAAGAAGACGACGACGCCGCTGAAGAGGAGCGCAAGCTGCGATTGCGCCTGAGTGCGCGCCGACAATAATCGCTGCACGATCAACTGATCGGTCCCATGGCTGGCGGTAGTGAGGAACGCACCGCCAATCACGCCGGACCACAGCGTGTAGGTCGCCGTGAGATGCCACGAGTAATTGAAGACTCGGAATTTCGCTGCAGGCCCCGCCACCGCCTGCACGGTCGTCCATCCACCAGGCACCAGGTGAAGAATGGTAAAGAAGGCAACGATGGTTCCGGAGGTATAGATAGCCAGTTGCACCACATCGGTCCAGATCACAGCGGCCATCCCCCCCTCGAATGTGTAGACGAGCGTGAGCAGAGTGACAACGGCAATCGCGGCCAAGTCCCGCTCGAAGTCGCTCATTCCCGCCAGCAGGCCGCCCAGGGCCACCCGCACCACGATTGCGACAGCAAAGACGCGCACGCCCTCTGCCCCGGCCCGTGTGATCAAGAACATTCCAGCGGTCAAACCGCGCATCCTCTGACCGAAACGGCGCTCCATCAATTGGTACGCGGTCACAAGTTCGCCGCGAAAGTACTGCGGGATAAATACAAAACTCACCACTATCCTTCCGACAAGGTAACCGATCGCCAGTTGCAGAAAACCGAAGTCCTTGTCATAGGCCAGCCCCGGCACACTGATGATGGTGAGCGTGCTGGTCTCCGCTGCCACGATGGAAAGCGAGATTGCCCACCATGGGATGGTCTTTCCCGCCAGAAAATAGCTCTTCAGAGTTTGCTGCCCGCGCCGGAAATGCAGACCGAAGAGAGTCACGCTGGCCAGGTATGCGGCGATGACTCCCAGATCCAGCCAATTCAGAGCCATGGCCCATCTCCCTGTGGCGAGTGTAATTCCAAAACCTCGAAAGCCGAGACACCAGGAAACGGCATTCTCCAGCAGTTTCAGGCGGGACTATGTCCGTCCCCGTTCAGACGAGATGAACCGTTCAGATGAAATTACCCGCTCCAGGAGTCCGGCCCTAAAGTCCTAATGAAGAGGAACCCATGCCGCGACCACTGCCTTGGCGAGTTTGGCCATCAGCAATTCGCCCTGGTTGTCGACAGTCCAACTGGTGTCGGCATTGCCGTGAGTGAATTCGGAGATGACGATGGTTCCCTGTTGGGTGAACACTGCGCCCACATCGTTGCGAACGTGGTCGAGAGAGCCGGTTTTGTTGGCGATGGCCGTGATCCCCTTTGGTGCATCGGCGCCTTCAAGGTATCGAGGAATGGCGTCGCGGTAAAACTGAACCTCGAGCATGTGGAGCGCGGTGGCGCAGAGCGCCTGATCGGTGGGGATTGCTGCGGCCGAGGCTGCAGTGGCAGGTGCAGGTCCCAGGTTGCACGTCGCAAAGCGTTCCATCAGCGCCGCCATCTCGCGTGCCGTCGTCTTGCCCAATCCGAATTCCTTTTGATCGGCGGGCATGGGACCTTCGGCGGGTTGAGAGATCTTCTTGTAGAGCCAGGTGTTTTTCAGG
>Ga0302324_100016693_pt1 | contig 14610 bp, 12 predicted proteins | sample Palsa_T0_1_FD_201949 | JGI IMG/M metagenome (GOLD analysis project Ga0302324, IMG submission 201949) | Peat permafrost microbial communities from Stordalen Mire near Abisko, Sweden - Palsa_T0_1 | ecosystem: Environmental > Terrestrial > Soil > Palsa > Peat permafrost | place: Sweden: Abisko...
CCCGACAATGGCGGTGTCTATCTGGTGCCGGCCTTTACCGGACTGGGAGTGCCGCACTGGGACTCATTCGCCCGCGGCGCCATTACCGGATTGACGCGCGGCACGACCGCCGGGCATTTGGCGCGCGCCGCCCTGGAAAGCATCGCCTATCAAACAGCGGATGTTCTGGCGGCCATGGAGGCTGATTCCGGCCTGGCCATTGCCGAACTGCGGGTGGATGGAGGAGCGACGGTGAACGACACGTTGATGCAGTTTCAGGCGGATATTCTGGGCGTTCCGCTGGTGCGGCCCAAAGTCTGGGAAACGACGGCGCTGGGGGCCGCGTATCTAGCGGGACTGGCGACGGGCTTTTGGAAGGACACCGATGAACTGCAAACGCAGTGGCAACGGCAACGAACATTTCAGCCTGGCATGGACAAGGAACGTGTGGCGGAGTTGCAGCGCGGCTGGCGCAAGGCCGTGGATCGCGCCAAGGGCTGGCTCAAAGATTAAATCACTTTTCGACCCATTCACGCCGCGGCGTCGCCCAAAAGGTCGTCCACCTGGCCGCTGAACTCGGGGAAGGAATGGCGCGAGGCGTATTCGTGCAGCCGGTGCGCCCGCTTGTCGGCCTCGAGTTGAAAATCGGTTTGACGCGCCAGGCGGGACATGACCGCCTCAATCAATTCGTCCGTCGTGAACGGTTTGACCAGGTAATCATCCGCCCCGCAAGTCATGCCGCGACGAAAACCATCGCGGCTGACTAGTCCGGTCATGAGGATGAAAGGGATGGGGGCGGTCGTCGAAGACTCGCGCACGGCGCCCAGCGTCTCGTAACCGTCCATGCCGGGCATGTTCACGTCGCAGACGACCAGGTCGGGCCTTTGGTCGCGCAACATCTGCACGCCCATCTGGCCGTTGTCGGCTTCGATGACGTTGAACCCGTAGGTGCCTAGGACCGCTTTAATCAGGGTGCGGATTTCTTCTTTATCGTCGATGACCAGTATGTTTTTCATTGGCATGAATAACATAACATGAATCGTGCCAAGGCCGCGGCGGTCTGGAAATCCTGCCGCCACGCGCCGGGCGGGGCCAAATTTGCCGTTTTATGGGCGCGCACGGGCAAACTCTGCCGGGTTACGTGGAGGCATTCAACGTTTCGAAGACCATTTCCGCCAATTTGCGCGCATGAAACGGTTTTTGCACCAGATTGAAGGGCGTGCCGGGCGGAAATTCCTTGGCCAGCCGGTCGGCGTTGTAACCGCTGGTATAAAGGACTTTCAATCCGGGCTTGGCCGCCTGTAGAATCCGGGCCAGTTCCGTCCCGGCCATGCCGTCGGGCAGGATCAAATCTGTCAACAGTAAATCGATCCGTTTCTGGTGGCCGCCCCAGATGTCCAGCGCCTGGCGGCCAGTGGAGCAGCCGAGCACCTTGTAGCCGTGGCTCTCCAGGATGTGTTGCATGAGCTTGAGCAGGGGCGTTTCGTCCTCGACGACCAAAAGAGTTTCCGTTCCCCCGATGACGGTTTGTTCCATGGGCGCCATTTGCAGCGCGCCGCCGTGGGCGGCGGAGGCGGGCAGAAAGATTTGAAAGGTCGTTCCCGCCCCCAGGCGGCTTTGCACGCTGATCCACCCCTGATGCTGTTTGACAATGCCATAGACGGTGGCCAGGCCCAAGCCAGTCCCGCGGTCCAGTTCTTTAGTGGTGAAAAACGGCTCGAAAATCCGGCCCAGGTTTTCTGGCGCGATGCCGCAGCCGCTATCGCTGAAGGTCAGGCAAACAAACCGGCCCGGCGCCGCCTCTGGATTCAGCTGGGCGGCGGCGGAGTCCAGGGCGACGGTGGATGTTTTGATGCGGAGCTGGCCGCCGCGCGGCATGGCATCGCGTGAATTGACAGCCAGGTTGAGCAGGACTTGTTCGATCATGCCCAAATCCGCCTTGATCGAGGGCAGGCCGGGGGAAAAATCGACGTGCAAGGCCACGTCCTCGCCCAGGATGCGGCGGAGCATCTTGGTGATATGGTTGACAACCTCGTTTAAATCCACCGCCTGCGGATGGAATTCCTGCTTGCGGCTGAAGGTCGTCAATTGCCGCGTCAGCGCGCTGGCGCGTTTGCCGGCTTCGACGATCTCCTTGAGCGAGTCGGCCCCTCCGGGGGTTGGCCTTTCGCTGGCCAGGAGCAGGCTGGCATGACCGTTGATGACGGTCAGAAGATTGTTGAAGTCATGGGCGATGCCCCCCGCCAGTTGGCCGATGGAATCCATCTTCTGCGATTGGCGCAATTGCGCCTCCAGGTTCAGCCGCTCGGTCACGTCCATGGCCAGAGACAAGAAGATTTTCTGCGGCAGAATATGGTGGGAGTAGATTTCCATCTCGCTCAATTTGCCGTTCTTGGTGCGATGGCGCCAGACACCGGCATGGCCCGCCCCGCGCGCGGGTTGTGAAAGCTTGTCCAGAAAAACCGGCAGGTCTTCGGGCAGAGCCAGGTCGCGCAGCGTCAGCCTGAGGAACTCTTCCTTCGCATAACCGTAATGTTTGACGGCCGCCTCGTTGACGCTGACAAAGGCCAGCGTCGCGTCATCATAGGTGAAAATGGGCGTGGGATTGCTCTCGAAAAGGAGCCGGTACTGGTTTTCGGAGGCCTGGATGAGAGAAAGGGAGTGTTCCAATTCCGCCGTGCGCGCCCTGACCAGCGCCTCCAGGTTGTCGAAATACGATTGCGCTTCGCGCGCCAGCCGCCACTTTTCCGACAGCGCCACCGCCAGTTGCTTCACCTCGATGTTGTCGAAGGGCTTTTTAAGCACCAGCAATTGGTCTGTCCGCCGCACTTGGCGCAGGCTGTCCAGGAGAGAATAATCCGCGAAGGCCGTGCAGAGCACTACCTCCAGGGCTGGGTCCGCCTTCCAGAGTTGGCCGATGGTTACGATGCCGTCCCAGCCAGGCGGCAAGCGCACATCAACAAACGCGACCGAATACGGCTGTCCAGCCTGACGCGCGCGCGTCACATGCGCCAAGCCTTCTTCGCCATGACGGGTGCCGTCCACCTCGAAGCGCGGCATCCGGCGTCCCGGCGCGGCCTGGCCCGTGACTTCCGTTTCAACCCGAGTCAATGGGCCTGCCAGCGCGTCCTCGGCCGCCAGAATCTTGCGGATCTGTTCGTGAATGTCCGGGTTGTCGTCAATCACCAGGACGCGATAGGTTTCTTGGGTTTGCATTAAACGCTCGTTTGGATGATGGCGGGAGCAAGGGGAATTTTCACGGCAATTATCTCGTCCCGGTTTGGTCCCTCGCTCTGCACCGTCAGCGATCCGACCGGCGCAGTGTCGGCCGGATGATCTTCCAAGGGCGGAACACGCGTCGTAATTGACATGGCATCGTCAGATTGCATGGCGCACTTAAGTACGGATAAGACAGGGAAGATTTACAAGGCAAATCAGCGCGCCGGCGGGGCGCGCGCTAAAGTATTCCACCCCTGAGCCGATAGCTGGGTTGTCGCAAGACAATGGCGGTTGGCGGCCAAAAAGGGCCAACCGGGAAAATCGGCGGATGCCCGAATCAAAATCCGCCACACGACAAGGATGTCGTGCCCAAACTCCCCCTCCGAGGGGTAACTCAAGGAAAGAGTTAAAGCATATGATAATCAGCAGCTTAAATACAAACATGGCGGCCATCACGTCCGCCAGCAACCTCGATAAATCAACCAGCGAATTGAATAACGCATTGGCGGAGCTCTCCTCTGGCTCGAAAATAGTGAGTCCAGCCGATGACCCGGCTGATTTGGCCGAGTCCATCGGTCTGAATGCGCAAATCGGCCAGACCAACGCCGCCAACTCCAACATCAGCAACGCCATTTCGTTCAGCCAGACCCAGGATGGGTATCTCCAGCAGGTGGGATCGGCGCTGGATCAGATGAGCACACTGGCCGTCGAAGCACAGGACCCGACCAAGAGCAGCGCTCAGTTGAGCGACTATAACCAAGAGTATCAGGCCCTGGCCAACTACATCACCAGCACGGCTGGCTCGACTTACAATGGCATTAGCTTATTCTCCGGCACAGACAACAGCACCACCGGCGGCCTCGCCATCACGATCGATGGCAATGGCGATACCTTCACGATGACGGCGGTCAACCTGACTGCGGCGGCTTACACCGGCGCGACCTCTGGAAACATCTCGACTTCAACGGGCGCGGCTGCGGCTTTGACCTCGGTTGCAAGTGCCATTACCGCGCTGGCCACGGATCGCGCTAATGTCGGCGCGAACGAAGAACGGTTGAACTACACCAGCGACGAACTGGGCGTGCTATCGGACAATCTGACCGCCGCCAACAGCAACCTTACGGATGTGGACGTGGCCACAGAGAGCACCAAATACGCCCAATACCAAATCCTCGTGCAATCCGGGACGGCGATGTTGGCGCAGGCGAATCAAAACCCGCAAAGCATACTCAAACTCCTGTCGTAAGCAGCGGGTCATCCCTGATTTGAACACGCAAATCGGGCGGCGCCAAAGCCGCCCGATTTTTTTCTTTCCCCCCCTCAAGTTTTTCCGCCCGGAGCCGATAATTCCGTTGTCTAGGGATTGGCGATTGGCAGCCATAAAGGGCCAATCGGGAAACCGGCGGAAGCCCGTATTAAATTCCGCCACACGACAGGGATGTCGTGCAAAAAAACGCCCCGCAAGGGGTGACTCAAGGAAAGAGTTAAAGCATATGGTAATCAGTAGCTTAAATACAAACATGTCGGCCATCACGGCCGCCGGCAACCTCGATACGTCAACGAGCGAGCTGAATAATGCGTTGGCGGAACTATCCTCTGGTTCGAAAATTGTGAATCCTTCCGATGACCCGGCCGGTTTGGCCGAGTCCATCGCGTTGAATGCGCAAATCGGCCAGACGAATGCCGCCAACTCCAACGTCAGCAACGCCGTTTCGTTCAGCCAGACCCAGGATGGGTATCTGCAACAGGTGGGATCGGCGCTGGATCAGATGAGCACGCTGGCGGTCGAGGCGCAGGACCCGACCAAGAGCAGCTCTCAGTTGAGCGACTACAACTCAGAGTATCAAGCTCTGGCCAACTACATCACCAGCACAGCTAGCGCATCCTACAATGGCGTCAGCTTGTTCTCTGGCACGGACAACAGCACCACAGGCGGCCTCTCGATCACGATCGATGGCAGCGGCGACACCTTCACGATGACGGCTGTCAACCTTGGCGCGGCGGCCTACACCGGCGCGACCGGTGGAAACATCTCGACCTCGACGGGCGCCGTTTCGGCCTTGGCCTCGGTCACAACCGCCATTACCGCGCTGGCCACGGATCGTGCCAATGTTGGCGCGAATGAAGAACGGTTGAACTACACCAGTGACGAACTGGGCGTGCTGTCGGACAATCTGACCGCCGCCAACAGCAACCTCACGGATGTGGACGTGGCGACAGAGAGCACCAACTACGCCCAATACCAAATCCTCGTGCAGTCTGGCACGGCGATGTTGGCCCAGGCGAATCAAAATCCGCAGAACATACTCAAACTCCTTTCTTAAGGAGAGTGGGCACTGATTCAGGATAGCATCACTCGGGCGGCCTTCGGGCCGCCCGAGTCAACATATTGAACAAGCGGCTTGGATGGACCAAAGGCCGACGCGACGGCAAGGAAGAAAAGAAAGAAAGCAAAGAACAAGATTATGGCAGCGGCAACATCCAGCACCAGTAGCAGCCTCGCCTTGGCCGGTTTGGCCTCGGGTATCGATTGGACCAACATCATCAACGACATGGTGGCGGCGGAATCGACCCCCATCACCCAATAGCAAACCACCCTCAACTCGCAAAATTCCGCCTATCAATCCATTGGCGCCGACCTGACCAATCTGCAAAACGACGTCACCACACTTTCGTCGCCCAGCTTTTTCCAAAGCGCCACTGCTTCCAGTTCCGACTCCAGCGTGGCCACCGTCGCCGCCCAATCAGGCACCCCTGTGGGCAATTACACTTTTTCGGTCTCCCAATTGGCCACCGCCGCCGCCCAAAATGGCTCCACCATTTCCGCCCAACCCATCAGCTCCACCGACGACGTCTCCAATGTTGATCTGGACAGCGGCTCCTTCGCTGACCCCATCAACGCCGGAACCTTCACCGTCAACGGCCAGACCATCACGGTTGCCGCCACCGACACCTTGCAGTCGGTCTTCGACCAAATCAACACCGCGACCAGCGGCGCGGTCACGGCCAGTTACGATTCCACCACCGACGAAATCAGCCTTGCCAGCAGTTCGCCCATCACCCTGGGCAGCGGCGCCGACACCAGCAATTTTCTCCAGGCCACCCAACTCTATGCCAACGGCACCGGCGCCGTGACCAGCCTTAACGCCCTGGCCGGCATCAATATCAACGCCCTGGCCAACCAATCCAATTTGGCCACCACCATCTCCGACGGCGGCAACGGGCAGGGAGAGTTTGAGATCAACGGAGTGGCCATCGATTTTGACGCTTCCACCGACAGCATCAACGATATTTTGCAGTCAATCAATAGCTCCGCCGCGGGCGTGACGGCCACTTACGACGGAGCCAACAATCGTTTCGTCCTGACCAACAACAACACCGGCAACGTAGGCATGACCATGCAGGACGTGACCGGCAATTTCCTGGCCGCCACCGGCCTTTCCAGCGGCACCCTGCAAGCCGGCGCCAATTTGCAGTACAGCATCAACGGCGGCAACACCACGACCAGCGAAAGCAACACCATCGATGCTTCCTCCATCGGCTTGACCGGCTTGTCCGTCACCGCGCAATCCCTCGGTTCGACCAACATCACCGTCAGCCCCGACACCAGCACCATCGCCACCGCCATCACCAACTTTGTCAACGATTACAACACCGTCCAGAACTACATCTCCTCCCAAATCACGATCTCCACCAGCACCAGCAGCACGACCGGCGCGACGGACTCGACCACCACGACGACGGGCACTCCGGGCCTTTTGATGGGTAACATGGACGTGGAGGGCATAGCGACGGATCTGCGCCAAATAACCGATGCCTCGCCGCTCTCGGGCATTATTGAAAATTTAAACGATATCGGCATCAGTTCCAACGGCACCGATAACACCTTGTCCGCCAGTTCCCTGGTATTGAACGACGCGCTGACCAATAATCTGAGCCAAATCACTCAATTATTCACCGATCCGACCTCCGGCTTGGCCACCACGCTCGGCAGTTACCTCAGCGACACCCTGAGCAGCAATGGTGTCATTGCGACCAATGAGCAAAATCTGACCAACCAATCCTCGGACATCACCACCAGCATCACCACCCTGCAAACAAAGATCACCAACGACGAGACGGAGATGGAGAACCAATTCGTTGAAATGGAAGACGCCATCTCCTCCATCGATGTTTCCAAGGAATATCTGAACGCTTACTTCAACAGCACCGCTACGACCACCGACGCCCCGACGGCGGCCACCTCCAGTTCATCCTCCTCCTCGGGCTAGAGTATTCCGCCGAAGAACGGCGCCCGCAAGCCGGCCAGGCAGCGGTGTTCTAACTGAGGTTGAAAAACTTCTGGGGCAAGCTTCAGCAATTGGACATTTGTCGTCTGGATAATTCTGCAACGCAAAGCTGTTCTTGAGGGAACCTGGCTTCCTCCATTTGTTTTAAAGAGATGCGATCATTCTGCATGAGGATTTGTTCATCCTGGCCCATTTTCCTGCCTGTCGTTTGTCTGACAGGGGCGGGCACGCCCTCTTCGACCGGCTCGGTGAGGGCGACGTGAGGCGGAAGAGCCGGGAGTGATGTCAGCGGCCGCGACCAGAGCACGGAATTGTCCTCCGATTGAATGAATCCATTCCGACTGTAAAGCTGGCGGCAGGCGATGTTGGCCTCGGTTGGCTGCAAACGTCCGAGCATCATGGTTGACTTTTCCCGGGCCAGCCGATGAGCGAGATAGGCCAGGAAGGCATCTTCGATGCCCAAGCCAAGGGCGCGACAGCTCATGACCATGTGATGGACGCAATTTTGATGCACCCAGGCTGCGCCGATGAGGCCGTATTGCGTGAATCGGTCCTCGGCCTGGAGAACGTAGAGTCGGCGGCCTACGGCGAAGTGCCGATGGCATTCCTCCAACGTATAGCGCGCGCCCGTGGTGTTGAACTGGTTGGTTTTATTGAAAAGTTCGAGCGCACGACTCATGTTCAAGTCCTTCGTGTCTTCGAGAACCGAAAACGACACGCGGAGGCCGAGAGTTTGGAGGAATTCTTCGTGTGAAAGTGTCTTGCGCACGGATTCGCGCTGTAGCTGCGCATGAATCATCTCGGTCTTGCGGCTTGATTCCCGCGTAATCACGCGCTGCTGGGTTTCCGACGACCAAAGCAGAATGCGTTTCAAGTAGTAGAGATGGCTGCCCAGTACCCGCACGCCTGGAAGTCCTGCCTGGATCGCGGCGCGTTCCACAGGATTGTCATCGATCATGATGGCATTCTGGGGCCGCAGATTAACTTCTGTTAGAATTTCCGCCAGGTTCTCGGCTTTGCTGCGGAAATTGATTTTATGGACGGCGAAATCCGTCAGAGCCATCTGGCCTTGGACGATACTATTCCAGTTGGACAGGATGAACGCCTCATCGTTCTTGCTGATTATGGCCAGCAGTATGCCGCGCTTTTTCAAAAAAAGGAGCGCTTCCATGAAGCCCATGGGCCAGCCTTCAAGGATTCCCAGGCTTCCTTCCGCCGCCACGCCGCGCCACAACGTGTCATCAAGGTCCACAGCCACCAGTTTGACTGTGTCTTGTTGCTTGAGCGTGCGATACATGGCAAAGACCTCATGCAGGACCGCCTCGAAGAACTCCATCCACCGCGCGTTATAATGGTGCTGCATGGACATCGGCGGCCGAATCCGGTTCAGGTCGTGGTCATGGTCGCCATCGCTCAGGGTGGTCCCATGCGTGAACGACCACACCATGTCGTCCTGGCAGGACTTCTTGCCGATGCTGCCGGACACCTGATCAGTGTCAACAAAAAAGACGTTTTCGCGCTTCGCGACTTCCGCCGCCAGGAACAGGTTGAGGCGCTCGATGAAATACATGATGTTGCGGAGATCGTAGCGCGGCTGAAAGCGTCCCAGCGGGTTTTGTTGTGGCACCATGAATCCCAAAATAAACGTCGGCAACTTGTGCTCGGTGTTCAACTTGAGGACGTTGGCTAAATAGCGCGCGAGATAATCCTGCGTCTCCTGCAAAAACTCCTCATGACTCGCGGCATCGTCCGGCAGGTGGAAGTAGGCGTTGCCCAAGAGGGTCCTCAAGGGAAGGTGAATCATCTGAAAATCATATTCTGCCGCCGGCGCCGGCGGCATTTCCGTGAACGAATCGAAATTGTTCAGCAGGATAAAATCGCCCTTGAAACCTTTGTTCATCATCTTCGCGACCTGGGGGAAAGGTTCCGCGAGGCAACCTCCCACGACCAGAAACCGCAGCTCGGAATCGGGTGTGGCTTGCAGGTCGATCGGCGTTCGGTAACGGGACCCATTATGCCGGGCGAAAAGAGCAGGACTAACGCCTGTCAACCAAGGTGCGCGAGATGCGTCTGCGGGTTCCGCTCGCGGGATGGCCTGCGTGCGTGTCTCAGACTCAGCCATGAGAAATGGTTTTTTCAGGAGTTACGATTAAATGTGCTTTGGCCGGGCATTTTTGCTCTTATCCCTTGTGTATCGGCTGGAATGAACCGGACTTTAGCAGAAAATGTTCCATCCGACCGCCGCGGGCGGATTCCGGTTCTTGGCAGGTGGTTATCGAGCTTTTCGCAATCATTGATCCGGATCAAGCAGGTGTTGTGTTCTCGCACTCCTTGCGTCCCAAGTCATTATTTGAGATTGTCGGCCTGTGAAATCGTTGGAACCACCGGATAATTTTCACCTGTCCGCCGCCATGGGCTGGCTTGGGCTTGGCAACTGGCAGGAGGCGAATGAGGAATTGGAAAGAATCACCCTTGCTTTGCGCGCCCACCCCGACGTGTTGGAAATTCGACTTGAGATTTATTCCAGAGCCGGGAAATGGGACATGGCGGCTGAGATCGCCGGTGCGCTCATCCAAATCCGGCCCAATGACCCGCAGTTCTGGATTTCGCATGCCTATGCCACGCGACGCATGCCCGGCGGCGGAATTCCCCAAGCCAAAGAAATCCTCGGCAAGGCGCAGCCGCTGTTTCCCAAGCAGCCCCTGATTCCGTATAATCTCGCCTGTTACGCCTGCCAGCTTGGCGGCCACGAGGAGGCGTGGAAATGGCTGGAGATCGCTTTCGATTTGGGTGATGCCAAGCAAGTCAAGTTGATGGCTCTGCAGGACCCGGATTTGGAGCCGCTTCGGACGGAAATCGGGGAGATTTGAAGGGATTAGGGCCAAACACTTACATGGGATTTGATTCGTTGGTTACGAAGCATTTTTTCGGAGTCTTGCTTGCCTCTGAAATATGATACTCGTTGGGTAGCTCGAAGGGGGACCAAGTCTGCCGGGCCGGGTAATCTTCAATACCTGTTGGCGAAATCCCGATATGCCAGGCGGATGCCTTGGGCCAGATCAACTTTCGGCCGCCAGCCAAGGGCGAGAAGGCGCGAGCTGTCCATCAACTTGCGGGGAGTCCCATCGGGTTTGGAGGTGTCCCACACAATGGTTCCCGCGTAACCCACAAGCTGCTGAACCAGTTCGGCCAGTTCACGAATGGAGATTTCACTCCCAGAGCCGACATTGATGAATTGCTCCTCGCTGTAATTTTCCATCAGGAACACGCAGGCGGAGGCGAGATCGTCGGAGTAAAGAAACTCGCGCAACGGCGAGCCGGTGCCCCAGCAAATGACGCTCGGCGCGCTCGTTTGTTTTGCCTCATGGAACTTGCGGATAAGCGCCGGCAGAACATGTGAGGATTGCAGGTCGAAATTATCATTCGGGCCATACATGTTCGTGGGCATCGCGGAAATAAAATCGCAGCCATGCTGTCGCCGGAAAGCCTGGCAAAGCTTAATGCCGGCGATCTTCGCGATGGCGTACCATTCGTTTGTGGGTTCGAGTGGCGCGGTCAAAAGATATTTTTCCTTCAAGGGCTGCGGCGCCAATTGGGGATAGATGCAGGAACTGCCGAGGAAAAGCAACTTCCTCACACCGTATTCGTGGGCGCCGTGAATCAAGTTGTTCTGGATGGTCAGGTTCTGGTAGAGAAAATCAACGGGCTGCCTGCTGTTGGCCAGGATTCCGCCCACTTTCGCAGCAGCAACGAAAACGAATTCCGGCTGTTCGCGGCGGTAGAATTCCCGGACTGCGGAAATATCCAGCAGGTTCAATTCAGTTCGCGTCCGCCCAATCAGACGCGTGAAACCACGCGCTTGAAGGTTCCGCCAAAGGGCGCTCCCTACCAGACCGCGGTGGCCAGCCACGAAAATTCGAGCATCGTGTGCCAAAGTCATTCGCGGGACTTTAGCGGTCAAGAATTCCAGCAGCAAGCGGGAAGTGGATTTGCACCGAGCACCAATCGAAGACGGCGCCAATGGGTCAAGCGCCAAGACGCGGCAAGCCTGTCACCCCGTCACTTTGGAGCGGCCTTCGCGGTGGTCTTTGAGAAGGTTGGCGTCGGCCTCGACCATCAATTTCACTAAATCGGCGAACTTGGTTTTTGGCTCCCAGCCCAATTGGCGTTTGGCCTTGCTGTAATCTCCGATGAGCATATCAACCTCGGCCGGACGGTAGTAGCGCGGATCAATCTCGACGTACTGCCGCCAGTCCAGGTTCACGCCGCCGAAGGCCAATTCGAGAAACTCGCGGATGGAATGCGTTTCATTGGTAGCAATGACGTAGTCGTCCGGCTTGTCTTGCTGGAGCATGAGCCACATGGCTTCGACGTACTCCTTGGCGTAACCCCAATCGCGTCTGGCGTCGAGATTGCCCAAGTAGAGCTTGTCCTGCAGGCCGGCGGCGATGTGGGCGACGGCGCGGGTGATCTTGCGGGTGACGAAGGTGGCGCCGCGGCGGGGCGATTCGTGGTTGAAGAGGATGCCGTTGCTGGCATGCAGGTTGTAGGATTCACGGTAGTTGACAGTAATCCAGTAGGAGTAAACCTTCGAACAGCCGTAGGGGCTGCGCGGGTAGAAGGGCGTGTTTTCGGTCTGCGGAATCTCCCGCACACAGCCGAACATCTCGCTGGAGGAGGCCTGATAAAAACGCGGCTTCAGCCCGGTTTCGCGAATGGCCTCCAGTAGGCGCACCGTGCCGGTGGCGGTGATGTCGGTGGTGCAGACAGGGGTGTCAAAGCTGACGCGCACGTGGCTTTGGGCGGCCAGATTGTAGAGTTCGTCCGGATGCACTTGGTTAAGGAGACGGATCAACCCGCTGGACTCGCTCAGGTCGCCGTAATGGAGAAAGAGGCGGTTGTCGCGGACATGGGGGTCGGCGTATATCGGTTCAAGGCGCCCCGTGTTAAACGTGCTGGCCCGGCGGATCAGGCCGTGGACTTCGTAGCCTTTGGAGAGAAGGAATTCCGCCAAATACGAACCGTCCTGGCCTGTAATGCCTGTTATTAAGGCTTTCTTAGCCATCAACACTCCTTAGGGATTACCCAACCAAAAGCGAAATCTAACACGGCCAAGACAATAACAACTCACCAACCCATTGTCAATAGGGAGAAAGCGCGCGGAGTTTGAAAATTTTGAAGCGGCGGTTGCCCTCAACCTCACTTATTACAACTTCTGCAGACGCTGAAGGCTAAAAGCTGGAGGGGCTGGGAAAGTGGAAATATCTGGCAAAAGTTCACTTTTTGGCGTACATTATGACGCTTTTGAGGGGTCGGTTGAGCATGGCGGCAAGCGCAAGCTCTTGCGCGAGTTTTTCACACACTTGACCTTTGGCCGGAAAGAGGCACATTACGCGGCTCGTTAGAACGGATTACTAATGGATCATATACGCAACATAGCTATTATCGCCCATGTTGATCATGGCAAGACCACCCTGGTGGATTGCCTGCTCAAACAGTCGGGCACCTTTCGCGCCAACCAGGCCATCTCCTCCGAGGTGCGCATCATGGATTCGATGGACCTTGAACGCGAAAAAGGCATCACCATCCGCGCCAAAAACGCCGCCTTCAAATACAAGCATTACCACATCAACATCGTCGATACCCCCGGCCACGCCGACTTCGGCGGCGAAGTCGAGCGCATCATGAATATGATCGACGGCGTTCTCTTGGTGGTAGATGCCTCCGACGGGCCGCAGGCCCAAACCCGCTTCGTCTTGCGCAAGGCGCTGGAAGCGGGCGCCAAACCCATCGTCGTCATCAACAAGATTGACCGTGACAACGCCAATCCGCACAAAGTCCTGGACCGGGTGTTCGAGTTGTTCGAATCGTTGCACGCGACAGATGAGCAGTTGGATTTCCCCACTGTCTATACCAGCGCGAAGGAAGGTTACGCCAAGATCGACCTCAAGGAGGAAAGCACCACCATGGAGCCGCTCTTTGACGCGATCATCAAATATATTCCCGCTCCGCGCGCCCATGCCGGCGTGGAGTTCAAAATGCTCGTGGCCAACCTGGATTATTCCGATTACATCGGGCGCATCGCGTTCGGCAAAATTTACAGCGGCAAGGCCAAAGTCGGCGACTCGGCCGCCTGCCTGCACGGCGACCACCGCAAGACGGAAGGCAAAATCACCGCGATTTTTCATTTTGAGGGACTCAAACGAATCGAGATTCCCGAAGCCCACGCGGGCGATGTGGTGGGCGTGGCCGGATTCGAGGACGTGTTCATCGGCGAAACGATCACCGACAACGTCACGCGGCAGCCGTTGCCGTTCGTGCCCATTGATCCGCCGACCATCCAGATGCAATTCGCCGTCAACGACGGCCCGCTGGCGGGTCTCGACGGCAAACTGGTCACGGCCCGGCATATCTGGGAACGGTTGACCAAGGAAGTCCGCACCAATGTCGCATTGCGCATTTCGCCGACCGACGCGCCGAATATTTTCAACGTCGCCGGCCGCGGCGAAATGCAAATCGCCATCCTAGTCGAGCAAATGCGGCGGCAGGGATACGAGGTTTTGGTCTCCCGGCCCGAAGTGATTTACCACAAGGACGATGAAGGCCGTTTGCTCGAGCCGATCGAGAAACTGTTTTTGGAAATTCCCAAAGAGTCCATGGGCTCCGTCATGGAAAACCTTTCCGGGCGCAAGGCGGACATCGTGCAAATGGACCATCACGGCGAGGAGGTCACCATTGAGGCCCTCATTCCCATGCGCGGCTTGATCGGGTTCGAGACGGACCTGGTCAACATGACACGCGGCCTGGGCGTCATGAGCCATTTGTTCCACGAATACGGGCCGGACCGCGGCGACATCATCTCGCGCAAGAACGGCTCGCTGATCAGCATGGAGGATGGCGAGGCCATGGCTTATGCGCTGAACATGGTGCAGGAGCGCGGCCGTTTGATGGTCGAGCCGGGGGAAAAGATTTACAAAGGCATGATCGTCGGCGAAAACGCGCGCGAGAACGACATTCCCGTCAACCCCTGCAAAGCCAAGCGCCTGACCAACATGCGTTCGCAAGGCGACGGCAAAGGCATTCAACTGGACCCACCGCTGAAGATGTCGCTGGAACGGGCGCT